>ERZ1027001.1372-NODE-1372-length-11811-cov-5.780027_pt1 | contig 11811 bp, 7 predicted proteins | sample MGYA00519452_ERZ1027001 | MGnify/ENA primary metagenome ERZ1027001 (study PRJEB26926, sample SAMN06164867) | human gut metagenome | biome: ENVO:00009003; feature: ENVO:2100002; material: ENVO:00002003 | host: Homo sapiens | place: USA | collected 2012 ...
TCGGAGATGTGTATAAGAGACAGGTAGCTAATAAGCGCGAAAGGAGAAATTTATTATGGATTTGAAAACGTGTCTTTATGTTGGGTTTGCTCTTTATACGATATTTGTTATTTATGTGGGTTTTATTGGCTCTAAAAAAATAAAAGGGTTAAGTGATTTTGCGGTTGCCAGCGAAAGTATGGGACCGATATCATTAGGATTGGCTTTTGCCGCCTCTTTCTTTAGTGCTGCTACTTTTCTGGGGTATGTCGGATACGCTTACGCCTGGGGGGCTTCCGCTTTATGGATATTTTTAGCTATTTTTGGCGGGTCTACATTAGGGTTTATCGTTATTGCAAAAGGTGTGCGTGACAGTAACACTAAAATTAAAGCTTTATCATTGCCGGACTGGCTGGGAGAAATGTATAAAAGTGACTTTTTGAGGGCGTTGGTTTCTATTATCGTTATGATTCAGATGTTTTATGTGGCTGGTCAATTATCGGCAGGCGGTACGCTTTTATCAGGCCTTTTGGATATTGATTACAGTACTGCCGTTATTGCGGTAACTGTAGTTACTATTGTTTATGTCACTTTAGGTGGTTTGTTTGCGGATGTTTATACAAGTATTGGTCAGACTTGTTTGATGATGTTTGCTGGTGTGATTGTTTTCTTGTCAGGATTCTTTTTCTTCAAGGGCGGCATTACAGAAGTCAGTACGATCATTGCTGCGCGTGATCCACTGTTGACTGCGGTCATTAATCCTAAATCATTACATATGTACAGCTACGCTACTGTTTTCGGTGTTATTTTGATTGAATTTGCTTTTTCTGGACAACCGCAGCTGCTGACAAAAATTTTAGCATTAAAAGATCCTAAAGATATGAAAAAAATGATCTGGACTTGGATTGTTGCCTCATTCTGCTGTATGTTGGTAATTTTTGGCGGTTTGTATATGCTGGCGCTGAATCCTGATCTGCAGCAGCCTGACTATGCGGTAGTAGAATATGTCAGAGCTTATTTTCATCCCATTATCAGCACGCTGCTTGCGGTTTCGATTGTAGCGGCATTGATGTCGACAGCCTGTGGTCTGCTTTTGGTTATGACAACCTGTATTGCTAATGATCTTTTTATTAAAACGTTGGTTAAACGTAAAATCATAAATATTCCGCAGGAAAAAGCTCAGAGGATCGCATTTATGATGACGAAGATATTGCCGGCAGTTTTTGGGATTATTTGTGTTTTGATGACACTGCATCCACCGCAATTTATGGGAGTCATGGTCTGGATTGGCATTTCTGGTGTCGCTTCAGCTACATTAGCACCGATGCTGATTGCTATTATCTGGCCTGAACGTATTAATGCTACTGCCGCTATTTGGGGAGCGATTGCAGGAGAAGCAACTTACATGGTTGTTTATCTGTTTACTAATATTGAAAAAAGCGTTATGGCAGCCGGTGCCTGGGGGTTGATCGTCAGTTTTGCGGTAATGTGGCTACTGTCTTCTAATAACAAAAAGAAACAGTGAATAACATAAATGTGATTAAAAGTAAAGGATGTGATGAAAAATGTTGTGGGCAAGTCCGATGCTAACAGTTTGGGCCGTAGGTTGTGTATTGACGCTTATAGTTTCATATATCCTTTTAGAAAAATGGTATTGAGGCAGGTGTAAATGATGAGAAAACCAAAAATCGTAATTCTGGGAACTGGTGGAACGATTGCCGGTAAAGCAGGCTCTAATACGGAAATGACAGGCTATCAGGCTGGTGAAATTGGCATCCAGACCTTGATAGATGCTGTTCCGGAAATGCTTGAAGTTGCGGATGTAACTGGTGAACAGTTCTGCAATATCGGCAGTTTTGATATGATTGATGATATCTGGCTGAGATTGAGCCGTAGAGTCAATGAACTTCTGTGGCAGCCAGAAGTCGATGGTATTGTTATTACACATGGTACAGATACGCTGGAAGAAACAGCATATTTTCTAAATTTAACTGTTAAAAGCGAGAAACCGGTAGTATTAGTTGGCGCTATGCGTCCAGCGACGGCGATGAGTGCCGATGGTCCTGTTAATCTGCTGAATGCAGTTGCTTTAGCCGGTTCGCAAGAGGCGGTTGGTAAGGGCGTATTGATTGCAATGAATGATCAAATTAATGGGGCTCGTGATGCAACTAAAACCAATACTACACATGTGGAAACATTTAAATCGTGGGAACTGGGATATTTAGGCTATTTTCAAAATGGGAAACCTATTTTCTATAAAGCAAGTCTGCGTCGGCATACGGCAGCAGCTGAGTTTGATATCAGTAAAGTAACTGCTCTGCCGCGAGTGGATATCGTCTATCTGCACGTAAACTGTGATGATATTTTAGTAAGAGCGGCAGTTTCGGCTGGAGCGCTGGGAATAGTTATTGCAGCCTTTGGTCACGGGAATCTGCATATCAATATAAAGCCTGCCCTGATCAAGATTGCTCGAAGTGGTATTCCTGTAGTACGCAGTACGAGGGTCGGTAATGGTATCGTAAGCCGGAGTGCAGACGATACTGATAACAAATTTATAGCTGCGGACAGTCTTAATCCGCAGAAAGCCAGAATACTTCTGCAATTGGCGCTGCTTAGAACGAAAAGTCCAGAGGAAATTCAAAAAATGTTCGATGAATATTAAGAAATGAGAATAAAACACCGTTTGTTTAAACAAGCGGTGTTTTTGTTTGTAGCAGAATAAATTTAGTGGATAGGATAGAAAAATTGGTTTGGCAGGATTTGAATTATGGTTTATAATGACAATGCAAGTAAGTTGGGGCTAACTTCAAGAGAAAATGTTATATCATTAGACATAATATGAAAGGAATGAAAAGCAATGAAAGACTTTTTGATAGTTTATTCCAGTAAAACTGGCAATACCGAGAAAGTTGCAAAGAAATTTTATGAAGCGGGAGGAGAACGCTGTGACCTTGCTGCAGTGAAGCAGGTGCCGGCAGTGGATGATTACAAGGTTATTTTTGCTGGTTACTGGGTCGATAAAGGTGAACCAGATAAGGATATGCAGGAGTTTTTACAGACTTTGGATAACAAAAAAGTTGTGCTTTTTCAAACTTTAGGAGCGGAAGCATATTCTGATCATGGTGTAAGTGCCTTGGCTAATGCCGGCAGATATTTAAGTATCAGCTGTAAAGTGGTAGGGACTTTGTCTATTCGCGGCGCTATAGATCCCAAGCTTATTGAAGCAATGATGAAAATGCCTGAAGGTCATCCGCACGCGCCAACAGAAGAAAGTAAAAAACGTTGGAAGGATGCCAGTACTCATCCTGATGAAGCTGATTTGGAAGCAGCAGGTGCGTATATTCAAAAATTTATTGCTTTTTATGATAAGTTTTATAAATAAAAGGCATAAGGATTTTTAGAAAACACTGGGTAATTTTAAGAATGAAAAAAATAGACAAAATCGCTATGATTGGTAAAATGATGCTCAAAGACAAAATAACTGGTTCCTGGGATAGATTTCTGACAGAAAAACCGCGAGGCGACTTGCTGGCTTTTTACAAAAAGAGGTTGGAGCATTTTTGGCAGCTGCCGAATTTAGAAAAAATTATAGGCAAAGAGAATGCCGTAAGCGCATATGAGGCTATGGAAGAAGTTGATGCTTTATTTGAGGATAAAGGGATCAAACCTTTGCCGCCGACATTGGGGCAGAAGGCTTTCCAAAAGCTTCTGCGCGAAGGTTCCAGCAGCAGGCCTATAGCAGCGTATATTCATATTCCTTTTTGCAAAATAAAATGTACTTATTGCAGCTTTTTTAAACAGCGGTCTGCAATACAGGCAGAAGCAGAATATGTAACAAAGCTTTTGGCAGAACTGGAACTGCTGGATAATGCGCATTATTTGAAAAATGCTGAGATTCAAGCAGTCTTTCTTGGAGGCGGTACTCCTGGTACTTTGGATAAAGAACAGCTTAGCAGTATTTTGCAGAAAGTACGCCAAGTGCTTCCTTTAAGTTCTGATTGTGAAATTACGGTTGAGAGCAGTATTTATGATATGGACGAAGAGAAACTTGCTGCTTGCATCGAAAATGGTGCAAACAGATTTAGCTTTGGGGTGCAAACTTTTGCTACGGATCTGCGCCGACAACTGGGGCGTCCTGATACCTGCGAAGAAGTTGTGCGTAAATTGAAGCTTTTTGCTGCGACGGGTACAAAGGTTATCATTGACCTGATTTATGGTTTACCGGGGCAGACAAAAGAATTGCTGCAGCGAGATTTACAGTTTTATCTGGATTGCGGTCTTAGTGGTGTCGATTTGTATAAACTGCAGATTTTTCCTGGGACGCCGCTGGGCAATCAATTTAAAGCTGATCAGAGTAATTTCCCTACTGGGCGGGAGTTGGCAGAGCTCTTTGTCAGCGGCGCAGAATTTTTAAGCAGGAATGGCTGCCGTCAGCTGAGCTGTTGCCATTGGGCAACTGATGACAGGGAAATAAGCCGTTATAATACTATGGTGAAAGAAGGCGCTCAGGTTCTGGCTTTCGGAGCCGGCTGCGGCGGATCATTAGGCAATTATGCTTATATGCAGCCGTTTGATCTGGAAAAATATGGAAGCCTGGTTGATAAGGGTATAAAGCCTTTTGTTATGTTATTTGAAAGAGATGAGTTTGCGCCTGTTTTTGCCGCGATCAAAGGTCAGTTTGACAGTGGCGTCTTTGAACCTCAAAAATTGAGAAGCTTATCAGAAATACCTTTTTCTGAATTGTTGTTTCCTTTATTGGAACGTTGGCGTAACAACGGTTTAATGGAAGATGCTGATGGTGTTTATAAGCTGACGCCAATGGGTTTGTTCTGGCAGAATCAATTGAATCGTGCAGTGATGATAGCTGTGCAGTATTTAGTATACGGGCCGCGTGTTGCGGGAAGAAAGTCAGCTTTGACAATGATGAGTGCAATGGAAAATCGTACTTAAAAGTTATATGATTAAAGCCCCTGTTCAATAAGAACAGGGGCTTTAATCGGTTATTATTTAAGATTTTAATTCGATTTCCAGCAGGCAGTCGCCGCTTTCGATACGGTTACCTGCTGTTACGTGGATCTGGGCTACGATACCGCTGATTGGGGCGGCGATAGTTGTTTCCATTTTCATAGCTTCGGTAACTACAAGCGGGGTGCCTTTAGTTACTGCTTGTCCTTTTTCCACCAGTACTTTAACAACGGAACCTGATAAAGTAGCGCCGATCTCACCCTGATTGGCTTTATCAGCTTTTTTGCGGCTGATATTGGTAGCTTTGACATTTCTGTCTTTGATATCGATTTCCCTGGGCAGACCGTTGAATTCGAAGGATACTGTACGAATACCATCGGCATTGGCTTCGCCGATATGTACAAGCTTAATGACCAGCATCTTGCCTTGTTCGATTTCTACTTTGATTTCTTCGCCTATTTTCATGCCGAAGAAGAAGGTTGGTGTATCAAGTACAGAAACATCTCCGAAATCATGTACGCGTTTGACCCAGTCAGTAAAGACTTTTGGATAGAGACAGTAAGAGCTGACGGCTTCTTCTGTAATAGGTGCTTCCAGTTCTGCAAGTTTAGCTTTTATTTCCTCAAAATTAACAGGCGGCAAAGTATCGCCGGGACGGCCTTCTAAAGGTTTACGTCCTTTGAGAACTATTTGCTGCAGTTTTTGAGGGAAGCCTTGATAAGGAACGCCGATACGGCCTTCAAAAAATTCCACTACAGAAGCAGGGAAATCGAGTACGTCACCTTTAGCATAGATATCTTCTTCGCTGAGATCGTTTTGTACCATGAAGAGAGCCATATCACCGACTATTTTAGAAGAAGGAGTTACCTTGATTAAATCACCGAACATCATTGAGACGCGGTGATACATATCTTTGACTTCTTCCCAACGTTCGATAAGACCGAGAGCGGTTGCCTGCTGTTTAAGGTTGGTGTATTGGCCGCCCGGCATCTCGTGTACATATACTTCCGGGTTTGGAAACAGTTCGGTCTGGTCAGCGGCTTTATAATATGGACGTACGGTTTCCCAATAACGGGATAGTTCGTTCATAGCATCGACGTCTACACGCGGCTGGCGCGGATGACCGCTGAGCGCATAATAGAGGCTGCTGCCGCTGGGCTGAGAAGTGCCGCAACTCATAGCGGACATCGCTGTATCAACAATATCAACACCGGCATCGACGGCACGGGCGTAAGTGTAGATAGCATTGCCGCTGCCTTCATGTGTGTGCAGATGTATCGGCAGGTCAACAGCGTCTTTGAGAGCACTGACAAGGCGGTAAGACGCCTCAGGTTTTAACAGTCCAGCCATATCTTTGATTGCAATAATATTGGCACCGGCGGCTGCCAGCTCTTTAGCCATATCCACATAATATTTCAGATCATATTTATCCCGGCGGGGGTCCAGAATATCGCCGGTATAGCACAGTGCCGCTTCGGCAACTTTATTGCATTCTCGCACAGTATCTATGGAAAGACGCATATTATCAAGTCCGTTGAGGCTGTCAAAGATGCGGAAAACATCGACACCGTTTTTGGCGGCCAGATGAATAAATTCCTTGACGACATTATCAGGATAGCTGGTATAGCCAACTGCATTGGCTCCGCGCAGCAGCATTTGCAGTAAAATATTAGGTGTTTTTATACGGAATTGCTGCAGCCGATCCCAAGGACTTTCGTCGAGAAAACGGTAAGCAACGTCAAAGGTAGCGCCGCCCCAGCATTCGAATGAGAAAAGGTTTGGAAGTTTTCCTGCTGTAGCAGCTGCTACTTTCATCATATCGTTTGTACGCAGACGAGTCGCAAACAATGACTGATGTGCGTCGCGGAAAGTGGTATCAGTTATTAGTACTTCACTTTGGGCCTGTACCCATTTTGCCAATCCTGCAGGGCCATGGGCATCAAGAACCTGTTTGCTGCCATCAGGAATCTTACCGATAAAGGGCTTGGGCATATTCAGGGGGGCAAATTCCGGTTTTGGCTGTACACCTACGTTAGAATAGCCATTGATAGAGATATCGGCAATATAATTGAGTAGTTTAGTACCGCGGTCATGTGTTTTAGGGAAAATAAACAAGTCGGTATTATCATCAACAAATTTAGTGCTGTAGCTGCCGTCAGTGAATTGCGGATGCTGCAGTACATTTTCCAAAAAGAGAATATTGGTTTTAACGCCGCGTATACGGAACTCCTTCAGACAGCGCAGCATCTTACTGATAGCTATTTGATGTGTCAGTCCCCAGGTGGTTGCTTTAACGAGCAGAGAATCGTAGTACGGGGTGATGACGGAACCAGTAAACGCATTACCTCCGTCCAGGCGTACGCCAAAGCCGCCGCCGCTGCGATAAGCGATCAGTTTACCGGTATCTGGCATAAAATTGTTGGCCGGATCCTCCGTAGTGATACGGCATTGGATAGCATGGCCATGGGTAATGATGTCCTTTTGTTCGGGGATCGCTATTTCAGGATCATGGATGGAATAGCCTTCAGCAATTTTAATTTGTGTTTGTACAATATCGATACCGGTGATTTCTTCGGTAACTGTATGTTCAACCTGAATTCTTGGATTAACTTCAATAAAGTAGAAATTATTGTCCGGTGTTGCTAAAAATTCAACTGTGCCAGCACTGATATAATCAACATTTTTCATCAATTTAACGGCTGCTTCGCAAATACGGCTGCGCAGCTGCTGAGGCAGAGAGAAAGCAGGAGCAACTTCGACCAGTTTTTGATGCCGGCGCTGTACGGAACAGTCACGTTCGTGCAGATGTACAATGTTACCGTGGGTATCGCCGATGATCTGTACTTCGATATGTTTAGGGTTTTGCAGATATTTTTCAAGGTAGATCTCGTCACTGCCGAAGGCTTTGAGTGCTTCTGATTTGGCAAGGCTGTAAGCCTGATCCAGCTCGTCCATGGAAGCTACCATACGCATGCCGCGTCCGCCACCGCCGTTAACAGCCTTGATAATGATCGGGAAACCGTGTTTCCCCGCAAAAGCACGTACTTCTTCTACGCTGCTGACTGTGCCGGTAGAACCGGGAATCATTGGAATACCAGCTAGTTCAGCCTGCGTGCGGGCATTGATCTTATCGCCGAACATTATCAGGTGTTCAAGATGCGGACCGATAAAGATGAATCCTTCTTCAGCGCAGCGTTTAGCCAGTTGGCTGTTTTCTGATAAAAATCCATAGCCGGGATGAATGGCGTCGACATCGTGTTCTCGGGCAATACGCATGATGTCTTCAATATCAAGATAAGCGTCTATGGGGCCTTTGCCTTCACCGACCAGATAAGCCTCATCGGCACGGTTACGATGCAGAGATAAAGTGTCTTCCTTAGAGTATATTGCTACAGTACGGATGCCTAATTCATTACAAGCACGAAAAACGCGGATCGCGATCTCGCCGCGGTTAGCAACTAGAACTGTTTTAATTTTTTTCATGGTAAACCCTCCTTTGGTTGAGACCGTATCCATTGTATAAGAAAAAAGTACTTCTGGCAACATCAAAAGTTCATGTATACATAATTCTTGCACTGCACTTTGTATACATTTTTTGAAACACCGGCTAAGTTGTGGTTTTTTAGTGTAAAATTTTTCGGTATATGCATAAAATTTGCAGGACTGTTTCCTGACAGGAAAATCAGGGCAGAACAGTGGTTAGGATTTTTAGAAATTATTTCGATACTTTATTTAATGAAAAAGAAAGTATTATTGCCGACTTTCACAGATTTTTTGCTTGTTTAATTATCGAAGAACGGTTATCATTTAATATAGAATAACAATGTAAGTACAATATATGTACATATTTGGAGGTTCGGATATGCCAGAGAAAAAAGCTCCCCCTAAAAAGCCGCTTTATTACTATTATATTTTGGCTTTGGCAATAATTTTACTGATCAATACGGTTATCGTACCAACGTTTTTCAGCCCGCAGGTCAAAGAGATTTCCTATGGCAACTTTTTACAGATGGTAGACGATGGTAAGGTTGCAAAAGTAGAGATCACTAATAATAAGATAGCTGTTCTTGCGAAAGACAGTGATAACAAAGTAATTTATGTAACAGGCAGGGTAGAAGACCCCGATTTGGTTAACCGTTTAATGAAGAGCAAAGTAGAATTTTCGCAGGTTATTCCAAAGGAAAATTCACCGCTTGTCAATTTCTTTATGAACTGGGTCTTACCGATCATGATATTCTTCGCATTGGGCCAGCTTTTTATGCGTTATATGGGCAGCAAGCTGGGTGGTGGCAATGCCATGAGTTTTGGCAAGAGTAATGCCAAGGTGTATGTAGAAGCACAGACTGGTAAAAGTTTTGCCGATGTAGCCGGGCAGGATGAGGCTAAAGAAGCATTGATGGAATTAGTGGATTTTTTACATAATCCTGCGAAATATCAGGCTATCGGAGCTAATATGCCAAAAGGTGCCTTGCTGGTTGGTCCTCCTGGTACAGGTAAAACTCTGCTGGCTAAAGCTGTAGCAGGTGAGGCGAAAGTACCGTTTTTCAGTATTTCCGGCAGTGAATTTATTGAAATGTTTGTTGGTATGGGTGCGGCGCGTGTCCGTGATCTGTTCAAGCAGGCTCAGGAAAAAGCTCCTTGTATCGTATTTATTGATGAGATAGATGCTATTGGCAAGCGTCGTGACAGCGGACAATTTGGCGGCAATGATGAACGTGAGCAGACTTTGAATCAGCTGCTTTCAGAGATGGATGGCTTTGATGGCAGTAAAGGTGTTGTGATTCTAGCTGCAACTAACCGTCCGGAATCATTGGATAAAGCGCTTCTGCGTCCAGGTCGTTTTGACCGACGTATACCTGTTGAGCTGCCTGATTTACAGGGACGTGAAGCAATTCTGAAAGTGCATGCGAAGGCAATTAAAACCTGCGATGATATTGACTATTTGACGGTAGCAAGAGCTACTGCGGGTGCTTCTGGTGCTGAATTAGCGAATATTGTCAATGAGGCTGCCCTGCGTGCTGTCAAAATGAACCGTACCTGTGTAAGCCAAAGCGATCTAGAGGAATCTGTTGAAGTAGTTATTGCCGGTTATCAGCGTAAAGGCGCTGTAATTCCGCCGGAAGAAAAGAAAATAGTTGCTTATCACGAAATTGGACATGCACTGGTAGCTGCTTTGCAGAAAAAATCAGCTCCTGTCCATAAAATTACGATTATCCCTCGTACATCTGGAGCCCTGGGTTATACTATGCAGGTTTCTGAAACTGATAATGTATTGATGAGTAAAGAAGAACTTTTCAATAAGATCGTTACTATTACTGGTGGACGTTCTGCAGAAGAAGTTATTTTCAATTCTATTACGTCCGGTGCTTCCAATGATATTGAGCAGGCTACCAAGCTGGCGCGTGCTATGGTTACCCGCCTGGGTATGACGGAAGAATTCGATATGATGGCTACCGAAACAATGACTAATATTTATCTTGGCGGAGATCCTTCGTTGAACTGTTCTGACGAAACAGCCAGTAAAATTGATGCCAAAGTTTTGGAAATTATCAAAGAAGCTCATCAGAAAGCGCGTGAGATTCTGGAAGAAAATAAAGAAAAATTACACGAGCTGGCAGCCTTTCTGCTGGAACGTGAAACGATTACCGGCGAGGAGTTTATGCGTTTGCTGAATAGTGAAGCTGATGTTATTGAAACTTCTGCGACGGTTGTAAAAGAAGGTGAAGCTGATGCTGAGGAAGCAAGCAGTATTTGACAGAGAGACTTTTTTGACACTGCCAGATTTACCGCCTCGTTTAAAGCTATGGGGTGAAGATAGAGAGCTTGAAGATTTTCTTGTAAAGAAAGCGTTTATGATTAATCCTATTCCCAGTTCTGTGGCGCGTGCAGATGGCGAGGTAAAAATTGCCGTCGTTGGTTCAGGTCCTGCTGGTTTAGGCAGTGCTGACGAATTGACTCGGTTAGGTTTTAAAGTGACGGTTTTTGAGCGTGACGATCGTCCGGGCGGGCTTCTGATGTATGGCGTACCTAATATTAAGCTTCCTAAAAATATCGTCATGCAGAAGATAGAAGCGCTGCAGGATGCAGGAGTGGAATTTCGTCTGCAGACAGAAATAGGCAAGCAGGTAACTTTTGCCGATCTGCAAAAGGAATTTGCTGCGATTATTGTTTGTGTTGGCAGTACTTCACCGCGACGTTTGAAAATGATCCGCGATGATGCTAAAGGTGTTTACTATGCTAAAGATTTTCTGACTTATGTAACGAAGGAAATGTTGGAGCAAAACACATCTGTTCCCGCTGATACGGCAGGTAAGGATGTAGTGATTATAGGCGGAGGAGATACTGGTATCGACTGCGCTGCAGTGGCTTTTGCCCAAGGGGCCCGTAGTATCCTTCAGCTGGAGCTGAGGGAATGTGAGATGACCGGAAAAACGCAGGACGGTTTCTGTGAGTTGGTAAGCAGTGATCCTACATTATCATACGGCACTATGCTTCAGGATGCTTTATATGATGATAATGGCTTTGTAAAAGGGGTTCGCATCGCTAAGGTAGAATGGATAAGCTCCGCTTCGGGCAGCTTGCCTAAACCACAGTTGATCGAAGGCTCGGAGTCAGAAATCCCGGCGCAGCTTTTGCTGCTTGCTACTGGTTTTACAGGACCGGAGCCTGCTGTGTTCAGTACTTTTGCTTTTAATAAAACTCCTGTTGGCACGATCGCTAAAGGAAGCGGCTATTTTGATACTTCACGTGCCGGTGTATTTGCAGCAGGCGATGCTCGGCGTGGGCAAGGTGTTGTGGAATGGGCTTTTGCAGAAGGTCGTAATGCGGCTGTTGAACTGAAGATCTGTCTCTTATACACATCTCCGA
>ERZ1027001.1381-NODE-1381-length-11761-cov-7.198872_pt1 | contig 11761 bp, 8 predicted proteins | sample MGYA00519452_ERZ1027001 | MGnify/ENA primary metagenome ERZ1027001 (study PRJEB26926, sample SAMN06164867) | human gut metagenome | biome: ENVO:00009003; feature: ENVO:2100002; material: ENVO:00002003 | host: Homo sapiens | place: USA | collected 2012 ...
CGAGATTACTACGCGTCTCGTGGGCTCGGAGATGTGTATAAGAGACAGCATCAGTCAGACCCATTTGAGCAATATCGAGCATAATAACGTGCAGATCAGTTTAAAGCTGCTGCTGCGCAGCGCCAATGCTTTGGGCTGCACGCTGGAAACACTGCTGGATAGAAAAGCGGCGGCCGAATGGGCACCGGCATATGATGTAGAGGCTGACGAACAGGCGGCGGGTGCAAAAAGTGAGCGTGTGCCTGAAACTGCCGCCGCAGAAACTGACGAACAGGAGCAGTACTCGCTGGAGGAAGTGCGCTTTTTGCTGAAGCTGCTGCAGCTGGGCAAGGGCCGCTGAAAACAGCGGCCGCAATTTTGCAGTCAGCTTGTATAAATAAATACTCTCAATACCAGCTCCGCAGTAATAACTGCGAGGATATAAACAAGTTTTTCTAAGGGGGCGTCGCGGCAGAACAAAAAGCAGCAAAGACCGAACTGATAAAGAAAGGAGGAGTAAAGTGGCAGAACAAATACACATCGGTTTTGGTATCGACAAAAACTTCGGCAGATTTGCCGGGATCACGATCACCTCGCTGGCATATAACAATATCGCTAACGAACTTATTATCCATATCGTCTACGACGAACTGCTGCCGGAGGATATGGACAGATTAAAAAAGACAGAGCAGTTATACCGTAATCTTACCCTGCACTTTTATCAGATCATCAGAACCGAGGGCATGACATTTATCGTACCGCCGGGGCATATCACGCAGGCGATGTATTATCGCTATCTGTTTGCCCAGATGCTGCCAAAATCAGTTAAGCGGCTAATCTACCTGGATGCGGACATCATCTGCAAAGGGGATATCCTGCCCCTGTGGCAGACTGACCTGGAGGGCAAGGTGCTGGGGGCAGTGCGCGACTGGGGCGAAGACCGCAGCTGCGGGCGCATCGGCCTCAAAAACGGGCGCTATTTCAACTCCGGCGTCCTTTTGATGGACCTTGTCAAATGGCGGCAGCAAAAGCTGACGCAAAAGCTGTTCCAGTGGTTGGAACAGGTAGGCAACACCAAAATACTCTGGGGCGATCAGGACGCGCTCAACGGCGTTATCGACGGAGAGTTTGCGGAATTGCCGAACATTTATAACGGCATCGTTATCAACAACACGACACTGAACGAGGAACTGGATGTAGTGCTGGTGCATTATATCGACTATATCAAGCCGTGGCATATCTATTATATGGATAGTGGCGCCAAGGAATTGTACTGGGAATATGCAAAAAAATCACTGTGGAGCGATCTGCAGCCGCAGGATGGCACAACGGTGCAGACGGCGGTCATGACGGCGCGGCTGCTGCACAAGCAGGGCAAATATGCTCAGTCAGCGTCGTATTACGAAGCTTTATTAAAATATTTTTTAAAAGACAAATATGAATGATGAATTTGGGAAGGAAGTATGCAAATGTCTCGTAAAGCAGGTTTAGCCAAGAAAATAGCCCATACCCTGATGGCGATGTCCATCGTCTATTCCAGCGGCATCAATATCGTTATCAACGAGGTTTACGCCGCAGAAAGGACAGAAAATATCACCAGCGGCGGTACTTTTAGGGAAAACGGTGCTGATGGCGATAGTTATAATTACGGCAGTCCCAGTGATTCGGTCACCAGTGGCGAAGATGCCAGTCTGACGGGTAAGATCACGGCAGCTGATGTTTCCGCGAATCCCATTGAAATTGAAGTGAAAGGCGGCGTTGGCGGCCGAGATTCCGGCTCCTCACCGCAATTGATGCAGGGTACCAGCGGCGGCAATGCGACCGCTAAAGTAACGATAGACGAAAGCCTGAACAGCGTAACAACAGGCAATATATCAGTAACTGCTTACGGAGGAGCTAATGGCAGTGCTTATCAGGGAGTGGCCGGACTTGCCGGCGCGGCAGCCGCCTATGGGCTCGAGGTCAAGCATGATCTGTCGATCACGGCAGCCGATATCATTGTAAAAGCTGAAAATAATTCTGACTATAACACCAGAGTAGATATAGCTGCAGCTAAGGGCGCTGATACACTGGCAGTAGGATTGCATGCCGATAACTCTACCGTTACTTTAAGCGGTGGTAAGATTAAAGTAACTGCTAAATCTTCTCACAGTGTTAGCGCAGACAACACTTTTGGAGCAGCGAAGCTGTCTGCCGGCGGCAATGCTGAAGCTTATGGCATCAGGGTCAACGGCGGCGAGGTAACGGCAACGCTGACCGGAAATGTGGAAATTACTGACTCATATGCCGGCAGAGGAGGTTCTACTTCGAGTTATTTGTCGGCGCTCGTCACCACCGGCAAAGCTACCGACGGCGGTGCCGGCGGCAATGTCGTAGCCTATGGCGTGGAGGTCAGCGGCGGTACCGCCTATTTAAATCTGCAGGATATAAAAGCCAGTGGTATAAGGGCTGGATCTGGTGGGACGGCTGCCGGTACCGATGCTTCGTCTGTTAAGGCCGGTCAGGGCGGTCAGGGCGGCAGTATTGCTGTCGCCGGTGTCCATGTTGCCAGCGGACGGGCAGACGGCAGCATCGGGAATATAATATTTGACGTTGATAATACCAGCTACGGTGGCTACGGCGGCGTAGGTAAGAACAATATCGGCGGCGCTGGCGGCGACGGCGGCGCTGTTTATGCAGCCGGTGTCAGTGTTGACGGCGGCGAGGCCCAGCTAACAGTTGCCGGCATGGATATCAAGGTTAAAGCTGGTAGTGGTGGCTCTGTAGGCGGTCTAAAATATCTTGATGCGAGTCAAATCATCTCTACAGGAACAGTGCAGGCCGCTTCCGGCAAGGGTGGTACGGCGCTGGCCGTCGGTGTGGACAACCGGGGCGGCAGCAGTAATGTTACTGTTACAGGAGATATCAAGATCGCGGCCAGCGGTGGCGACGGCGGTAGAGATTGGTATGAGGGGATTACAGGTATAACAGATGATTTGGGAGCAATCTTGGCCGCCGAAAGAGCAAGCGGCGCAGGCGGAACGGCGACGGCAGTCGGTTTGCAGAATGCGGACGGCAGCCTGACGGCAGACGTGCAGAAGCTGGAGATAACGGCCACCGGCGGTGCCGGCGGCGCGGGGATGAGCACCTATAGTACGATCAACGGCGCCGGCGCGGACAGTGGCGCTGCAGCTGCTTATGGCATCAATGTTTTAGGCGGGTTAGCCGAAAATTTGACGGTGGCAGAAATTACAGTGCAGGCCACCGGCGGCACCAGTACTTATCAGTCTTGGGGTAATGGGATGTGTCTGGTAAATAATGATGGCTCCGGGATTACGGGCAGTACAGGCAGCAAGGGCGGAACAGGCGCTGCCTATGGCGTCAGCAACAGCGGCGGCAGTGCCGGCGTAACAGTCGCTAAAATTACGGTCACTGCCAGCGGCGGCAAAGGCGGTGTTGGCGGAAAAGTGGAGTACGATGGTTCCTCTATAGCAGCTGCTATCGGCGGTGACGGCGGCAACGCTTATGCCTATGGCGTATTTGGCACCGGCGGCAGCAGCCATACGGTGCTCGCCGTAGACCAGATCATAGCAGAAGCCACAGCAGGCGCGGCTGGTGACGGCGCTACTGCTGACGGCAGTTATCATAATGGTGTCGCCACATCTGGCAACGCCGGGGTAAAAGGTGAAGAAGCAAAAGCCTACGGCGTCTATGCCGCCAGCGGAGCGGTGGTCGACTTAAGCGCGAAAACAGGCGATACGATCAAGATCAATGCTAAAGCTGCTGAGGGCACTGTTACCAACGACGCCTATGCAGTTTACGCCGATAAAGGTACTGTTTTGTTTGGCAGCAAAGCCCAGCTGAACTGGGATGGCATCAGTGGGACAGATAATAATCTTGTTACCGGTCTGAACAATGCCACCCTGGGCTTCAGCGGTACCAGTGCCGACAGGACTGTTAGCGGCGGCAAGCTGCAGCTGACAGGCAGCAATGCTTTCCGTTTTACGACTGATCTGGCGAATAACAAAGCCGACAGTATGACTTTTGATACGATCGAAAATAACGGCTCTAAACAATATATCCAGATCGGCTATGAAGAAGCCTTTAAGAATGCTTTAAGCGAAGCGGATATCGTTACCATTAATGGCAGCGCTACTGTTTTGACGATCACTAACCTGAACGGACAGAATCTGAATAATTTTACCGGTCAGGCCAGCTCGCTGGACAGCCCGTTGGAACGCTTCAGAGTAACGCCTACCGTAGATGTTGTAGATAACAAGATCAATATTACGGAAATAGCTTTGGCGAAAGAAAATACTCCTTCCGAAACGGCAATGGTCGCCAGCGACGCACAGATGGCGCTGGGCAGTATGTGGCGTATCGAAGGCAACAACCTGATGAAACGCATGGGCGAGCTGCGCAGTGATAAAGAAGCAGCTGAGGGCGGCGTCTGGGCCCGTTACTACCGGGGCGAACTGAGCGCCGACAGCGCTTATGACCGTGAGTTCAGCCAGGATTATACAGCCTTCCAGGGCGGCATCGACAAAGTGCAGGACTATAAAGGCGGCAAGCTCTATACAGGCATCGCCGTCAACCGCATCGACAGCAACACCGGTTATACGGCAGGCAGCGGCGATCTGAGCAGTACCGGCGTAGGTGTATACGCCAGCTGGCTGGGCGGCAAGGGCCATTATCTGGACGTTATCGCCCGCGGCAGCAAGCTGACTAATGACTTTAAACTGGTCGATTTAAGCGGCAATGCCGCCAAAGCCGATTATGATACCTGGGCTTACGGTATCAGCGCCGAATACGGCTACAGACAGCAGCTGAACGCAGGCTGGTTCGTAGAACCGCAGGCTGAATTGAGCCTGGGCCGTATGGGCAGCGTGGATTACACCACCAGTAACGATGTAACGATCAAGCAGGACAGCGTCAACAGCGCTGTAGTACGCCTGGGCTTCTTGGGCGGTAAAGAGTTTACCATCGGTGGGCGCGCCAGCAATGCCTATGTCAAAGCATCGCTGCTGCACGACTTCGGCGGCAACGGCGGTGCGACCGGCTACTACGGCAGTGACAGTCTGGCTTTGCAGACAGGTGACCTGACCGGCACCTGGTACGAGATCGGTCTGGGAGCTAACTTGGGCATCGCCAAAAACAGCAATTTGTATTTTGACGCCTTAAAAACCTTTGGCGGCGATCTGCGTACCGACTGGCAGTTTAACGCCGGGTTGAGATTCACGTTATAGCAGATTTACAAAATAAAAAGGCTATATAAAACTTTAACAGCATACAGAAAAACAATGGCGGTATGGATATTATTTCTGTATCGTCGTTGTTTTTCTGACTATATCTCGTTGCAGTGAAGAAAAACAAAAAACTCTGCCTATGAGGGCAGAGTTTTGCGGACGATTGAGTTTTATTGCTTATTACACCAGCTTTTTGAAGTAGCTGTTGACGAACATCAGATAAAAGACTATCGAAATCGCCATTGTTGCCAGTTCTGCGAAAGGTACAGAGAGCCAGATGCCGTTGATGCCTATCAGTGAAGGCAGGGTAAATAAGGCTGCCAGTACGAATATCAGCGAACGCAGCAGCGAGATGATGCCTGCGATCAGTCCGTTACCTATAGCGGTATAGAAGCCGGCGATAAAGATATTGAAGCCCAGGAAGATAAAGCAGTAGGAGAACATCCTGAAACCGTGTACTGCTAAATCAATGACCTGCTGGTTATCGCCGATGTACCAGGAGATGATGTTGGCGCCGTAAAAACGGGCTAAGGTGAAGACCGCCAGGGAGCCAAAAAGAATGGCTTTTTTACAGTGATCGATGATCTCGCCCAGGCGTTTTTTGTTTTGCGCGCCGTAGGCATAACTGATAACCGGCTGTGCGCCTGTTGCTATACCAAGATAGATGCTGATGAGGAAGTAGAAGATGTTGATGTTGACGGCCATAGCCGCAACGCCATCCTCGCCGGCAAATTTGATAATGGCGATATTAAAGAAAATCGTTACGATACCCGAGGAAAGCTCGGTGAGCATTTCGCCGGCTCCGTTGAAGCTGGACTTGATAAAGTACCATTTGTTCCAGTGGAATTTAGTGAATTTCAGGTTTGTTTCGTAGAGTTTGAAATAAACCAGACCCATCAGCGTGGAGATGGCGATCGAGGTGATCGTAGAAATCGAGGCGCCGAAAACTCCCCAGCCTAAAACAACGATCGTATAATAGTCTAAGACGATGTTGAGGATAAATCCTGTTAAGGACATTACCAGAGAATAGGCAGGTCTGCCGTCCAGACGGATATAATATTCGAGGAACAGCTTGACCGCCAGGATCGGCGTACCTAAAATCATATATTTAAGGTAAGTTTTACAATCTTCAAACAGCAGCGCTGTAGAACCCAGAGAATAAATAATACGGTCCATATTAAAGTAAGCGACGATTGCAAAAATTGCCGTAAATCCCGTCAGAAACCAGAACATTGAGGTGAAGTAGGTATTGGCTAAACTGCGTTTGCCTTCGCCCAGCTTAATGCCGACCAGGGCACAGGAGCCGCAGGTAAACATGACGGCCAGACCCCAGATAAGGTTTGAGTAAGGCAGGACGATATTGATAGCGGCCATGGCGTTAGTTGATACGTATTGTGCCAGGAACCAGCTGTCGATCGCTGAATAGAACGATACCAGAACCATTGTAACTACGGACGGGAAAATATATAAGATGAAGTCCGAGAAACTTTGTTTTACATTTATTTTGCTGTACATTTGGGACACCCTTTCCGAAACTTGCGCAAGTTCCTGTATCTATATCCTACCTTAGCGGTAATATTAAAGCAAATGAGGAATATTGAGGAGATTGAAGGAGATTGGAGGAGCTTTGAGGAGTTTGGGAAAAAATTTGTTTCCCGGATTTTAAATAGTGATAGAGGCCTTAAATCGCCTTTAGTTACAAAAAAAGTAAAAAATGTTATATTTTAAAGAAATTTAACGTTTTTGTTTGACAAGTGTATAGCGCAGAGATATAATAAATCCAACAGAATATTATTAGATAGAGGAGCGGAAAGCAAGAGTACTTCGCGGAGAGGGATCGCTGAAACGAAGGAAAGGGTAACCGCCGAAGTATAACGGCAGCCATGCGGTTATGCTGGGCCGTCGGTAAAAAACCGCCGGACTGTCGCCTTACAGGCGGAGGGCTATCTCAACTATGCAGATTATATTTGTATGTAACAATGCTGTTGACCGTTGAGTATTGCTCTCAACGGTTTTTGATTTTTATAAGGAGTGTGAAATTAATGATTAAGGTTTTAGTTAATGGCGCTTTGGGACGTATGGGCAGCGAGGTCGTGAAAACTGTTCTTGAACAGGAGGATATGGAGCTTGTTGCCGCAGTCGATGCTTTCGGCGCCGATAAAATGATTCCGGTTAAAAACGGTAATCAGATGGCAGTAGCTACTGATCTTAAAGCCAAACTGATGGTAGTAAAGCCTGATGTAGTTGTTGATTTTACCCGTCCTGATGTAGTAATGGCATCACTGCGCACAGTGCTGTCGGCAGGAGTTCGTGCGGTTGTTGGTACAACAGGCTTCAGCGAGGCTGATCTGGCAGAGCTGGATGAGTTGGCTAAAGCTAATAATACAGGTATTCTGATCGCTCCTAATTTTGCTTTGGGGGCAATATTGATGATCAAGCTGGCCTGCGAGGCAGCAAAATATTTTCCTAATGTTGAGATCATTGAACGTCACCATGATAAAAAGCTTGACGCTCCTTCAGGGACTGCGGTTATTACAGCCCAGCAAATCGCCGAGGTGCGTCAGGAAATGCACCAGGGACATCCGGAAGAAAAAGAGTTGCTGGCAGGTGCCCGCGGCGCTGATTATAAAGGTATGAAGATCCACAGCGTGCGTTTACCCGGATATGTTGCTTCTCAGGAGGTCATTTTCGGAAGTCAGGGCGAAACTCTCCGCATCAGCAACGAACCGGTCAACCGTGAATGTTATATGCCCGGTGTGATGCTTGGCTGCCGCAAGATGATGGATAAAGTTGGTTTGACTTATGGCTTGGATAAGCTGTTATAATAAAATTTATGGAGGGGAAGCAGATGAAAAAATATAATGTGGCTATTTTAGGCGCTACCGGAGCGGTAGGAGCCGAGTTTTTGAAACTTATCGAGGAAAGAAACTTTCCGTTTTCCGAATTACGCCTGCTGGCTTCTAAACGCAGCGCCGGTAAAGAAATAGCTTTTATGGGTAAAACCTACACTGTTGAAGAAGCTACTTTCGATTCCTTTAAAGGTATAGATATCGCTTTGTTTGCAGGCGGTTCCATTTCTAAAGATTTCGCTCCGCATGCGGTGAAAGCCGGCGCGGTGGTCATTGATAATTCCAGTGCTTTTCGTATGGACCCTGAGGTACCGTTGGTAGTGCCGGAGGTCAATCCGCAGGCTATTTTGAAGCATAAAGGTATTATCGCCAACCCAAACTGTTCTACTATTATTATGGTTATGGCTTTAAAGCCTATTTATGACCTGGCAAAAATAAAGCGTGTCATCGTGTCTACTTATCAGGCTGTTTCCGGTGCCGGCAAAGAAGGTATCGACGAGCTTGACGCTCAGGTGCGGGATCATAGTGAGGGCAGGGAAATGACTGCGAATATCCTTCCTTCCGCCAGCGCTGAGAAGCATTATCCTATTGCTTTTAATCTGATTCCTCAAATAGATGTTTTCTGCGATAATCTTTATACTAAGGAAGAAATGAAGATGGTCAATGAAACGAAAAAAATTATGGAGGATTATGAAATGCGGATCACTGCTACTACGATCCGCGTACCTGTTTACCGCAGTCATTCCGAGTCTGTAAATATCGAGCTGGAAAAAGAAGTCGATCTTGGGGCTATGCGCGAAGCGCTGGCAAAATTCCCGGGAGTTACTGTTCAGGATGATCCTTCTAAGCAGGAATATCCGATGCCGTTATATACTTCCGAAAAAGACGATGTTTATGTAGGACGTCTGCGCAGGGACGAATCATGTGAGAAGTCTTATAATATGTGGGTCGTCGGCGATCAGATCCGTAAAGGCGCTGCGCTGAATACTTTACAGATCGCCGAAACGATGATCAAAAACGGCTGGATCTAAGATAGGAGAGCGACACAGTTCATGAAAATTTTAGTGCAAAAGTTCGGCGGTACTTCCGTTGCTTCACAGGAAGCGCGCATCGCTGTTAAGGATAAGGTGCAGAAAGCCGTACGCAGCGGTTTTGCTCCGGTTGTAGTTGTTTCTGCGATGGGACGCAAAGGAGAACCTTACGCTACCGATACCCTGATCAAGGTACTGAAGGAAACGAATCTTTCAGTCAACGTGCGCGAACTGGATATGATGATGTGCTGCGGCGAGATCATGGCAGCCTGCGTTATGGCAGCGACGCTGCAGAAATTCGGGATCAATGCTATGGCGCTTACGGGCGGTCAGGCCGGGATTATTACGGATTCTCAGTTTGGTGCGGCACGGATCAAAAATATCAATGTCAGCAATTTGCATCATTTATTGGAATCAGGCGTTATTCCTATTGTCTGCGGGTTTCAGGGCATGACGGAAAATAACGGCAAGTTTACTACTTTGGGCCGCGGCGGCAGTGATACTACGGCTGCTGCAATAGGCGCCGCTTTGCATGCTGAATGTGTCGAGATTTATACTGATGTCGAAGGCATTATGACAGCGGATCCGCGTTTGGTAAAAGAGGCTTCGATATTGAAGCAGATCTCCTACGGCGAAGTTTGTCAAATGGCGCATCAGGGCGCAAAGGTTATCCATCCGCGCGCAGTAGAGATCGCAATGAAGAAAAATATACCGCTGATCGTAAAATCTACGTTCAGCGATGCTCCCGGCACACTCATTACAAATGATTGTGCAGAAACGGAAGAGGATACTTCTATCAATGAGCGCAGGCTGGCCAGCGGTGTAACTCATCTGACCGATCTGGCTCAGTTCCGGGTTGCGCTCAATCCTGAGGATATCGCCAGCGGCCGCAAGCTGTTTGAGGATCTGGCTGATGCCGGTATCAGCGTCGGCTGTTTGAATTTATCCGAGAGCAATGCTATGTTTGCGGTTTTTGCCGATGATGTGGAACATACAAATAAAGTTTTAAATGGTACAGATTTTGAATATACTTTAACCGAGGATTGTGCCAAGGTTTCGGTTGTCGGTTCGGCGATGCGCGGCGTACCCGGTGTTATGGCTAATTTTGTTGCAGCTCTTACCGGCTGCAAAATAAGCATCCTGCAGACTGTGGATTCTGATACGACTATCTCCGCGATAATCAAACAGGAACATCTGATCGATGCTGTGAAGGCGCTTCATAAAGCGTTTAAATTATAAGCGAGGTGTAAGTAATGAAAAATCCTTATTTTGGCAGACTTTTGACCGCTATGGTCACTCCTTTTAATGCTGATGGCAGCGTCAATTATGAAAAGGCGGCTGATCTGGCTGAATGGCTTATCAATAATGGCTCTGACGGCTTGGTCGTAGCAGGCTCTACCGGCGAGGCTGCTACTATGAGTGCGGAGGAAAAACTGGAATTGTTCCGCGTAGTTGTTAATCGTATCAATAAACGCGTGCCTGTTATTGCTGGTACAGGTTCTAATAACACTGCTGATTCTGTCAAAATGACGAAAATGGCCGAGGCAATGGGTGTCGATGGCGCTTTGATAGTTGGTCCGTATTACAACAAGCCGACACAGGAAGGGTTTTACCAGCATTTTGCAGCTGTAGCGCAAAGTACAGGATTGCCTATCATTGTTTATAATGTTCCGGGACGTACAGCTTCCAATATCTCTCCGGCAATAGTAGCACGTCTGGATGCTGATTTTGAGAATATTGTTGCGATCAAAGAAGCTGCAGGCAATGTTGCTCAGGTTGCCGAGCTTTATTCGGTTCTGCCGGAAGAGTTTACGATCTACAGCGGTGACGACGGACTGATTCTTCCGTTTATGTCTGTCGGCGCGACCGGGCTTATTTCTGTGCTCAGCAATATTGGCGGCGGTATCTTGCAGGACGTTATGCAGGCTTATGAAGACGGCCGCGTACGCGAAGCTGCAAAATTGAATGCCAGAATGGTGCCGTTGGCAAACGCTATGTTTATCGAAACCAATCCTATCCCGGTAAAAGCTGCGGTAACGCTCGTTACTGGCATTGATGCAGGTCAGCCGCGTCTGCCGCTGACCCCGATGGAACCGGCAAATAAAGCAAAAATGGTCGCCGTTCTCCAAGAATACGGCCTTGTAAAATAATGGCGAAATTAGTAGTGATAATTCAGTGTGACATCGTGCAGAAAGAATGCGTTGGTTATGCCTGCATGAAATCGTTTTATGAGCGCGGCGGCAGATTTACCGGTTATGATGCCGATACCAAATATATGACGATTACCTGCGGCGGCTGCTGTGGTGCTGGTGTAGCCGGAAAAATCGAAGATTTGAACCGTAAACTTAAACGCTGGGGTGATGATCGCAGGGATGTTGTGGTACATTTAGCATCGTGCGTCGTATCAGACAATTATCACCGTCCGCCTTGTCCACATAGAGACTACATCAAGACAATCGTAGAACGTAAAGGTTACCCTGTTATTTTTGGTTCGTATATTTCCAAAACTGCAGAGAAAAAACGTCAGGACGGCATTTACGAAGCTTTTTAATGCTTGCTGCTACCGTAGTTTTATTATAAAACTACGGTAGTTTTTCTGTGTTTGGGGCAGGATTTTTACCCTCGGTACAGAATTTAATAATTATCGAATTAAATAAGACGCTTAAAGCTGTCAGAT
>ERZ1027001.1400-NODE-1400-length-11615-cov-4.795502_pt1 | contig 11615 bp, 9 predicted proteins | sample MGYA00519452_ERZ1027001 | MGnify/ENA primary metagenome ERZ1027001 (study PRJEB26926, sample SAMN06164867) | human gut metagenome | biome: ENVO:00009003; feature: ENVO:2100002; material: ENVO:00002003 | host: Homo sapiens | place: USA | collected 2012 ...
CCACCCCCGGCTCCGGATCGGGATCGGGGTCGGGATCGGGCCACTCCCATTCGGGTTCCTTCGAATCCGAACCGCACGAAACAGCCCCGTATCCCAGCGTCAACGCCGCCAGAACCGCCGCAAACCATTTGATATTCTTTTTCATCTTCAAAATTATGCTTGTTTTAGGACCTGCATCCCCGGTCAGAGGGATGCAGGCAAAAGGGATGTTACTTGTCGACACAATCCCACTGTTCGGCACGGATATAGTTGGTATTTCCGCCGATCCAGTAAAGATAGAGATAATAACCGTCAGACGACTGGCTCAGCAGGATATCGCAGCTCGCCGTTCCGGAAACAGCCAGATATTTAGGCGTCGACGCATAGATCTTGGCTTTCGTATTGTCGAACGTCCCGGTGAAGAGATTGCGGTCTCCGACATCGAGCAGGATGGCACGCGATGCACTGTAAGCGAAGTGCGAACCGCCGAACACGGCGACGAACGGACTCTTATTGAAGACGGCGCACGACACATTGGCAAAATTCGAATTGGCGTCGTTCGCGCCTTTGTCGATAAATGCCACACGCGAATTGGTCGCTCCGTCGATCCACTCCGCCCCATTGGTCGAATAGCTGGCTTTGAAATAAGGTCCGGTAATATCCGTCGACAGATATTCCACATCGACATTGCCGCCGTTCCAGAGTCCGCAACCCGCAATCGTAACCTTTTCGGGAGTACCCCAGACGCCATCGGTCACGATGATACGGACGAACGAACTCCAGTTTGCGGGACTTGCCCAAGCCCAACAGTTGATCGTGACGACGGCGTCTGCGTCTATATCGCCCTTGATCGAAATCTTGCTGCCGATCTTACCGCCCGTGGCATTCGACCAGGTCATGACCTCCTTCGGGGTATCGGTAACATGATCCAGACGATAAATGGTCTGCGACGCACCGTTGGCGGCAATCGAACACATCACGATATGGTTGGCTTCATCCGAAGTGATAGCGCCTCCACCGAGATTGATGCCGCCCATATTCACCGTTCCGGCCTTGACACCGGTAAGCTTGTTGACATAAACGATCTCGCTCTCGCCGGAGCAAATAAGCAAGTGATCGCCCAAAATGCCCAGCGTATAATTCGTCGTTCCGCTCATTCCGTAATCAGTCTTGAACGTTTCGGAAACGAACAGGTTCTTCTGACTGCCCGAACGAATACCGGTCGGAACCTTCGCCGGAACCTCTTTCTTAACGGTGTAAACCGTCTTGCTTACCCCGTCATACGCAGTGACGGTCAGCTTGGGCGACGCATTCCAGTCGATAACCGTCGTTGCCGGATCGGGTGAAATCGTAGCATGATACGAAAGCCGGTAGGTTCCCGTACAAGGTTCGATATTACCGGCTGCGATCAGCGACACCTCTTTGGTTTCCTGATCAATGATGGCGTTCAAACCCTGCGACGGAAGCGACAGCTCCTCCAGCAGACAGGCTTTGCTCTTCACGATCCGCCCCCTGACTTTATAAACCTTCTTTTGCTTGAGCTGATCGGTAACCGTAATATAGTTGTCCTCGTTCAAATTCATATAAAGGACCGCAGGGTCCACCGTAACATTGTCGTCGAGATTCAGGCTGATGCGCATTTTGTCGAGCATCTTACCGCTCACGACATCATCGCTGCTCTCCGGATAAAACCACGGAATCTCGACCGTGATCTCATCGCTGCCCTCCGCCGGATATCCTTTGAATTCGCCGTAAAATTCGGCTGCCCCCTCGCTATTGTTCTTTACGAATTGGGCGGTTACGCTGTTGATGCCGTTACGCGACACGGAAGGCAACAGCTCGTCGGGCTGGTGACAGCCCGCAAAGAGCAGACCGGCCGCCGTCAGGAAAGAAAATATGGTATTTTTCATAATTGTAATTCAAGATTTATTTCCACTCGTCATACTGTTCGATAGCCGAGTTGTTCGCCAACTCATCGTAAGGAATCGGGAATACGTAGGTCTTCGCCAGGAATTTACGGTCCTGCAAATCACAATCCACATACTCGAATTTGAAAGCGCCCTGATGCGGCGTGATCTTCAGTCCGTGCACACGGTAACCGTTATACTCCTTGTCGGCGAGTTTCCAGCGGCGCATGTCCCAATAGAGGTGCCCTTCATACGCCAGCTCGATCTTGCGTTCCTGACGTATCGCTTTGAAAAGATCGTTCCCCGAAAGGCCCGAAAGAGCGGGCAGATTCACACCGGGACGCTGTCTCACGGCATTGACATCCTCCAAAGCGGCCCCCGAAGCGCCCAAACGATAGTTCGCCTCGGCACGGATGAGGTAAATTTCAGCCAGACGAAGTTCCACCCAAGTCTGCGTGCTGACCTTGATAACCGAGAAATCGGTGTGGCTTTCATCGAGGTATTTGCGCAGATAATAACCGGTAGTAGTACGTCCCTTCGGATAGGTGTCGCTACGATAATCCATATACTGCCCGTAAGTACCTCCAACGCTGTTGGTCATTGTATGCCCCTTCCATTGCGCTCCGTGATAAAGAACCGTCGCAGCGAAACGGGGTTCCAGCTGATCGTAAGGAGGCAACTCGGTCGTCTCGCCGTGCCATTTGCTCCAATCTACGGTTTTGCCGTCCTTCGACTGATACGATTCGACCATCTCCTGCGTCGGGCAGCCTTTACCTCCGTCGTTGTCCATATCGCCGTAAGGAACATAGTCGTTATCGAAAGTATGATTGGGACCCGTTACCAGATAGTTGTATTCGAGAATCGACTCACTATTCCCCCCTTTGAAAGCATCCTCGTACTTATCGGTCAAAGAATAGACCTGCAACTTGAAAACCGAATCCGCCGCGTCTTTGGCATCCTGCCAGCGTTCGGCATAAAGCATCGTCCGTGCAAGCATGGCCCAAGCCGCGCCGCGCGTCACACGCTCCTTGTTGGCCGCGTCCCAGCGCACCGGCAATACCGAAGCCGCATACTTGAGGTCCGAGGCAATCAGATCCCAGGTCTCGGAGGCAGAGCTGCGGTCTTTATTCTTCTGGAGATTCATATCCGTATAGAGGATTACCCCTCCATGCCGTTTGGCCAACTGAAAATAGACGAATGCGCGGAAAAAACGGGCCTGCGCCTCAAGTTTAGCATTCTCTTCCGCCGAGAACGTGGAATGCTTCCGCATGGATTCCAAGAACTCATTGATACGGCGGATACGCTCATATCCACCCGTCCACGCATCGAGCAGGTTGCCCGTCGACGACATCGTTTCAGGCGTAAACACATAATTATTGGAGTCTCCGGCCTTATTGCCCGGAACGTACGAACCGTATTTGAAAGTTTCGGTAAGTCCCTCGGTCAGATTACCTTGAAACTGGGCGGAGCCGAACTGTCCGTAACGGTCAATATACGGATAAAAACCGTTAAGGTAAAGCGTCGCCGTGTGTATATCGTTCCAAACCACCTTGTCCGAGATACTGTCATGCGGCGTGGTATCGAGGAAATCGTTGCAACCGACTAAAGAGAACGTCAGCAACGACATCATGGCTATTTTAATTCCTGTTTTCATAATTTCTCCGTTTTTCATGTTAGAATGCCAAGTTTACACCGAACGAGAAGATACGCTGCTGCGGATAATAACCGTTCGACACACCGGGCTGTTCAGGATCAATGTTGAATTTGGTCAGTTCACTGACAGTCCAAAGGTTCTGTCCTTCGAAATAGATACGCAGACGGTCGATGCCGATCCGGCTCATCCATTTCTGCGGGAAGGTGTATCCGATCTGCAAATTCTTCAGACGCAGATAATCGCCGCTGCGATACCAGAAAGTCGAAGAATAGGCATTATTCGAACTGGCCTGCACGATACTCAGACGCGGGAATTCGGCATTGGTGTTATCTTCCCGCCAAGAGTTCTCCACAAGGTATTTCGGCGAATTGCCTCCGTGATAGAACGGCTTGGTCATCTGCGTGTTGTCCATGATTCCTCCGCTGTACACACCCGTCAGAGCCACATCCCGGCCCAAGCCTGCCTGAAACAGGAAAGAGAGGTCAATGCCTTTCCAATCACCCGAAAAAGAAAGGCCTCCCACAAATTTGGGATAAGCGGCGGCCCCGACATAACCGCGGTCCTGTTCATAGGAAATCACACCGTCGCCGTTGCGATCGACATACTTAATATCGCCCACACGAACGGCTTTACCCACAATCGTCGGAGAATTGTCGATCTCCTCCTGGCTCTGGAACAAACCGGCGGAGATAAAGCCGACCTGGGCGCCGACCTCCTTACCCGTAAGCTTGAGCCAATCGGGCGTATTGGCGGCATCGTTATAGTGCAGCCATTTACGCTTGGTGTATGTACCGGTCAGACTCACGTTGTAATTGAAATCTCCGACACGGTTACGGTGGCTCAACGTAATCTCAAAACCCTTATGAGCTTGTTTATTGCTGTTTTCATACTTCGGATAATAACCGCCGAAAGAGCTGGGATAGGTGGCAGTCACACCACTCAGAATATCATAGATGTATTTATAGAATACATCGAACTCAACACCAAGTCTGCCACCCCACATGGACAGGTCGAATCCTCCGTTATATTGCAGATTCTTCGCCCATGTCAGATTCTCATTCGCCAAACTCGAAGTAAGCATTCCGTCGACACCGACGCCTCCGAGGACAACGGCCGGAGTATCCAGAAAGCCTAATGTATTCAAATACGAATAAGCGCTGATACCCGTCGTACCCGTAAGACCGATACTTGCACGCAACTTCAAGTTGTCGATCGCTTTGGAATCGAACCAAGGCTCATTAGATATTCTCCAACCGACCGATGCGGCAGGGAAAGGAGACCAGCGTTTTCCATCAACCATACCGCCGAACAGATAACTGCCATCATACCGGCACGACAATTCGACAAGATACTTATTGGCATAATCGTAATTGACACGGGCCGCGAAACCGGCTTTGCGCGCAACGGAGCTCATACCGTTGATCGACATCTTGTCGGGAATGCTGGCGTATTTGAGTTCGGCAAGTTCCTTGATCGAAAATCCTTCTCCGTAAGCGCTGAAATTATTGCCGTCGTTAGAGTAGGTCTCCATCAGCAGGATTGCAGAAACATTATGCTTCCCGAAGGTGTTGGCATAATTAAGCGAAGCGTTAGTCGTAATCTGCGTGTTGCGCGTAAGCCCCTCCGTCAGCGAATTTTCGGATTTTTTACGCGAATCCCAGTTTTCGGCATAGGAAATATTGCCGTCAAGAGTCGTGGGAAGCGTTGCAACCATCGTACGGAAAGGCGTGGAATAAATCTTGGAATAGGTCTGCGAATAGTCATAGGCCACCATGAATTTCGCAGACAAACCCTTCAGGAAAGGAAAATCATACTTAAGCGAAACATTCGACTGAAAATAGAACGTATTGCTTTTTGCATAACCCGACTCCTCGGAAGAAGCGAGCGGACTTACGGTAGCGCTCGAAGTATTGGTCGAAACAGGCAGCCCGTTATAATTTTCGGGCACGTAAGGATGCGCACGCATAGCCTGCTGCGCGATATTGTTCCAATCGGCGGGATCGCCCGAAAATCCGGGACGATTGCTGCGCTGCACACGACCGGCCAGATCCACGGCCATCGTCCAGTTCTTGGCGATCTTGGCTTCGATATTCGAACGGATATTAATACGGTCGAACGAGAAATTCTTCACATTGCCCTCCTGATCGAAGTAACCGATCGAAGTAAAGTACTTGATTCGCTCGTTGCCGCCCGTCACATTGAGGTTGTGCGACTGGTTGTACCCCGTACCGAAAGTCTTTTCATACCAGTTCGTATTGCCCCAGCCGTCGCTCGGATCGCCGTTGAGCATCATGTCGATCTGGCGCTGCGTGAAAATCGGCGTGTCTCCGTCCATTTCACGGGCTTTGTTATACCAATAGGCATACCCCGGACCGTCGAGCATTTCGAGCATTACGGCATTCTGGCTCAAACCGAAAGTGCCGGTGTAGGAGATCTTGGCCGGAGCGGCCTTGCCCCTTTTGGTCGTCACGATAATGACAGCCGAGGCATCCATACCGTAAATCGCAGCCGACGATGCGTCCTTGAGCACCGAAACGCTTTCGATATCATTGGGATCAATCTGGCTGAAATCGCGGGCTACACCGTCCACAATGTACTTTGCGCCGCTGCCTCGCACCAAAATGCTGGCGCCGTCGCTGCCGGGCTGTCCCGACTGCTGCAAGGCCACCACGCCGGCGACACGCCCGCCCAGCATATTCGTCACATTTCCCATCGGCGCCTTGAGCAGTTCCTTGCCGTCGATTTGCGAAACGGCGCCCGTAATGCTCGCGCGTTTCATCGTACCGTAACCGACGACAACGACTTCATCGACTCTGGCAGAGTCTTCCTTGAGAGAAACATCAATGGAGGTAATTCCCCCCCCCCACGGTTTTTCGCTCGGACACCATACCTAAATACTGAAACTCCAATGTGTTGCCAGGTTTAGCAGCGATGGAATACTGACCCTGGAGGTTGGTAATGGCACCCGTATTGGTACCTACGACGATAACAGTTACGCCCATCAGAGGGTGCCCGCTCTCATCCGTAACCGTTCCCGTCACCCGCGTCTGGGCGGAAGCCGCACCGACAACAAGCAATGACATCAGAAGCGCCATGCACTTCCTTGTCAGGGAATTCTTGAAAATAGAGAAGAACTCTTTCATAGAATTACATTTAAGGTTAAGTTTTTAGTTGTTTTATATTGGTTGCAGATCAGTTGCTTCCTTCGGCGATTCCGGCCGCCAGCTCCGACCACCAGCCGCGGTTGATGATATGGACGATATCGAAGATCATCAGTCCGTCGGTGTCGCGGAGCGCCTGCGCCACAGCGCGGGTGAATTGCGCTGCGTCGCCCTCGTACTGCTCGACATAGATCGAACCCGTCACGGGAACCACGCCGCAGGTGATTTTCTTCGCCCATTCGGCGCCGCCCTCGATGCAGTACCAGTAATTCTGCTCGTCGGACATTCCCGCTTCGGTACGCTGCCCGACAACTCCGTTTGCCTTGTCGACTTCGGCTTTGGTAACCAGCGTATAGTAAAGCCCGGTCATATAGATGTCGAGCAGGTCGGCATAACCCGTATTCCTGTATTCGGGCGTCGCCCAATCGAAATAGCGGGCGGGATCGAACTGTTCGCTGGCCCAGTTGACGCCCACGTAATAATAGGTCGGGTACCATGCGCCCGTATAGTCGCCGACCAGCAGCCGGGGATTGATCTCCTTGAGCTGCCTGTGGGCTTCGGTCACGAAGTCCTTGATAACCGATGCGCGCCATTCGATCCACTTGCGGAACAGCGGGCCCTGCGACCAGTCCCACTTGCCGTCGGCATCCTGCGTCCAGCGGAGTATATCATCGGGATAATCGGCGACTTTCGTTCCGGCATAGGCTTCGAAAAGCTCCTTCGACAGCGGACTGAAATCGGAGGTGATATTGTCGAAACGCACCCGGTCGAAGACGTTGCCGTCCACGTCGGGATACTTCTCGGCGAACTCCCTAAGAATCGCCAGCTCGTACTCCTGCACTTCGGGATTAGCCGGGTTGAGCATGCCGTTGTAGTTGCTCTTTATTTCGCTGATCGGCACGATCTTCCCTTCGGTATAGACCTGCGACTGCCAGTCGGCATGATCGCCGTAGATGATTCCCCGGTCGAAGAAGTTGTGACCGCCGGCGAACACGTTGAGCGAACCGTGCACGCGCATGCCCAGCTTGTGTCCCTCCTCGATGAAATAGCCCAGCAGATCGTAGTTCTCAGGACGGGTCACGCCGTCCCATTCGCCCATGTAAGGCGCAATGTCGCTCTTGTAGAGCGTTTCGCCCATGATCGACTTCACGTCTACCACCACATCGGTAAAGCCCATGTCGTGGATTTTGGACACGTAGTAACGGATCGAATCGGGATGACTCAGCGTAGCGTAATTGCCTTCGCAGTCGAACCACATGTAAAGCGGTTTCGACGGCTGTTTTTCCTGCGCGCAGGAGACGGCAGCAAAGGCTGCCAGCCAGATGAGGAGAAGTTTCTTCATATGATTCTTTATGGATTAGTTCACTTCGGAGATGACGACCGCCGTCGAAATTCTGCGCTCGACGATCATTTCGGCGCTGCCCGTGTCGCTGGGACGGTTGAGCACCTTGCCGTCGCTGCCGACCATTGTCGAAGATCCACCGCCGTCGAGATTGACCGCATCGACGGCACCCAGCTCGATCAGTTTGTCGGCCAGTTCGGCCAGCGTAAACCCGGCGCTGCCCCGCATATTGCGTCCGTCACACACCAGCAGGATCAGTTTTCCGTCGGCCGTGGCGCCGACCGCCGTACGCGGCTGACGCGAGGTCCCGGCGATGCCGCCGCCGTCGAACACCTCTTTCCAATAATTCTCCACGGCGACGTTCTTCCCCTCCTTGACCAGCATCGGACCGCCTCCGACCGCCTCCTGCGGCGTCCAGAGCACGGCACCGGGCGTCTTCGAAGTCGGCGGCGCGGACATATACGTATTCGTACGTTCGTCGTTGTCGAGTGCGGACGGGAAGGCATAAGGCTTGTTGCCGTCGTCGAGAACGCAGTAAATCCAGTGCGTCTCGAACCCTCCGGACGCCATCTGCCCGAACGAGGAGCGCACGGGATAAACTGTCTGATTGTTACGTGTCACCGTCTGATTCTCGATCGACTTGACGGCACCGCCGGTAACAAGCAGGCTCAGCGAGTTCCCGGCCCACCAATACCCGGCATTGATCGTCACACAAGCCGTTCCCCGGTTAGCCGAAGCGAATTCGGCATGAATGCGCGACGGGGTTTTCTGCTGCGGCAGATGCACGGCGTTGAAGCGCAGTTTGGAATTGGCTTTCAGGTCGGCCACGGCCACGAATCCGAGACATTGTTTTCCGCCGCCCAGATCGTCCGTAAACTCGGTTACGGTCAGGCCGGCAGGATAATCGCCCGGCTGAGGGTCGGGATCGGGATCAGGTCCGTCGGGAAATTCATAGTCGGGCGTTTTCGAATCGCTGCCGCACATACAGCACACGGCGCAGACGCAGACAGCAAGCAGAGCGAAGCCAAGAATTTTCAGTTTCATATTTCAGTCAGCATTGAGTTTTGGTTCGGACACCTTTTCTTCGTACATTTTAAAAATTAAGAATTTCGGGCAGGTCGCTTTTGTACGATTTGATTTCACTTTTCAAAACAAAAATAGAAAGGATTCTTCCAATGTGCCTGATAATCCGAAGAGCAAAACCATTTAAAAAAGACACTTTTTTTTATTTGCCAAAATACATCAGCCGAAATATCAAATACAAGACACTAAAAACCAACGCATTAAATTCTATTATCATTCCATACATTTACAAAGCAAACTTTTTAAATAAAGCGATTATTTATGCAATCTGTTTTTTTATTTCTTTTCGATTTACTATTTTTGTCAGGCACACTAAATAATGGCAAGGACAATGTTACCTCCTTTTACATCCGCATCCCACGACGGCGATCTGGGTTGTTTTGTACGAAACATCATTCTGAACTCCATTTTTCAGAAAGGGCAATTCATCATTCCCGACATCGCCAGCCAAACCGGCTTCAGCGTCACGACAATAGCCAAGTATGTCTCCGAACTCTATGCGGAGGATATTTTGGAAAAGGGAGACTGTTTGAAGACCAATAAACGGGGACGAAATCCAGTCCTTTATCGGGTGAAATCCGAAACCTACTATTTTTTGGGTGTCGACCTCAAGCCTTTCGAGTTGATAATCGGGCTTATGAACCTTACGGGGGATATGGTTTGCATAGAGCGCATCACAGATTTTCGCTTCGAAAATACACATAATAAACTGAATGAAATATGTACGCATATTTCGCAGTTCATGCTAAAGTTTCAAAGTCAGAACGCCGGCAAAATAGCGGGCGTCAATTTCAATATTGGAGGGCGGGTCAATTCGCATTTAGGAACGAGCGCCACGATTTTCAATTTCGAGGAGACACGCGAAGTGCCGCTGACTCTTTTGCTCAACGAACGTTTGGGCATTCCGGTTTTCATCGAGAACGACACCAAAGCGATGGCTTACGGCGAGTATGTATCCGAAAACAATGCCTCGCAGGAGAATGTGATTTATGTCAATATCGGATGGGGACTGGGACTCTGCATTATCATAAATGGAGAAATATATTATGGAAAGGACGGCTATTCGGGAGAATTCGGACATATCCACATGTATGAAAACAACGTGATGTGTCATTGCGGAAAAAAAGGATGCATTGAAACGGAAATCTCGGGAAGCGCCGTTTGCCGTAAACTCGTAGAAAGAATCTACAATCACGAGGCGTCGGTTCTTTCTAAAAAGGTGTGGAACGGAAACATGATTACGATAGAGGACATTATTGAAGCTGCGAAACTGGAAGACCCGCTTTGCATTGAGTTGGTGACGCAGGCCGGGGGTGAGCTTGGGCATCAGTTGGCCGGATTGATCAACCTTTTGAATCCCGATCGTATCATCATTGGCGGCAGAATGTCAGAAATTGCTCCTTACTACTTTTTACAGCCTGTGAAGCTTACCGTGCATAAATATTCGCTTCGGCTGATGACCCAACAACTGTCCATCGTTCCTTCGCGGTTAGGGGGCGATGCCGGAGTTATAGGAGCCTGTCTGATCGCACGAAAAAAGATGATATGGAACAAATTGTCGATATGCAAGAGATGAAAATAGTAAATGCCGGGAGCATCAAACAAACAGCCTCGCATTCGTGTCATATTTATTTTCGTCTCGAAAGAAACAGCACGGCGATTCCATCGCCCCGGTTAAATTCTCCGTCAGCGAAACGTTTCGCTAAATGCGGATTCAAGGAAAGCGACAGGACGCCTGCGTCGCAGGCAGCAATCCTCGCAGGTGGGGCAAGCGAGGCAATAGCGGCAGGATAACGCTCCGGGCCGGCAAGAGGCGAAACGGTTTCCGAAAAAGAACCGGAGGAGGGGGGGGGTAATTAAAAGCCCGGCCTGCGAGGCCGGGCTTCTAATTATACAGAGCGTATGTTTATTTTATCTCGAATTGTGCGATTGCACGGACCGAACCCTCGACGGTAGACTGGCCGGAGAGCGAAACAGTCGCCATAGCCGCCTCCACAGCGTCGTAATAATTGATTTTCTTGGCTCGCGCACTACCCGTCAGCGTGGAACTCCAATAGGCAATACCCAGCATCTCCTGATAGCCGCCCTTATTGATAAGTTCGCCTTGCATATCGAAAAGAGTTGACAACTCGTCTCTTGCAGGCAGATACCAACCGTCGCCCAAAGCCTGCGCTGCGGCAAAAGCAGGATAATCGGCAGAATTTCCCCGAACGGCCTCCGTATTCGCCTTACCGTCCGAAATCGAATTCAGCGCAGCAGTAGAGGGACCCCAACTATACCAATAATACGTACCGATCTCGTCGGACACCTCCGTACCATTCACCGAGCAGTCCTTCAGCGCAGCAATCTTACCGGATTGCCCGTCCTGTGCGGCCTCAAAGACAATGCCTTTAACATCGCCGCCGGCAGCGCCGTTAGGATAGATGTCGCCCACTTTATAAACTGTCTCTTATACACATCTCCGAGCCCACGAGACGCGTAGTAATCTC
>ERZ1027001.1430-NODE-1430-length-11440-cov-3.934124_pt1 | contig 11440 bp, 6 predicted proteins | sample MGYA00519452_ERZ1027001 | MGnify/ENA primary metagenome ERZ1027001 (study PRJEB26926, sample SAMN06164867) | human gut metagenome | biome: ENVO:00009003; feature: ENVO:2100002; material: ENVO:00002003 | host: Homo sapiens | place: USA | collected 2012 ...
ATCTACACAAGGAGTATCGTCGGCAGCGTCAGATGTGTATAAGAGACAGGTGTAGTTGCAAAGAGAAGATGCAATCATAACCAATGCGGTTACGGTTCCTTTGATTTTCGGGAACAGCATATTGCAAACGGAAGTTGCTATCTGAAGCAGTCCGCCTGCGCCTGCCCATCCGATAATGAAAGCACCGGCAATCATCAGCGGTTTGCTCTGTCCCATCAGGACAGCAATCATAGTTACAAGGCAAATGGCCGGGTAAACAACGATGAAACGAACATCTTTGATTTTTCTGGTCAGGAACGCTGTTACGATCAGTGCCAGCATGGTTCCTGCAGAATAATAGGTCTGCATGATGGACGGATCAGCCCAGCCTACATTCTCTTTTGCAAAGTTCTGTGCACAGTTCAGCCACAGCTGGAAGGTACCGGTGCAGGTGAATCCGATCAGGATCATGGCGATGGATTCGAAGGAGAAATGTGTATGTTTCAGGCTGTCGATCAGACCCTCTTTTTTACCGGATGCTTTCTGGTCAGCATCTGGCAGCGGGAACAGGAATACCAGTACAAAAAGTACGATATACGCAATTCCGCATCCATAGAATAACGGATTGTAGGAGGTAAGGCCGGCTGCGGTAGAAGTAACCGCTACACCAAGAACAAATGGAAGCAGCATCTGAGCGATTGCGATGAAGAATTTGATTCCCATGGTAGCAACGCCAGGAGCTTTGTAAATAATCTCGGATACTGCCGGGTAAATACCGGTATCCAGGAAGGAGTTTGCGATACCGCCGATGATGGCGCATACGTAAGCGATGGTGTAACCGCCGTGTGTTCCTGCATGAAATGCAAGCGCAAGGCCGATCAGGTAAATTGCATAGGAAGCACTTCCGATTGCAGTGGAAATGCGGCGTCCGAGTTTGTCGGACAGAGGACCTGCAAATGGCAGTGCGATCAGACGGCCAAGACCGAGTGCTGCGGAAATTGCGGTAATTGCCATTGCTTCCACTCCCCAAGCTGCTGCCAGAGCCTCTTTGATGACTGCCTGGCCCAGGATGGAGCATCCAACACCGTGGATAAAGTAGTTCAAGTACAGAATTAATGCACTTGGCAGGTATTTCTTGTTCATGGTTTCTCTCCTTTTTAAATAGATTATGTTGAGGTCAAATTGTCTTTTTCCTCTGTTCGGTTCATCCTTTTGTTTTGTCACAAACAACAGATTACCAGTTTCGTGAATGTTAAAAAAATAACATTTGCCTTTATTTTAACAGTGAAAACGTGTACGGTCTAATGCTTTTAAAGGAAAAAACCAATGCATTGAATGCATTGATGTGGTATACTTGAGTTATCATAATAAGAGGAAGCAAAGACTTTCTTACGGAATCATTTTTTCAGGAGGAAAAACCACATGACACTGAATCAGATTCTCTATTTCCGAAAGGTTGCCCGGCTGGAAAATTATCACCAGGCAGCGGAGGAACTTTATATTTCCCAGCCATCCCTGAGCCGTTCCATGGCTGCCCTTGAAAGTGAGCTTGGGATCACACTGTTTGAAAAGAAAGGGCGCGGTGTTGTCCTTACCAATGCCGGCCGCCTTTTTCTGGAGCATGCAGACCGGATCGCAGGCGACTGTGACATTGCGGCAGGCAAGATGAAAGAGCTCGCCTCCGGTGGCGGCAAAATCAACATCGGTTATATTTTTCCACTTGCCGGACATTATATTCCGCACAATGTCCGCACCTTTCTGGACAAAGAAGAAAACAAAAACGTTGCCTTTAGCTTCTGGCAGAACCATACCCCGGCCATTGCACAGAAGGTGAAATCCGGTGAACTCGATCTTGGGTTTGGCGGCTTTTTAAAGCGCGATGACATGGAGTTTTTTCCGTTGATCCAGCAGCCGCTTGTCATCGTGTCCCCGGAACAGCATCCGATTGCCGATGAACCGGAGGTTCCGCTTGTAAAGCTTACCCGTTATCCGGTGATCGGCTACGACCGCGCCTCCTGGATGGGAGCTTATACCGGTCATCTCTACCGAAAATATCAGCTTCATCCGAATATTATCATGGAATGCCCGGATGAATATTCGATTGCGGCATTGGTGCGCGAAAATTTCGGTATCGCGCTTATGCCGCGAACCGATATTCTGGAACAGGCAGACGGCATCCGTATCCATACGCTGAAAGGTCTCGAGATTTATCATCAGACCTTTATGTTCTGGATGAAGAACCGCTACCGGCTTCCGGCTGTCGAACGGTTTACCGAATATATGAAACAGCACGCTGACATTATTGAAGAGGCCGGAAATGATAGCGAAAACGTATCGAAAGTTTATCTGAAAGATATTGTTAATTTTTAGTCGAAAGCGTTATGATGGATTTGTCACAAACAGAGGATTACCGCTCATGTAATGAATAAGGAGAATTTTTCATGAAGAGTGCTTACCCAAAAATTTTTGAACCAATTACCATCAAACGAACAACGATTAAAAACCGTATTGCAATGACCCCGATGGGAACCAACTACGGTGAGACAAGCGGTGAAATGAGTAACCGTCATATGAACTACTACTCTCTCCGCGCAAAAGGCGGCGTTGGTCTTATTATTCTGGAGAACGCCAACATCGAGTACCCGGTCGGTTCCAACGGAACCAGCCAGATCCGTATCGACCACGACAGCTTTATGCCGCGCTACTATCAGTTAGTCGAAAACCTTCATAAAAACGGTGCTACCGTAGCGATCCAGATCAACCACGCCGGAGCTTCCGCATCTTCCGCAAGAACCGGTATGGAAACCGTTTCTTCTTCCAACATTCCGACAAAGGCCGGCGGAGAAACCCCTCGCCCGATGACAAAAGAAGAAATCATGACAACCGTGAAAAAATACGGCGAGGCTGCAAAACGTGTGCAGGCCATCGGCTTTGATGCCATTGAAATCCACTGCGGCCACTCCTACCTGATGAGCCAGTTCATTTCCCCGTATTACAATAAAAGAACCGATGAATTCGGTGGTTCTGTAGAAAACCGCCTGCGCTTCCCGCGTATGGTTCTCGAAGAAGTACGTAAAAACGTCGGACCGTGGTTCCCGATCATCGTTCGTATCTCTGCTGAGGAGCGTGTTCCGGGAGGAAATACTCTGGAAGATACCCTCGAGTACCTCGAGTACCTGGATGAGTTCGTAGATATGTATGACGTATCCTGCGGCCTCAACCCATCCCTGCAGTATCAGATCGACTCCAACTTCCTGCCGGATGGATGGCGTTCCTACATGGCAAGAGCCGTAAAAGATAAATTCAAAAAACCTGTGATCAACGCTGGTAACTACCGCGATCCGAAGGTCGTTGAAAAAGTTCTCGAAAGCGGTGATGTAGATATCATCGGCATGGGACGCGGCCTGATCGCTGAGCCGAACTGGGTAAAGAAGGTGGAGAACGGCGAGGAAGATCTTCTTCGGAAATGTATCTCCTGTAACGTCGGATGTGCAGGAAACCGTATCGGCGTCAACCGCCCGATCCGCTGTACCGTAAACCCGGCTGTTCCGGAAGGCGATGTTTACAAAGCACTGAAAGTGAACAAAAACTGTAACGTTGTTGTTGTCGGCGCCGGTACTGCCGGTATGGAAGCAGCCTGCACCGCAGCAGAAGTCGGATGCAACGTTTTCGTACTTGAGAAAAACGATCACATCGGCGGTCTTTCCACTTTCATCTCCGATCTTCCAAGCAAGACCCGTATGAAAGATTTCCCGAAATACCTTGAGGCAAGAGCTGCAAGACTGAAAAACCTGTATATATTCCTCAACACGGAAGCTACCGTAGATAAAATCAAACAGTTCAAACCAGACATCGTTGTCAATGCTACTGGTTCCGTTCCGCTTGTTCCGCCGATCAAAGGCCTGAAAGAGAACATCGATGCCGGAAACGTAAATACCATCTTTGGTATGATCAACAATGTAAACGCCGGAAAATATCCGGAAGAAGCCTGTCAGGGCAAGAAAGTCGTTGTAGTCGGCGGCGGTTCCGTAGGACTTGACGTTATTGAATACTTTGCACCGAGAGGCGCCGAGTGTACCATCATCGATATGCTGCCGCAGATCGGTATGCTTGCAGACCCGATCACCAAATGCTCCATGCGTGAGACCCACGACAAATACGGCGTAAAAGAGTATGTCAACACTGCTCTTCAGGAAGTAAAAGAAAATGCATTCACCGTAAAACTTCCAGACGGAACCATCCAGGATCTCACCTTCGATTATGGATTCAACTGCCTTGGAATGCGCTCCAACAACCCGATTCTTCCGGAGCTTCAGGAAGCATTCGCCGATACCCATACTTATATTTATACCATCGGCGATTCCGTACGCGCACGCCGCATCATGGAAGGTACCATGGAAGGCCGTGCGATCCTGAATGTACTGGAGTCCCAGGGCTACCTGCATCTGGAGCCGCTTGAGTAATCCCCAGCATCGCTTTCTTACCCAGCGAAATAACAAGTGTTTCACTGCATAAGGGAACGATAACGATTCCACTACTTTAAGCAGCCCGACAAAAACTGTATATCATCTGCTACGCTGTTTCTTTTTCAAAATGACAAGATACCAGGGTCAAAAGGTCAAAAAACCTTTTGACTCCAACATCAATGACAACAGCGCAGCATAAAAAAAGAAAAGAGGAAAATATCATGCCAAATATTACAGGACATACCGAATTAGTTGGATTAATGGCTTACCCGATCCGTCATACCCAGTCTCCGACAACCCACAACCTTGCATACGACAAAAACGGAGATGATGTCATTCAGCTTGCTTTCGAAGTTGATAACGATTCTTTAAAAGATGCTGTGCAGAGTATCCGCGCGCTGAAAATGCTCGGTTCCAATATTTCCATGCCAAACAAAACTGTTGTCCACAAATATCTGGACGAAGTAGATGAAGCAGCTAAGTTATGCGGCGCTATCAATACCGTAGTCAACCTCCACGACGAAAACGGTCAGGTAACCGGAAAACTGAAAGGCTACAACACCGATGGTATGGGATACTGGCAGGCACTGACCGAAGAGGGCATCGATTTCAAGGGAATGAAGATGGTCCTGATCGGAACCGGCGGTGCTGCTACTGCAATTGCAGTGCGCGGTGCTCTGGATGGAGTTGCAGAAATTGAAATCTTCAACATCAAAGACAAATTCTACAGCCGTGGAGAGGAAATTGTTGATCTGATCAATAAGAACACCAACTGCAAGGCTACCATGAACGATCTGGCAGACAAAGACCTCCTGAAAGAAAAAATGCACGCAGCTGACCTGTTCTGCGATGCTACCGGCGTAGGAATGCATCCACTCGAAGACCTTTCCAACATTCCTGATCCTTCCTTCTTTAAAAAAAATCTCATCGTAACGGATACCGTTTACGCTCCGCGCGAAACCGTTATGATGAAACAGGCAAAAGAAGCAGGATGTGAGAAAGTATTCAACGGCATGGGCATGATGCTGTTCCAGGCACTCATCGCAATCAAGCTGTACACCGGAAAAGATACTCCGGTTGACTACATGAAAGAGAAACTTGGAATCTGATTTCCAGGCGAATCTTTTCCATCTTAAACCTTAATCAAAAACCAACACGAAAAGAGGAAATGAACTTTGCGTCATTTCCTCTTTTTTTCTTGCTTTCTTTCGGCATCTGGAGTATAATTCACTTCATATAGTAGCAGTTTAAAGTGCTACAGCACGATTTATCATCATGCGGAAATACGAGGAGAGAGAGGATTTCAAATTATGTCAAAACACATCACAGGACACACCGGATTATTATGTTTACTCGGAAGCCCGGTTGCACACAGTGTTTCTCCGGAAATGCACAACGAAGCATGCGACCAGCTCGGCCTTGATTATAGCTACCTTGCCTTTGATGTACCGGAAGACAAAATGCCGCAGGCAGTCGAAGGACTCCGCACCATGGGTGCAAGAGGCTGGAACATCACCATGCCTGGCAAAAATATCATGTGCAAATTGGCAGACAAGGTTTCTCCTGCTTCGGAGATCTCCGGCGCATGTAATACCATCGTCAACGACAACGGCGTTCTCACCGCTTACACCACCGACGGTGTCGGCTTCATGAGAGCAGTTGCAGAAAACGGCGTAGACATCATCGGCAAAAAGATGACTCTGCTCGGTGCCGGCGGCGCTGCTACTGCAATCCTGGTACAGGCAGCCCTCGACGGCGTGGCTGAGATCAATGTATTCAACGTCAGAGACAATTTCTTCGGAAGAGCCGAGGAAATCGTTGCAAAACTGAATGAGCGTACTTCCTGCAAGGTTACCCTGCACGACTTCTCCGATCCGGAAGTCCTTCGCGCATCCATCGCAGACAGCGCCATTCTTGTCAATGGAACTTCCGTCGGAATGGCTCCAAAAACCGAGAACACCATCATCACCGACACAACGATGTTCCACAAAGACCTCTTCGTTTTCGATGTGATCTACAATCCGCAGGAAACCCGCCTGCTGCGTGAGGCAAAAGAGGCTGGATGCAAGACCGGAAACGGTATGTACATGCTGTTATACCAGGGAGCTGCTTCCTTCAAACTGTGGACTGGCGAGGATATGCCGGTTGAGATCATCAAAGAGAAATACTTCTCCGGAAAATAAAATATCACGCAATTTCAAAAGGCTTCTGCCCCGGATTTTCATCCGCCGGCAGAAGCCTTTTTTATCATCCTGAAGTATGGGTCAGCCCGCTTTCTGTACTTCGTCGAGCTGTGCCGTATACAGTTTGTAGTAATATCCCTTCTTTGCCATCAGTTCGTCGTGCGTTCCGCTCTCCATGATGCCGCCGTTGTCGATATACATGATCTTATCGCAGTTGCGGATCGTGGACAGACGGTGGGCAATAATGAACGATGTTCTGCCCTTCAGCATCGCATTGAGGCCAGTCTGCAGTGCTTTCTCGGTCTGCACGTCGATACTCGAAGTTGCCTCATCGAGAATCAGAATCGCCGGATCGGAAAGCAGTGTTCTGGCAAACGAGATCAGCTGTTTCTGGCCCTGGCTCAGCATGGAACCGCGCTCGCGCACCTCTGTCTGGTAGCCGTCCGGCATTTTGCTGATGAATTCGTCCGCACACACGGTTTTGCTCGCATTGACAATCTCCTCCAGTGTCGCATCGAGTTTTCCGTAACGGATGTTGTCCTCAATGTCTCCCGAGAAAATAAAGCTGTCCTGCATCATAATACCCATCTGTTCGCGCAGCGAATGAATTGTCACCTGTGAGATGTCCTGGCCGTCGATCAGGACGCGGCCGCCGTTGACATTGTAGAACCGGGAGATCAGATTGACAATCGTACTCTTTCCGGCTCCCGTCGGTCCGACAAGCGCCACACTCTCACCCGGTTTTACCGTAAACGAAACGTCTTTTAAAATCTGCTTCGATTCATCGTACGAGAAGTTGACATGGTCAAACGTCACCTCACCGCGGATCTCCGGCATTTTTACGGCGTTCTCCGCATCTTTTACCGTTACCGGCTCGTCCATTGTCTCGAAGATACGCTCCAGGTAAGCGATGTTGTTGATAAAGTTGTTGAAGATATTTCCAAGGTTCATGATCGGCTGCCAGAAGTACGATGCGTAGCTGGAAATCGCCACGATGGTACCGAGTGATTTGCTGCCCTGTCCGAACAGCACAAGGCCTGCTAAGAAGATCGCCGCGCGCACGCAGACGGAAATGGAATCGATGCCCGGCCATACCAGGTTGGAATAGCGTACCGCCGTGTTCCACGTTCTGCGGCAGTCCTGTGAAAGATCTTTGAAAATCTCCGCATTTTCATCCTCTCTCGCAAAGATCTGCGTAATGCGGGCTCCGACGATATTTTCCTGCAGATACGCATTCAGGTTCGAGTTCTTATTTGAAACTGCCTGCCATGCCCGTCTCTGTTTATTCTTGATCCAGACCATGAACACGCACAGCACCGGCACGCCGCAGAGAACGACGAGCGCCATCTGCACATCGACCAGGAACATGAAAATGACGATGAACAGCAGATTGAAACACTCCAGCACAATGTTGATCAGTCCATTCGAAAGCATATCCGATACCGAGTTGACGTAGTTGACCACACGGATCAGAATTTTGCCGTGCGGGCGGTCGTCGTAATACTGGAACGGCAGCTCCTGCAGATGCTCAAACAGGTCTTTTCGGATATCGTAGATGATATTCTGGCTGACATCCACCATGATACGGCTTCGGATCGTCGTGAAAATGACGCTGACGACGTAGATGCCCACGAGCATTCCGACCAGAGAAAACAGAAGTTTCTCATTTTTGTCCGGAATCGCAAGGTCCAGTGCCCGCTGGATAATCATCGGCGCAACGTAGCCGAACGCGCCGCCGATGCCGCTTAAGAGAATCGCCACAACCATCCGGCCCGCGTATTTTTTAATATAAGATGATGCCCGGAGTAAGTGTCTGATGTCAAAAGGTTCTTCGAGCACTTCATCCTGCTTGTATGTATTTTTTGCCATTGCTTCCCCCTCCTACAGTTCATCCACACCGGTCTGCAGTTTCACCAGTTCGTAGTAATAGCCCTTCTTTTCCATCAGCTCCTCGTGCGTTCCCATCTCCTTGATGTAACCGTTCTGCAGCACGATAATTTTGTCCGCCGTCTTTGTGGTGGAGATTCGCTGCGCGATGATAACTTTCGTGCACGGGAAATCCAGTTCTCGTAAGGAATGCTGGATCTGTTTTTCCGTCTCCATATCGACGGCCGATGTCGTGTCGTCAAGAATCAGGATCGACGGACGGATGGCCAGCGCTCTCGCCAGGGAAATTCTCTGCTTCTGGCCGCCTGAAAGACCGACGCCGCGCTCACCGACCTGAGTGTCATAGCCCTCCGGCATCTTCGAAATAAAGTCTGCCGCGGCAGAATATTTTGCAAATTTAATGACTTCATTCATCTTGATCGAGTCATCGCCGTAAGCAATGTTGCCCTCGATCGTATCAGAATACAGCAGGACATCCTGCGTCGCAAGTCCGATATGTTTCCGGAGGTCATACAGCTTCAGATCTTCCACCGGAATACCGTCGATGCGGATCTGGCCTTCTGTCGGCTCGTAGAAACGCGGAATCAGGTTGATGAGGGATGTCTTTCCGCATCCCGTCTCTCCCATGACCGCCACGGTCTCATTCGGGTTAACCGTAAACGAAATGTTATGCAGAACCGGCAGATCACCGTCCTCATACTGGAACGAAACGTTGTCGAACTCGATTTTTCCCTCGAAGCGTTCCGGGTGTGCCACTGCATTTTCCTCGTCCTTGATCTTCGCCTCGGAGTAATACAGCTCCATGACTTTTTTTGAAGCCGCCGAGAACCGCTGGAACTCGTTCATGATATTTCCCATCTGGCGCATCGGGTTTGCGATTGCCCAGATGAGGCCGGAGAATGCCACATAATCACCCATGGTCAGCTGGCCCTTAATCATAAAGACACCGCCGACTGCCAGCAGGACAACCGGCATCAGGTTAGCGATACTCTCGACAAACGGGAAGAATTTCAGCCATACCATCGCGGTTGCTTTGTTTGTCTCCGCGTAATCGGTATTAGCGCGGTCGAATTTCTCGATCTCGTACTCTTCTCTTGCAAACGCCTTGACGACGCGGTTTCCGGAGATATTCTCCTGCGCACACGTATTCATCTGTGCCAGCTTTTCACGCAGTGCCGCATGCATCGGGGCAACACGGTTGCGGAACAGATAGATGATCCAGAATACAAACGGCGAAATCACAAGTATGCAGAGCGCCAGCTTCCAGTTCGTGTACAGGAAGAAAATGGCCGCTGCCGCGAACAGGGAAAACGACTCAATCACCATTCGGATGACCCATGCGACCATATGGCGGACGGCATCGAGGTCTCCGGTCAGACGCGTCATCAGATCGCCGGTACGGTACGTGCTGTAAAACGTCATATCCTGCCGCTGGATTTTGTCATACAGGTAATTCCGCACCCGGTACAGGACGCTCTGTGATACGTGCTCGTAAATCATACAGCTGCCGTAGACAATAACGACACGCAGAAACGTGAAGCCAATCATCGCAATCAACAGGCGGTAAAACAGATCCCGGTGTGTCTGCAGATTCTGCACCGCATTTTCACCTGTCAGAAACAGGTCAACAATTTTTCCCGAAAAATATGGAATCGTAAGCTGCAGAACGTTATATAATACCGTTCCGATCATGCCGATCAGATACAGCGCACGCTTTCCTTCCATGTTTTCCCACAGCCATTGGATTTTGGTTTTCGGGAATGGTTTTGTGCTGCTTTTCATTTTTTCATATCCCCCCCTTATCTTCTGAAAATCAAAAGGTTTCTGCATTTTTCTCTTTCAAATGCTTTCGCCATTGTATCAATTTTCATTTCATTATGATATAATGCGACTGTATAAAAATAGAACGTTTCTATCTTCATGCACGATTCTTTTGAATAATCCTCGTAATTTTTTGCAGAACTTTTTAACCGGAACAGGAGGAATTTACTTTTGAAAAATCTATTTGAATACAGTGATATCCTGCGCTCACCGATCGAGGCATTTTCCTGCAGCTCGGAAACCTTTTCCATGCCGGTGGTATCACACTGGCACTATTTTACTGAAGTACTTTATCTGCAGGAAGGCTCGCTCCTTGTGAGCTGCAACGATGTTGTCTATCCGATGGAGGCCGGCTCTTTCATCCTTTTTCCGCCGCAGGCAGTCCATGCGCTTGCCGCGGATCATGACAAACCGTTTCGCTTTTTCTGCGTAAAATTCAATCTGAACCGGATTCATCTCACCGGAAGCTATCTTCCGAACCTGAGCTTTGCGTTCCATAAGGTTGCCTCCATGACGCATCCTTCCCTGCTCTTTACGCAGGCGGATCTTCCGGGGCTCGACCTGAACGATTTTTTCACAACCATTGAAAAAGAGTCCCATGCGAAACAGTACGGCTACGACGCGTATATTTATTCGCTGTTTTCGACACTGTTCCTGCGCCTTCTGCGGACGTGGCACTGCCAGGGAATCTGTTTTGATCTCGAAACCATCTCCGAGAGTGAAGAGAAAAGTATGCAGGACATTCTCGTCTACATCGACCGTCATTCACAGGAAAATATCAACATCGAAGAGCTGGCGCATAAATACAATATGAGCTATTCGTACTTTGCCAAGCTGTTTTTAAAACACTATGGGCAGAGCTGCAAGCAGTATATCGAATTTATCCGTTTGAACAAGGTCGAGAACCTGCTCCTCTTTACCGATTATGACCTGAACTTTATTGCCACCGAGACCGGCTTTGCAGACTGCAGCCACCTGATCCGTACGTTCAAAAAACGGTATCAGATCACCCCGCGGCAGTTCCGGCAGGAGCATCAGTCCACAGTGTCCTCGTCGCTTCCGGCGAAGCTGGGATCTGTCTCTTATACACATCTCCGAGCCCAC
>ERZ1027001.1436-NODE-1436-length-11402-cov-3.952322_pt1 | contig 11402 bp, 11 predicted proteins | sample MGYA00519452_ERZ1027001 | MGnify/ENA primary metagenome ERZ1027001 (study PRJEB26926, sample SAMN06164867) | human gut metagenome | biome: ENVO:00009003; feature: ENVO:2100002; material: ENVO:00002003 | host: Homo sapiens | place: USA | collected 2012 ...
GGGTGATGGTGGCAAGCCGGGTGACGGTGACAAGCCCGGCGCGGGTGACGGCAAGCCCAGCGACGGCAAGCCGGGCAAGGGCGACGAGACCAAGCCCGATACCGGCAAGAAGGGCGGGCTGAGCGCCACCGGTGCCGGCATCGTTCCGATCGCCGCCGCGGCCCTGACGCTCATGGCCGGTGCGGCGCTCGCACTGGCCAAGCGCTGAGACGACATGGGGCGGTCGGCCCGTCGGACGGAGAATTTTCGTCCGGCGGGCCGATTATTTGCAGCCTCCGACCACGACACGCCCGGAGTGCGTAGCACAATCGTCGCGTGCGTTTGCGGGAATCGGCTCCATGGCGGCGTTTCATGAAATTCGGCATGCCGATCTTGCTGAGCACTCCGGGCGTGTCGCGATGGAATGCCGCCTGTTTAGTCAACATTCCGGACCGACGCGAGCCGCATAGGTCTTCGCTGGCAAATCCTCACTTATGGCCACGATTGCCGTGAGAAACTTATGGTATTGGCAGCGTGGCGTTGATAATGCTTGGCGCCGTGAAGGGATAGCGAGGTCTGCGACATGAGGAACTGTGTGATTCATCGCAATTCGCCGTTCCGTCTGCTCGCCGCGGTGCTCGCCGTGCTGACGTTGACCTTATTGGCGGTTATGGTGCCGTGCGAGGGAGAAGCGCGCGCAGCCGCGCCCATCAAGGTCGCATGCGTGGGCGACAGCCTTACGGACGGCTCCAAATCCAGTGGCGGCAAGAAAGGCGACACCGCATATCCGGCATGGCTCGGCCGCATCCTCGGCAGTGGCTATGACGTGCGCAATTTCGGCGCCGCTGGTGACACGCTGCTGCGGGGCACGGGCTGGTCATATTGGGATTCGGCCGAATTCCGGCAGAGCAAGGAGTTCGCCCCCGATATCGTCATCATCATGCTCGGCACCAACGATTCCAAGGACGCCTACTGGAACGAGACACTGTACAGGACCGAGGCGAAGGAGCTGGTGAGGGTGTACCGGGATCTCGCCAGCCGACCGGTCGTGTATTTCGCGAGTTCACCGCACTCATACCGGGTCGCCCCCGGTACCAAATATGTCTCCGTCAACTCCGTGAACAGGTTACATCCCGTACAGGAGTCGCTGATCCGTGACGAGCGTTGGAACACCATCGACCTGTACGCGGCGACCGCGAACCGGCGGCAGCTGTATGACGCCGACGGCGTTCACTTCAACGACGACGGGTACCGGTTCCTCGCCGAGCAGATCGCAGGCGTCATGCACCGGTCGGCGCAGATCATCGGCTCCACCGGAAGGGAGCGGGTCATCGCAAACGAGACGGAGAACGGCACCACGAAAAGAGCCGGCGTGGAATTCGGCCTTACCTCGCAGGGTACCGCCGCCGGGAACGCCGGCGATTCGTCCGATGGCAACGGGGATGCCCTGCGCGGCTCCGATGCCGTCGTGGCCGTCATAGCCATGCTGTCGGCGGGCATTACCGGAGTGGCGCTCGTGCTGGGCGGACGGTCGCGACACGCCCGGGTTGAAGGTGTCCGCTCGCGGCCGTATTCTATATGACTTGTAAACCATAGACCGTTGGTTGGAGTGTGCAAGCACTCACGAAGTTTGGTTCGCCAAGCCAGCGCAGGTTGAGAAATATGTGCCCGTAATACGGCTCGCCGGAAACGGTTGTATGTTGCTCTGCCTGTGCGCAGGGCTTTTTATTGCCCTGGCAGGGCGCGCGGGACTTCGCAGGATCAATGGCCGATCTAGGAAGGAACGCCATGAAGAGGCCCGAAAAGGAAGCGGTAGTCGCTCAGCTTACGGAACAGTTCCGTAACGCCGACGCTGTCTACCTGACCGAGTACCGCGGGCTTACAGTTCCGCAGGTTTCCGAACTGCGCGAAAAGCTAGGCCGCGATACTTCCTACACTGTGGCTAAGAACACGCTGGCGCGCATCGCCGCCAAGGAAGCGGGCATTGAGGGTCTTGACGACCTGCTCAAGGGCCCGACCGCCATCACCTTCGTGAAGGGCGACTTCATTGAGGCTGCGAAGACGCTGCGTGACTTTGCCAAGACCAACAAGGCTCTTGTTATCTCGGGCGGTTATGCCGACGGCACCGTCTACGACGGCGAGGGCGCTACCAAGCTGGCGGACATGATGTCCCGTCCGCAGCTGCTCTCCAAGTTCGCAGGCGACCTCAAGGCCACGACCACCAAGGCCGCGTACCTGTTCGTCGCTGTGCCTACCAAGGCCGTGCGTACGATCGACGCTCTGCGCGAGAAGCAGGAAAAGGCAGCTTGATTCTCATGCGGCTTGCCGCATGAACCACAATCGGAAAACAACACACATCAGGCGGACGGCAATCGCTGAAGGCCGCCGCCAGAATGAAAGGAAGCCATCATGGCTAAGTACACCAACGAAGAGCTGCTGGAAGCTTTCGGTGAAATGACCCTCGTCGAGCTCTCTGAGTTCGTCAAGGCCTTCGAAGAGAAGTTCGACGTCGAGGCTGCCGCTCCGGCCGCCGAAGAGGAAGAGAAGACCGAGTTCGACGTCGTCCTGACCGCTGTCGGCGACAAGAAGATCCAGGTCATCAAGGCTGTCAAGGCCATCACCAACGCTGGCCTGGCTGACGCCAAGGCCATGGTTGATGGCGCTCCGAAGGCCATCCTGGAGAAGGCCAAGAAGGAAGACGCCGAGAAGGCCAAGGCTCAGCTGGAAGAGGCTGGCGCCACCGTCGAGCTCAAGTAATGATCGCGGGAGTGAAACCCGCGCATTGCAGCTTTGCACAGACCCTGCTGTCGCACACGCGGCCGCAGGGTCTGCGCGTATGCGGCGGTCCGCGCACCGGAGCCGAGACCGCTTCTGTGAACGCCTGACACGGCCTGACATGGGCGTTCCGCACCGGTGTGCGCTACAATCCGAAATACCGGCATCAATGCGATAATGTTGTCAATTCATCGGTCATCAATCCCTGAAAACACAGCGGGACATGACACAATGGCACATAGTATGCGAACGAGCGTGAAAGGAAGGGCGGCACGTGACTGGCGATCAGCGTACGATACAGCAGTGGACGGTGAGAATCGATGGCATCGATCAGAAAACCGTGAAGCCGGGAGACAGCATCGAAATCGGGCGCAAGCCGTTGCGGCCGTTGCCCGATGACGGCACCGAACGCCTGGAGATAGCGGACGGCACGCGGTCCATGTCGAAACGCCATGCGACCTTCGCGGTGAGTCAGAACGGCGGCGGCACCGTGCGCGATCTGGGCTCGACCAACGGGTCATATGTGGTGCGGGGCAATGGCGATCTCATGCGTCTGCCGCCGAACGTCGATTTCCTGCTGCCGACTTCACCGATGCGCCTGCAATTCGGCGATGTCCCCGTCGATTTCATTCGTGTGGAGCAGCCGATGAGCGACACGTTTGTCGTGCCCGACCTGTTCGGATACGCTTTGGAGACCGTCAAGCAGGAGCCTGATGTGGCCGACATGTCGGTGGATGACATTCTTGACCTGCGTGCCGGGGAACCTACCGCCGCGATCAGCGCTGCCACCGTGCGCAAGCGTGTCGGTGAGCTGAATGCCGCCGCATCGCAGACGTTCCCGCCGCAGAAGACGACCACGGCGGATGGATTGGCGGCGGATTCCGCGGCCGGTGCAGCTGAGCCGGATTCGGAGCTTGCCGTTTCGTCGGATGCTGCCATGCCCGTTGATGCCGCGGACGCGGCCGTATCCACTGAGACTGCGACATCCGATACGGCATCGCCTGAAACCGTGACTTCTGGAGCCGTGGCATCCGAGTCCGCCGCGGATACGGTACCGGCTGATTCCGCTGTATCCGATTCTGTAGTGACCGCGGCCCAATCGCAGACCAACGATGAGCCGAGCGAGCCCGATTCCATGCCGTTGAACGTGGCCGGTGCTAAGCCGGCGGTGGCGTTGCCCCGCGACCTGTTCGCCGACGCGCTCGCCGAGGACAGCGAAGAGGCCGGGCAGTCCACCGCGCCCGCAGAGCAGGCGGATCAGTTGGCGAACGGACAGCCGTCCGACGACCGATTCCAGCAGGCGTCATCCGATCAGGAGGTGCACGACGACATTCGTCAGGCGGTGAACGAGGTCGCAGCCAACGCGGCCGGTGTGGAAGTCACCGCCGGTGCCGTGGCAGGCGACGGCGTCGTGGAAGCCGATACGGACACCGCCCACGGGGAGATTCCGGAAGAGCACCGCCGGTTCGCGCAGCCGAACGACGACGAGGCGGACTCGACCGGTTCGTTCCGACCCGCATTCGAGCCGGGATCGGTGTTCGAACTCGTGTCGAAAGGCAGGCTTGCCGCCGCCGAACCGAAAATCGAAGTCAACGGGTACACCTCTGACCAGGCGAAGACCACGGAAGACTACACCGAGCAGTTCGCCATCGCGAATTGCGAAGAGCTGTTGCCGTTCCTTGCCATGAATCCATTGCTGTACGATGACCTCTATAATTGGCTGGAAGATCAGGGCAAAGCGGACATCGACGCCGCGCTGGAGAACAATGAGGGCTACAAGAGTTACCGCAAAGCGGTAGGGAAGTGAGTCGGGTCATGAGCGAAAGCATGCAACAGGCGCCCCAATCGCTGGAACGCATGCGTCAATGGCATGAGCAGTACCGCGCCGGATTGGTGCCGTCCCCATTGGAGGACATCAACCAGCTTGGGGCGAAGCTCGATTTGACCCATGCGCATCCCTCCGGCATCGCCCAGCTGTTCGCGGGAGGCCGCGCGTCGCTGGATCTGCTGTTCCGCGACAACGGCATGCTGCGTGCGGCGAACCGTCGACTGGAGCGGGTGCTTGACGAGAAGGCCGCGAAACTGCGCGTCAGCGGCGTCGCGGAACTGTCTCTCACCGTGGGAGTCGCCACATGGGACGACGGTGCCATGCCGGTGCTGCTGTATCCGGTATCCGTGCAAAGCGCCCAGGATGAAGGCGATGTGGCGGTGATTCGGTTCGTCGGGCATGTCCGGCTCAACCCCGCGTTCGTGACGGTGATGCGCGAGCAGCACGTCGAACTTGACGAGCGGGAGCTGTTCAACGGCGCCAACTACGAGAGCGGCACGCCCGAAACGTCCGCGGTGTTCGCGGCGATCACCAAGCGTGCGGAGAAGGTGTTCCCCGATTTCACCATCGAGCGGCAGATTATCCTGGGCTGCTTCATGTCGCCCGGCTCGCTGATTCTTGCCGAAAGCCAGCACATCATCGATACGCTGGCCGAGGGGGCGACCGGCAACACGGTGCTGGACGCGCTCGCGGGCAGCAAGGAGGCCGCCGAAGCGCTCAAGGACTCCGGCGCACCTGCGTTCAGCCCATTCGACGCCGATCCGCACAACGAGTTCGAAGTCGGCGATGTCGACAACGCCGTGCGGTACGCGGCCGATATGGTCGCAGCCGGGCATTCGCTCGGAGTCGATGTCGTCAACGGGCGTGACACCGCCGATTACGCCGCCGCCATCGCGTCGCGCTGCGTGATGAACGGCCGCAGCGTACTGTACGTGCCGTGCATCGCCGATCAGAAGCGTCGTTTCCGTCAGGCCATCAGCGCCAATGAGCTCAGCGGCCAAGTGCTCGACGTCTCGGACGAGCGCTGCAATGACAGCATCGACCATCAGCTGATCGCCGCGGTCGGATTCCAGCCCGGCGTCGCCAGCTCCCGGTTCGACCAGATCGCCGATGAGCTGGTCGGCGTGCGTTCCCGTCTCACCCGGTATCTGGGTGACCTGCACTGCACCGACAAGCAGTGGGGCGTGTCCGCGTACCAGACCATACAGAACCTCGCCGAAATCGCCACGTTGCCCGCGCATCCCGCCACCCGAGTGCGGTTGCGCAAGGAGACCGCGCGTGAGATCGGCGGTCATCTGGACGAATGGGCGGCGAAGCTCAGGCGTGCCGGCGAGCTCGGCGAATTCACGCTCGGACCGGAGGATACCGCTTGGTTCAAGGCCTCCATTACGTCCGAGGACGAGGCTGTGACCGTCTACCAGCGTGTGGTCGATCTGCTGCGCAAGTTGCTGCCGTTGACCCGTGAACAGGTGTCGTCCACCGTGCAGACATGCGGGTTCCCGATACCGAACACCGCGCAGGAGTGGGGCCGTCAGGTGCAGGTGCTGAAGAACCTGCGCCGCGTGCTCGACGTGTTCCAGCCGGAGATCTTCGAGCGCGACATCGACGCGATGATCGAGTCGAGCAAGTCCAAGGCCGAACGCAAGGCCGAAGGCACCACTATCGGATTCTGGGAGCGTCGCCGCCATATCAAGGAGGCCAAGAGCCTGCTGCGCGTGGGCGCACAGGTCGAGAACCTGCACGATGCGCTGCAGGTCGTGGCCAAGCAGGCCGCGCAATGGCGCATGTTCGTGCCTCACGGCGGGTGGCCGGTGCTGCCGAACAAACTCGACGACATCATCGCCACGCAGGAGGAGCTGGCCCGCGACCTGACGGCGCTGGACGCCGTACTGTCCACCACCGTGCAGGGCGGCGATCTGGAATCGCAGGATTTCGTCGCCGTCGAGGAACGCCTGAAGGCGCTGTTCGACGACCATCTCGCGCTGGACACACTGCCGGAGCGCTGCCGTCTCGAACATGAATTCCAGACGGCCGGGCTCACCGAACTGGTCGAGGACCTGCACACGCGCCGTGTGCCGGTGGAATCGGTGGATGCCGAACTGCAGCTGGCATGGTGGACCACGGTGTTCGAGAACATCGTGCGGGCGTCCGCGATCATCTCCAATCAGGATGGGTCGGCGTTGCAGTCCGCTGCGGATCGTTTCGCGCAGGTGGACACCGAACACGTGCGTTCGGTCGGTCCGATGGTCGCGCAGGAATCCATGCGCCGCCTGTGTGAAATGCTGTTCTCCCGCACGCAGGAATCCAACCAGCTGCACACGGTGCTGGCCGGCAAGACCCGCATCCCGCTCAGCCGGATACGCCGTGACCACCCCGAGATCCTGGCCGCGGCCAAGCCCATCATCGTGGCGACTCCGGCCACGCTTGCCGCGCTCACCGATCCGACGACCCTCGCCGACGTGGCAATCATCGACGCGGCCGCGCACATTCCGGCCATCCAGCTGCTGACCATCGTCTGCCGCGCGAAGCAAGTGGCCGTGCTGGCCCACCGGTCCACCGTGACCTCGCCGAGCGTGAAGGCGCTGATGGAGCTGCTGCCGAGCGTGAAGGTCCGCTCCCACCCCGTGCGGCGCGCGCCCAGGCTCGCCGCGTTCCTGGAATCCCAGGGGTATGGCGAGGTGCGCTATGACGTCACGACCGAGCCGTCGCAAGGCCGGGTGGCCTTCCACAAGGTCGAGGCGAACGGAACACCGGTCATGGCCACCGGATTGGTCGAGAGCAGCCAGCAGGAGATCGATGAGGTCGTCCGCATCATCACCGAACGCGCGGCGAGTTTCAACGTGGTGCCGGTCGGCTACACGCTGACCGTGGTCACGCTCACTGACGCATTCCGTTCGCGACTTGGTGCGGAACTGAAATCGCTGGCGTCGAAGAACAAGACCATGGGGCAGTTCCTGTGCCACGTGCGCATCGTCGCGCTGCCGGAGATCGCCGGGGCCCAGTCGACGGACGTGATTCTGTCGTTGTGCTACGCGAAGACCGTGCATGGGCGTCTGCTGCAGCAGTTCGGCGTGCTGGAGGGCGAAGGCGGACGTGCCATGCTGCTGGATGCGCTGGCGCTGTGCGACCGCCATCTCGATATCGTTTCGGCGTTCGACGAGTCTGATCTGGACGATGAGCGACTTCACCAGCCCGGACCGCAGCTGCTGCATGCCATGCTGCGCTGGGTGGAGCAGCTGGACGACCACGTGGTGCGTCCGGTGACCATCACCCGGTCGAACAATGTGCTGTTCAATGATCTGGCGGAGCGCGTGCGGTCCCGCGGACTGAACGCCGCCGTCGACTACGGGTTCGACCGCGGCCTGCACATTCCGATGGTCGTCGGGTTGCCCGACAAGCCGTTCGCGCTGGCCGTGCTGACCGACGACGCGCAGTTCATGAGCGTGCAGTCCACGCGTGAACGGCATCGCGGCCTGATGCAGGACCTTGCGTCGCTGGGCTGGTCGGTGATGAGCGTGTGGAGTGTCGGCGCATTCGTCAACCCGGACAAGGAGGTCGATGCGATCGTGTCGCGCATCGGCGAGATCTACGGGGATGTGCGATGAGCGGCGATACTACTGGTGACGGGGATCGTGTGGCCGCAGATGCCTCGGAGCCAAGGCCGTACAGTGCCTCGCGTCGTACGCGGCGCGAGCACAAACGCGTCGTGTTCCACGGAACCGAGCGCTTCGATGCAGACGGCGTGAAACTCGAACCGGGCGATATGCGCACCGAGCAGCAGCGCGAGGCCGACGACGACAAACGCATCCTCGGCGAACTGCCACCCCACTGGGCCATCTTCAACGACAAACGTTGAGTGTGGTGACCACCCCAGTCGCTTCGCGACAGCCCCCGCCAGCGGGGGCTGTCGCGCGAACAGCGAGACTGGAGGTGGCTGCTGCGGCTGAGCAACCGCAGCTATTGCGCAGTGACGGCCATAATCGGACCGAGTTCCTGTGCGTTGATGATTGATATGGCTTCGTCGGGAGTCAAAGCGAACGTGATGAGCGTGCCGCCGGTCATCGCATCGTCATGGGCGGCATCCATCGCCGTGGCCGATCGCGCGAGAACGCATGACCGGCCGCCTGCGGATTCGTCACGCGATGAAGTCGTACCAGTCGAAGCGTCGCAAGGGGTGCCGGATACCAGATCCATGACATCACCGGCCGCGATGCCGTCCACCGTGCCGGTGACCCGTACATCGATCACCGTCTGACCGGGTTCCGCCACCGGCCGCCGCGAAACTATGGCGCCGAACAGCGGCTGCCCGGCGGCGATGTCCGTCTGCGCGATGCCTCCCGCCGCCTGATTCGCCGCATCGAGCGCCGTATCCCAACCATCCGATACGGGCATCTGCCGGATCTCCACGTCCTCCGCGCCGATACGCGCGCCGCGTGGGATGAGCCGTGCCGCCACCACGACCGGTTGCGTGACGATGCTCGCCGTCACGCATTGCAGTGTCGCGAATGCTGCAATGGCCGTGCAACAGGCCGCCATCAGCCGCCGTGTGAGCCGCAGCATCCGACGTTGGCGCAACGTGGGGCGCTTCAGCTTCTCCAATATAGAAAAAGTCACCATGCAAGCATGGTGACTGAACGTTGTTCCGATGCGCAAGCCGTGACGAAAATGTGGTCGAAGGCTCGGCAGTTATCCACATCTTGGGCGTGTCGCACATGCTCGGGCCGAGCACTGGCCGCCGGAAGACGGCGAACGCGCCAATGGCAGCTGCTTATTTGCCGGAGCCGCCGCGCCCGTCGGTGCGGTAGAAGCCGTGCCCCTTGAACTCGATCGGCACGGCGGAATACACCTTGCGCACCTGCTCTTGCCCGCACTGGGGGCACACGGTGATCGGGTCGTCCTCGAACGACTGCTGCTCGGTGAAATCGTATCCGCAGTTCTTACAACGGTAATGATAGGTTGGCACGGTTCCTCCCTGGTCGAAGCTCATTATATGATTCCGGCACGTATGCGATGCCCGGCATACGCATCAAGTCCGTTCATATCCTAGTCGTCACGCGGACACCGCGCCGCTCGACGTCTCGTTTTGTTCCCTCCGCGAACTTGCGTGGATGGCGAACTACAGGCGTCGGGCTCCCTGCGGCGTGACCACCCAGTCGACCGGGATATCGTGAGACTGGCGGGGCAGGTCGTCTGCCATGCATTCCCACGGCCAGCAGACGGCGACGACCGGCACGCCTCCGCGTCGGTATGTCAGCGCGCGGTCATACCAGCCGCCGCCGCGCCCAAGCCGGACGCCATGTGCATCCACGGCCAGCGCGGGCACGATGATCAGGTCGGCATCGCCAAGGGCCGCCGGGCCAAGCGTCTGCGTATCCGGCTCATCCGGCCGTTGTGCCATGCCGGTTCCCTCGCAGGTCACGCCATGCAATGAGACCATGTCGGGCAGCAGAGCCCATCCCACGTCCAGACCGGAGCCCAAGCGCGGCACAAGGACGCGCAGCCCGCGGTCGAGCAGCAGGGACAGCAGCGGCCGCATGGGGATTTCGCTGCCCATCGACACGTAGGCGGCCACGGTCGGCGGCCGGTGTCCGCGGCCGTGTGGCGCGGACATGACGCCAGACGTGCCGGCCTGCACGCCGACCAAGTCCAGCAACGGCACAATGTGTTCGGCCAGTGCCGCCGCGGCCGCGTCCCGTTCCTGCCGCGTCACGGTCTTACGCCGCGCGATGGCGTCCCGTCTCAGCTGTCTCTTGCGCAGATCGTCCGACATATCGGCATCGGTCGTCTGCCGGCGTTGGCAAAGGTTCATGGTTACGTTCTATCACGGACGAATGTCCGTCATCGGCGGACGGTGCGCCGTGTCGGAGACGTGACGATGGCACAATGGGTGCGTGTCCGTTTTGCAATCGATATGCGCCGTGTTCCGGCAGCCGGCAGCGCCATCCATCCGCGTGCCGCGGTGGATCGGCATTCCGCAATGCCCGATAAAGCTGCGGCCGATCACGGCGGACGACGAAGAGGAGTGGAACGAGGTGCGGTGGCGCAACGATGCGTGGTTGCATCCATGGGAGTCAGGCGATCCCATGCACGGCTCGCCGATGACCTACAACCAGTGGATGCAGCAGATGCGTCACAATGAGCAGACCGGCCGCGGAGTGGTGTTCGCCATCGATTATCATGAGCATATCGTCGGCCAGATTTCGCTGGGAGCGATAGATCTGGGATCCATGCGCACCGGTGTGATCGGGTATTGGGTCGATCAGCGGTACGCGGGGCATGGCTTCGCGCCGATGGCGGTGGCGCTGCTCGCCGACTGGGCGTTCTGTGATCCGACCGGCCCTCGGCTGCACCGCATGGAAATTGCATTACTGCCGGAAAACGAGCGCTCCCGCAGGGTGGCGTGTAAAGTGGGGTGTCATTATGAGGGCGTGCGGCCCCGATACATGTTCGTCAACGGGCAGTGGCGCGATCATGAGACCTACAGCCTGTTCGCCGAGGACGCCGGCGACGGGTTCATCCATCGTCTGATAGCTCGACACGCCATGCCGGAATCAGTGCAATCGTAAGGGGAGTCTCCTATTCTTAAGGACATGGGTTATGAGTCGCTGAGCACCGTGGTGGTGCTGGTGATTCTGATGGTTATCGCGGTTGGCTGGCTGCCCAGGCGGACGGTCAACAGCATGAAAAAGGTGGCCGAGCACCGTCAGGACAGGTACTCGTCGTCGTTGCATCTGGTGGATGCCGACAGCGGTACTCGATTCTCCGACGAGCATCTGTCTCTTATACACATCTCCGAGCCCACGAGACGCGTAGTAATCTC
>ERZ1027001.1452-NODE-1452-length-11337-cov-12.192342_pt1 | contig 11337 bp, 7 predicted proteins | sample MGYA00519452_ERZ1027001 | MGnify/ENA primary metagenome ERZ1027001 (study PRJEB26926, sample SAMN06164867) | human gut metagenome | biome: ENVO:00009003; feature: ENVO:2100002; material: ENVO:00002003 | host: Homo sapiens | place: USA | collected 2012 ...
GAGATTACTACGCGTCTCGTGGGCTCGGAGATGTGTATAAGAGACAGGATTTATATGGAACAAATAGAACAGATTATTGAAAAATGGGATGAAATCTTAAATACGGTAAAAGAAGAACATGAGATTTCCGAAGTTTCTTTCAATACATGGTTAAAACCTCTCTCTGTCTTTGCTGTAGAGAATAACAAATTATATATCTTAGTACCGGACGAGCAGATTGGACTTAGTTATATCACCAAGAAATTCCTGCTCCCGATTCGTGTGTCGGTTGCAGAGATTACCGGAACCGATTATGAGATTGAGTTTATTCTTCCGGAACAGACAAAGAAAATCAAACCTTATAAAGCAAAAAATATTGGGATGACAGAAAGTGGAGGAACCGGTTCTGCCTTAAATCCAAATTATACTTTTGATACATTTGTCGTTGGAAATAACAACAAGTTAGCATATGCAGCATCTTTAGCTGTAGCAGAATCTCCGGGCGAGGTGTACAACCCTCTCTTCTTATATGGAGGAGTCGGACTTGGCAAGACCCACCTGATGCATTCCATTGCTCACTTTATCCAGACGAACAATCCGAGCATGAAGGTTCTTTATGTATCTTCTGAGATATTTACAAATGAATTGATCGACTCTATTCGTAACGGAAACAATTCCTCGATGAATAAGTTCCGTGATAAATACAGAAATATCGACGTACTGTTGATCGATGATATCCAGTTTATTATAGGTAAGGAAAGCACACAGGAAGAGTTTTTCCACACTTTCAACGAGCTTCATATGGCAAAAAAGGCAATTATCATATCTTCCGATAAGCCACCGAAGGATATGGAAACACTCGAAGAACGTATCCGCTCCCGTTTTGAATGGGGACTGATCACCGATATCGGTTCTCCGGACTATGAGACGAGAATGGCTATCTTAAGAAGAAAAAAAGATATGGATGACTTTGAATTGGATGATGAGATATTAGATTACATTGCAACCAATATCAAATCCAATATCCGTGAGCTGGAAGGTGCCTTAAATAAATTACTGGCATACTCCAACTTAGAGCACAAGCAGATTACCATGGAAGTTGCAATTGAAGAATTACAGAACATCATTTCACCGGATAAGCCAAAGGAGATCACACCACAGCTTATCATTGATGTTGTCTGCGAACATTTTGGAATTACCTTAGACCAGATCAAATCCAAAAGCAGAAGTAACGATATTGCAAAACCAAGACAGATTGCCATGTACCTGTCTAAGAATATGACGGATGCATCCTTAGACAGTATCGGTTCTCTTTTAGGAGGCAGGGACCACTCTACCATTATCCATGGAATCAATAAGATTACGGATGAGTACGAATCAAACGAAAATATCCACAATTCCATTGATACCATAAAGAAAAAGATCAACCCGAATTAAGTTATTCACAAATCATCCGGTTGGAATCTACAGAGTTTTCACAGGGTTATGAAGTTCATAATTTTCTTTAAGCCCTAGATTTTTCAAGCTTTAGAGAGTTATTCACTTATTAACACCCTCTACGAAGAAGACTTTTAATTATTAAATTATATTATATATTTATAGGCAGGAAGGAGTTATTCACAAAATGAAATTAATCTGTTCCAAATCGAATTTATTGTATGGTGTTAATACTGTATCAAAAGCAGTTCCTACCAGAACTACGATGGCAATATTAGAATGCATTTTAATCGATGCTTCTTCAAATGAAATTAAATTGACTGCAAATGATATGGAACTTGGAATTGAGACTGTAATAGACGGTACTATAGAAGAAAACGGAATCATTGCGTTAGATGCAAAGATCTTTTCTGATATCGTAAGAAAACTTCCGGATAATGATGTTGTGATCGAAACGGACGACAGCTTTAAGACAACCATTACCTGTGAAAAAGCAAAGTTCAATATTGTTGGTAAATCAGGAGAAGATTTTTCCTATATCCCATATATAGAAAGAAAAGAACCGATCACCATGTCTCAGTTTACCTTAAAAGAAGTCATTCGTCAGACCATCTTTTCTATTTCAGACAATGACAACAATAAACTGATGACCGGAGAATTGTTTGAGATCAATGAAAACCAGCTTAAGGTAGTATCCTTAGACGGACACCGTGTGTCTATCAGAAATATACAGTTAAACAGCAGCTACGATTATAAAAAAGTCGTTGTACCGGGAAAGACTTTACAGGAGATCAGCAAGATTATCCCTGGAACAACCGATGAAAATGTGGATATCTTCCTGACAGGCAACCACATTGTGTTTGAATTTAACCGGACAACCGTAGTATCGAGACTGATCGAAGGTGAATATTTAAGAATTGAGCAGATGCTCTCTTCCGATTATGAGACAAAGATCAAGATCAATAAAAGAGAATTATTAAGCTGTATCGACCGTGCAACCCTTTTAGTAAAAGAGGGAGATAAAAAACCGATCATCATGAATGTAACGGAAGGAAATATGGAATTAAAGATCCAGTCCTTTATCGGTTCCATGAATGAAGATATTGATATCGAAAAAGAAGGAAAGGACATTCTGATCGGATTTAATCCAAAATTCTTCATAGATGCACTTCGTGTAATTGACGATGAGGAAGTGACACTTTATATGGTAAATCCGAAAGCACCTTGCTTTATCAAAGATGACCAGGGAAGTTATATTTATCTGATCCTTCCAGTCAACTTTAACAATGTTGCAAATTAAGGAGCCTGTGAACAGATGGAAACAATAAGAATAAAAGATGAATATATAAGACTCGGACAGGCGTTGAAGTTAGCAGGTCTGGTGGGTTCCGGCGTTGATGCAAAGATGGTCATACAGGACGGGCTTGTAAAAGTCAACGGTGAGACCGAGTATCAGCGTGGAAAAAAACTCCACGACAAAGATGTAGTAACTTACGAAGGAGAATCTTTTCAAGTAGAGACATGTTTATAAAATCCATAGAGTTGAACCAGTTTCGCAATTATGAGAATCTTAATCTTCAGTTTGACAATGGAACCAATATTTTATATGGCAACAATGCACAGGGAAAAACAAATGTCTTAGAAGCAGTCTGTGTCAGCGGGACAACAAAGTCACACAGAGGAAGCAAAGATAAAGAGATGATCCGGTTTGGGATGGAGGAATCCCATATTAAGACAGTTGTGGAAAAGAAAAATATGGAGTATCAGATAGACATCCATATGAAACGCCACAAGACAAAGGGGATTGCCATAAATAAGATTCCTTTGAAAAAGGCAAGCGAACTATTTGGAATATTAAACATTGTACTTTTTTCACCGGAGGACTTAAACATCATCAAAAACGGTCCTTCCGAGCGTAGAAGATTCTTAGATTCCGAACTTTGTCAGTTAGATAAAATATATCTTTCTGATTTAGCAAAATATAATAAGATCTTAAATCAGAGGAACAAACTTCTAAAAGACATGATCTATCGTCCTGACTTAAAAGAGACACTTCCTATCTGGGATGAACAGTTACTGGAATACGGCAGGCGGATCATCAGACGAAGAAAGACATTTATAGACGAGTTAAACGAAATTGTCTATGAACTTCATAGAAATATTTCAGGAAGTAAAGAAACATTAATACTAAAATACGAACCAAATATAGATGATGCATTTTTTCAGGACGAGCTGAACCGTGCAAAAGAAAAAGACCTGCGTTACTGCCAGACTTCGGTAGGACCACATCGGGATGATATGTTATTTGATGTATCGGGAATAGATATCCGTAAATATGGTTCCCAGGGGCAGCAGAGAACGAGTGCGCTTTCTTTAAAATTAGCAGAGATAGAGCTTGTGAAAAAAAGTATTCATGAGACACCGGTTCTTTTGCTGGATGATGTATTATCAGAACTTGACAGCAGCAGACAGAATTACCTGCTGAACAGCATCCATGACATCCAGACAATTATAACCTGTACAGGACTGGATGAATTTATTCGTAACCGATTTGAAATAAACAAGATATTTAAAGTAATAGATGGCAGTATTTTTGCATGTGAACAGGAGGATTTCAATGAGCACTGAATACGGAGCAGACCAAATACAAATTTTAGAGGGACTCGAAGCAGTCCGCAAAAGACCGGGTATGTACATTGGAAGTACCTCGTCCAGAGGACTTCATCATTTAGTGTATGAGATTGTAGATAATGCGGTCGATGAAGCCTTAGCAGGATACTGTGACAAAATAGAAGTAACGATCAACGAAGATAATTCCATTACAGTCGAAGATGATGGTAGGGGAATACCGGTAGATATCAATCACAAAGCAGGAAAATCAGCACTTGAAGTCGTATATACCGTATTACATGCCGGAGGAAAATTCGGCGGCGGAGGATACAAAGTATCCGGAGGACTTCATGGAGTAGGTGCATCGGTAGTAAATGCGTTATCCACAACACTCTGTGTAGAAGTTTATAAAGAGGGAAAAATTTACTTCCAGAGTTATCATATCGGAAAACCGGATGAAGACGTAAAAGTGATCGGAACCTGTGAAGAAGATAAGCATGGAACAAAAGTTACATTCCATCCGGACCCGGATATCTTTGAAGAAACAGTTTATGATTATGATACCTTAAAACAGCGACTTCGCGAGACGGCATTTTTAACAAAGGGACTTCGTATCATCCTAAAAGATTTAAGAGAAGATCCTGTCAGGGAACATGATTTCCACTATGCCGGAGGAATCAAAGAATTTGTAACTTATCTGAATAAGAGCAAAGAATCACTTTATCCTGAGGTCATCTATTGTGAGGGAACAAAGGATAACGTCTATGTAGAAGTGGCAATGCAGCATAATGACTCCTACAACGATGCTTCTTACAGTTTTGTAAATAACATCATTACGCCGGAAGGTGGTACACATCTGACCGGATTCCGTAATGCTTTAACAAAAACCTTTAATGCTTATGCAAGAGATAATAAGATCTTAAAGGACAGTGATGCACAGCTTTCAGGAGATGATATCCGCGAAGGTTTAACAGCAATCATCAGTATCAAGATAGAAGAACCGCAGTTTGAGGGACAGACCAAGCAGAAACTTGGAAACAGCGAAGCAAGAGGAGCTGTAGACAGTATCGTCAGCGAGCAGCTTACTTATTTCTTAGAGCAGAATCCGGCAATTGCCAAAACAATCTGTGAAAAATCGCTGCTTGCGCAGCGGGCAAGAGAAGCAGCAAGAAAAGCCCGTGATCTGACCAGAAGAAAGACAGCATTAGAAGGCATGTCACTTCCGGGAAAACTTGCCGACTGCTCAGACAAAGATCCAAAGAATTGTGAAATCTATATCGTAGAGGGAGATTCCGCCGGTGGTTCAGCAAAGACAGCCAGAAGCCGTGCAACGCAGGCAATCCTTCCGCTCCGCGGTAAGATCTTAAACGTAGAAAAAGCAAGATTGGATAAAATATACGGAAATGCAGAGATCAAAGCCATGATCACAGCATTCGGAACAGGAATCCATGAAGATTTTGATATATCAAAACTGAGATATCACAAGATCATCATCATGACGGATGCCGATGTCGATGGAGCACATATCAGTACGCTTCTTTTGACATTTCTGTATCGTTTTATGCCGGATTTGATCAAAGAGGGATATGTCTATTTAGCACAGCCGCCTCTTTATAAGATCGAGAAAAATAAAAAAGTCTGGTATGCATACAGTGACGAGCAGTTAAACAATATCCTCACGGAAATCGGACGTGACGGCAACAATAAAATCCAGCGTTATAAAGGATTAGGAGAAATGGATGCAGAACAGTTATGGGAAACAACCATGGATCCGGAGCGGAGAATCTTAAAGAGAGTCATCATGGATGATGAGACATCTTCCGAAATAGACTTAACCTTTACCACTCTGATGGGAGATAAAGTAGAGCCAAGACGTGAATTTATCGAGGCAAATGCAAAATATGTAAAGAATCTTGATGTATAGATAACAAGAGGAGTTATTAGAAAATGGATGATAAGATATTTGATCAGGTTCATGATATAGACCTGAAAAAAACAATGGAAACCTCTTATATAGACTATGCAATGAGCGTTATCGCTTCCCGTGCATTGCCTGATGTAAGAGACGGTTTAAAACCGGTACAGAGAAGAGTTCTGTATTCCATGATCGAATTAAATAACGGACCGGACAAGCCGCATCGTAAATGTGCGCGTATTGTCGGAGATACCATGGGTAAATACCATCCGCATGGTGACAGTTCCATTTATGGAGCACTTGTCAACATGGCACAGGAATGGTCGACACGTTATCCACTTGTAGACGGACATGGTAACTTTGGTTCTGTGGATGGCGACGGTGCTGCAGCAATGCGTTATACCGAAGCACGTTTGAGTAAAATTTCCATGGAGATGCTTGCGGATATCAATAAAGATACCGTAGACTTCATGCCGAACTTTGATGAGACAGAAAAAGAACCTGTAGTGCTTCCATCCCGTTATCCGAATCTGTTAGTCAACGGAACCACCGGAATTGCTGTAGGAATGGCAACAAACATTCCGCCGCACAACTTAAAAGAAGTCATTGCAGCAGTTGTAAAAATTATCGACAATCAGATATTAGAAGACAGAGAAACAGAATTAGAAGAAATATTAAATATCGTAAAAGGTCCTGATTTTCCAACCGGAGGAATGATCCTTGGAACCACCGGAGTGGAACAGGCATACCGGACAGGACGTGGAAAAGTCCGCGTGCGTGCCGTGACAAATATCGAGCCTATGGCAAACGGAAAGAACAGGATCGTAGTCACAGAGCTTCCATACATGGTAAATAAGGCAAGACTCATAGAAAAGATTGCTGAAATGGTACGCGATAAGCGGATAGATGGAATAACAGATTTAAGAGATGAGTCCAACCGTCAGGGAATGAGAATCTGTATAGAGCTGCGTCGTGATGTCAATGCAAACGTAGTATTAAACCAGTTGTTCAAGCATACCCAGTTACAGGATACTTTTGGAGTCATCATGTTAGCACTTGTCAACAATGAACCAAAAGTCTTAAATCTGAGTGAAATGCTCAACTATTACCTTCTTCATCAGAAGGATGTAGTGACAAGAAGAACAAAATATGAATTAAATAAAGCCGAAGAACGTGCACATATCTTACAGGGATTGCTGATCGCACTTGATAATATTGATGAAGTCATTCAGATCATCCGCTCCAGCCGTACCACACAGGAAGCAAAAGAGCGTTTAGTCGAAAGATTCGGGCTGACCGATGTACAGGCACAGGCAATCGTAGATATGCGTCTGCGTGCACTGACAGGCTTAGAAAGAGAAAAATTAGAGGCAGAGTATAAAGAACTCATGGAAAAAATTGCAGAATTAAAGGCAATTTTAGCAGATGAGAAAAAATTACTCGGAGTCATCAGAGAAGAGATCATGATTATTTCCGATAAATACGGAGATGAGAGAAGAACCAGTATAGGATTTGATGAATATGATATTTCCATGGAAGATTTAATTCCATTAGAAAATACCGTAGTAACCATGACAAACCTTGGTTACATCAAACGGATGAGTGTCAACAACTTCAAGAGCCAGAATCGCGGTGGAAGAGGAATCAAAGGTATGGATACCATAGATGATGATTACATCGAAGATCTGTTTATGACAACGACACATCATTACCTGATGTTTTTTACCAATACCGGAAAAGTATATCGTATCAAAACATATGAGATACCGGAAGCAAGCCGGACATCGAGAGGAACAGCAATCATCAACATCCTCCAGCTCCAGCCGGGTGAAAAAATATCAGCGGTGATTCCAATCAAAGAATACAAAGAAGACGAATATCTTTTCATGGCAACCAAGAACGGAATCGTAAAAAAGACTTCCATCGTAGAATATGCAAATGTCAGAAAGACGGGACTTGCTGCAATTAATCTGCGTGAAGAAGATGAATTGATAGAAGTTAAGATCACGGATAACCGAAAAGATATCCTGATGGTTACAAAATATGGACAGTGTATCCGTTTCCATGAGACAGATGTCAGAAAAACGGGACGTACCTCCATGGGCGTGATCGGAATGAACTTAACAGCCGGAGATGAAGTAGTAGCAATGCAGCTTCATACGCAGGGCGATTCTTTGATGATCGTTTCTGAAAAAGGTCTTGGAAAATGTACACTGATTTCCGAATTTACGGCACAAAATCGTGGTGGAAAAGGTGTAAAATGTTACAAGATCACAGATAAAACAGGAAATATTATCGGAGCAAAAGCAGTAAACAAAGACAATGAAGTTCTCCTGATCACAACAGAGGGAATCATCATTCGTATTTCCGTAGAAGGTACAGCACTTCTTGGAAGAGTAACTTCCGGTGTCAAACTGATGAATCTGGATGAAGGTGTTACGGTTGCAAGTATGGCAAAAGTAAGAGAAGATAAATCCATAATAGAGAATCAGAATGAAGAAGAGTCCGCAGAAGAGGAATCTTCAGAAGAAAATAAGGAAGTTTCCGAGGAAGTTCCAAAGGAAGAGTAACATAAAAAAGTTCCTGCTTGAAAAGCGGGAACTTTTTGAATTTAAAAGAAATATATTTTTTTATAAAAATTTATAAAAAGGAGAAATTATGCCACAGACAATCTATGAAGTATTATGGATATTTATCGTATATGCAGTGATCGGCTGGTGTTCCGAAGTAGCATATGCTGCATTAGATACCGGAAAATTTGTAAACCGCGGATTTTTAAATGGACCATATTGTCCGATCTACGGATTCGGAATCTCATTGGTCATCGTAGTATTAACGCCGCTGAAAGAAAATTTATTGATCCTGTATATTGGTTCCGTGATACTGACCTCAGTCATTGAATACATTACAGGCTACTTATTAGAAAAAGTATTTCACAACAAATGGTGGGATTATTCCGATAAACCATACAACATCAAAGGATACATATGTTTAAAATTCTCGTTGTTCTGGGGATTTGCATGTACCTTTATCGTATTGATCCTGCATCCGATCATCTATGGGATCATAAAAATCGTTCCGTTTCTGATAGGAGTTATCATCTTAACCGTAGTGCTTGTATTTTTTGCAATAGACTGCGGAATTACCGTTGCGACCATAATGAAATTTAATGAACGGTTAAAACGGATGAACGAAATAGCCCAGAGAATCCATCATCTGTCCGATGAAGTTGGCGAAAATATCTACGAAAACGTAACAGAAGCTCTTGAGAAAAAAGAAAAATTTGAGGAAGAGCATGAAGAGCAGATCGTAAAGATAGCAGAAAAGAAAGAAAACATCAAATTAGGAGCAGAAGTCCGCAAGATCGAAGGCAGAATGGAAATAGAGCGTCTGAAAGAACAGTACCGGAATATGTTAGAAGAAAAAATCAGTGGGCATAACCGTTTGATGAAGGCATTCCCAAGAATGACCTCTGACAACCATAACGAGACACTTCAAAGATTAAAAACATATATAGAAAAAAGAGGAAAATCAGATGATAAGAGAAGTTAATGTAAAAGAAATCACAGAAAACATCAAAGAAATGTGTATAGAAGCAAACTATACCCTGTCCCCGGATATGGACAAAGCCATGAAAAAAGCAGCAGGAGAAGAAAAATCCGAACTTGGAACAAAAATACTGAACCAGCTTCAGGAAAACTTAGTAATAGCGGAGAGTGAAAAAATACCGATCTGTCAGGATACCGGAATGGCAGTTGTATTTATGGATATCGGACAGGAAATTCATTTCACAGGTGGACAACTGGAAGAAGCAATCCACGAAGGAGTCCGTCAGGGATATACAGAAGGATATCTTAGAAAATCCGTTGTAAAAGATCCGCTCGAACGTGAGAACACAAAAGACAACACCCCTGCAATTATCCATTATAACATCGTTCCGGGAGATAAAGTCAAAATCACCGTTGCACCAAAAGGATTTGGAAGTGAAAACATGAGCCGCATTTTCATGTTAAAGCCGGCAGATGGGATTGAAGGTGTAAAAAATGCAATCTTGACAGCCGTAAAAGATGCAGGACCAAATGCCTGTCCTCCAATGGTCGTAGGAGTCGGAATCGGCGGAACATTTGAAAAATGTGCGATTCTTGCAAAAAAAGCTCTTACCAGAAATTTAGAAGAGCCTTCCGAAATTCCATATGTCAGAGAATTAGAAAAAGAAATGTTAGAAAAGATCAACAGTCTTGGAATCGGACCGGGCGGACTGGGAGGAACAACAACCGCTTTAGCTGTCAACATCAATACCTATCCGACACATATTGCAGGACTGCCGGTAGCTGTAAATATCTGCTGCCATGTAAACCGTCATGTCGTAAGAGAAATCTAACAAATCTGAGAATCCAGTTTAGTATATATTATAGAAGAAAAATAATCAGAGAAGAGGTTGAAGATGGATAAAAGAATAACAACACCGATCACAGAAGAAATAACAAAAGATTTAAAAGCAGGAGATTATGTTTACATCACCGGAACCATCTATGTTGCAAGAGATGCAGCACACAAAAGAATGATAGAAGCCTTAGACCGGGGCGAACAGCTTCCTATCGAAATAGAAAATGCTACAATATATTATATGGGACCATCACCTGCAAGGGAAGGACGGGCAATCGGTTCCGCCGGACCGACAACAGCAAGCCGGATGGACAAATATGCACCGACACTTTTAGACCTTGGACAAAAAGCAATGATAGGAAAAGGAAAGAGAACCAAAGAAGTCATAGAAGCTATGAAAAGAAATCATGCAGTCTACTTTGCGGCAATCGGTGGGGCAGGAGCACTTTTGTCCAAATGTATCACAGAGTCAGAGATCGTCTGCTATGAAGATTTAGGGGCAGAGGCAATCCGAAAACTGCAGGTCAAAGATTTTCCGGTGATCGTAGTGATAGATTCAGACGGAAATAATCTGTACGAAACAGCTATACAGGAGTATTGCACAATAAAATAAGACAACCTGTATATTTTGGAAAAAACAGGATATTACTAAATAAGAATAAAAACATAAAAACTGTAAAAAAGGCAGCAAGAAAAAAATGTAAAAAAATATACAAAATAGGATTGACAAATAGAAGTTCCTTTAGTACAATAACCTATGCGTCATCAAAACGCAAAAGAAAACAATTTTATCATTGGAAAATGTAAATTCGGAGAAGTACTCAAGTTGGCCGAAGAGGTGCCCCTGCTAAGGGTATAGGCCGGGTAACCGGCGCGAGGGTTCGAATCCCTCCTTCTCCGCTCGGTTTTCTAAAAAATTGTTTTTTTTATGAAAAAACCTGTTGACAAAACCGCGAAGCTGTGATAGGATATAGAAGTTGTCGCGTAAGACAGCAGGACAGAGAACCTTG
>ERZ1027001.1481-NODE-1481-length-11211-cov-27.213297_pt1 | contig 11211 bp, 13 predicted proteins | sample MGYA00519452_ERZ1027001 | MGnify/ENA primary metagenome ERZ1027001 (study PRJEB26926, sample SAMN06164867) | human gut metagenome | biome: ENVO:00009003; feature: ENVO:2100002; material: ENVO:00002003 | host: Homo sapiens | place: USA | collected 2012 ...
TTAAACAAAGTTAAAAGAATAATTTAACACAAAATAACACGCAAACCGCTTGCAGGTAAAATAAAATGCGTACATTTGCATCGTGTTAAACAATTAAATACTTATAAAAATGAAAACAACAGATTTAATTTACGAAAATCAGAAAGTGTTAAACGCAATGCAAAACTTGGTATTGCAAAGTAAGAAACACATTGAGTTTTTGGCGGTAAATGCGCCCGAAATTCGCACAAACCTTGAAAGCGTTGCCGAAAGTATGCAAAGGCTCGCCGATATGCTGGAAAATCAAATCGTGTTTAACCGTGATACACGCATCAAGTTTGCGAAAGAGTGCGCCTGCAAAAATCAAGCATACGACTTTATCGTAACTGAAAAACTTATCGGGCGTTTCAAAACCTTTTGCGAATGTTACCCGACAAACTTGTACATCGGTTTAACGGGCGTTGAAACATTGCAGGACAAATAACAATCAGCAAGCGAAAAGAAAAGGCGGTAACAATCAAGTTGCCGCCTTTCTTTTTGTCCTGCCTTTCAGTTACTCAATATAAACGCCGTCAGATAAAGCCGTGTATATCATTTCCTGCTCTTCTGTCAGCATTTCGGCGGTGTGTATGGGTGTAACATCATCGAACACGTTAAACCCTCTGAAATCGCCTAAAATGCCCGTTTGTCTGTCATTGTTTCGCCCGTTGCTTGCGCTCTCGTACCACTTGCAGTAAATGTAAGGTTCTAAACCGTAATATAACATTTCGTTCCAATCATCGCCGCCCACGGTTTTAACTTGGGTGCTTGGTGAAAGGTATATTATTTCGCTGCTTGGTTCGGTTTCCTCAACTTGAAATACAACGCCGTTGCAGGACAAAAGCGCAACCCCGTTGCCCGTTACCACGTTTATAATGTACTGCAAACCTATCGTTTTGCCTGCATAATCTGTATTGAGTGTAACAAACCCTGCAAACGGCAAAAAGATTTGTATTTCGCTTTCGTAGTCGGTGTTGTCCTCATTGTGCGCTGGTACTACCGCCGTGCCGAAATCAAGCGTTATTTTGTCTTGCGCTGGCTGGTGGCAAGATACGCCCGTATTGTAGTTGCAGCATCGTATTACATCGGTGCTGCTTGCGCCTATGTTGGTGTAAACACGGCGTATTTTGTTCACGTATGCGCCCAAATCTATGTTTTCGTATATGGGTGCGCCCGTGCTGGGGTCTGTGCCCGTTTCCTTGAAAAATCGTTTGCCGCTAAACTCTGCCAACTCATCAAGCGTTACCAAATATACGTTTATAGCCCCGTACTGCTCGCCTACAACTGCCACGGGGTACGCACTGCCAATAACTGCAAAATTGCTCCAATTACTGTTTACTTGTATGCTTCCCGTTGCCGTCTTTTTATCGCTTGAAATCGTAAGGTCTTGCGTTTGAGGGACGCCGCTTGCGTTATTGTAATAGAATTGCGGTGTACTTTGTTCGGTGTCAAATTCTGTACCCTCGTTTGCCGTTAATGTAACATTTACCGTTTCCCCGTCTTTCACATATTGCGGCAAGTCCTCGTTAGCGGTGCAATTTGATAGGTTTGTAGAAATTTCTACCACATCATCGTAACTTCCCGTAAGCGTTACGGGCTTTGTCGGGTCTATGTCGGTAATGGTTAGCGTTGCTTGTTGGCTGTATTCCAAATCCTGCACCACAAACGGCGTTTTGGTCGTTGTTCCTGCCTTGTTCGTGTAACTCGCTTTTAGGTCAAAGAAACGCACTTTGTTCGGTATGTATTGCCCCGTAACGGTGAAAGTTGCCGTTTCCCCGTCAAACGTATGTTGTTCGGTTACGCCGCTGCCCGTTATGTTGTTCGTAACATTAAGTTCGGTTGTTCCCTCGCTGGCTGTCGTACCCGTAAGCGTGAAACTCTCGCCCGTGTTGGCATCGTCATACTCCCAACTTGCCGTTTTACCGTCTGGCGAAATTGTCAAGTCCTGCGTATCAGGGTAGCCGTAACTGTCCGTAAACTCCACTTGCGCCGCTGTTATCTTGTAACCCTCGTTTGCCGTTACTTGTATGCTCGCATCATAATAACCGCCCTTTGTTCCCGTTGCGGTCGTGTTCGGTATGTTGTTTATAACTTCCAAATCGTTTTCGCTTCGGGTGTTTCCCGTTATAGTTATTTCCGTGTCTGCATCGGTGTCGGACAACTCACCAAATGCCCAAACCTTTGCGCCGTTCATATCCAAAACAACGCTTTTCGGCGTTCCGCTGGTGTCCTTGTAGGCGGCTGTAATATCGCCTACAAACAAATAACCGTCATTCGTTCTTACGTTTATATCCCAATAACCGCCGCTTGCGTTCCACTGGCTGTTATCATCGTGTGCGTTAGGTATATTTACAATTACTGCCATACTCTTTTAATTTTCGGTTGTTCCTTTCAAAGTTACCATAATAATGCCGCCCGTTTCATTGAGTAACCCCGTATTTGCAAACGGCACTTTCTCGAAATTCGGGGTGCGCTTGTAAACGGTATCACGGTTTGAAATATACGGGTCGGGGTTGTCGCTTTCAGATACACGCCCCGTTGCCGCCAAAATTTCGGTTTCGTAGGTTTTCAGCACATCAATACGCAATGCAAGTTCGTAGGCGTTGTTTCCCTCAAAACTTACCCTTTCCACGAAATAATAACGCCCTAAATCGGGTATGTAACAATAATTGAAAGTCGGTCGGGGTTGCTTTCGTAGTGTTACGGTCGGGCGCAACACATCGAAAGTTTGCCGCAAATCGCCCTCAATCGCCGTAAACTCGCCCAACTGCTTGTTTACCGTGTTCGGGTGTCCGTTGTATGAATAAAAGTTTATCGTTGTCATATCGGAAAGAAAAAAGGCGGTGCGGTGCGCTTTCACCTGCACCCACACCGCCAAAGTTAAACAATCTAATACCTATTGAGTTACTCAATAAAGAATACTACAAAGTTTTCGTTTGTATCGTTGAAATACCCAGCGTCAAACTTGTAATAGTTGTTGAAAAACTCTGCCTTTGCGTTGTAGTTCGTTGTTACTCGTCTGTCAAGATTGCAAACGCCCAACGCATCACGGTCGAACATTACACCCAACACGCCCGAAATTTCAACGGCTTTGCCGCCGCTTTCCTTGATATTAATGTTACCCGTGCTGGCAAACTCGTAGTTCTGTCCGCTGCCCTGCCAAAAAGGTACGGTTTCGGCTTGCGGCAAAAGCACATCGCCACGGTTAAACGTGTCAGAGTAAAGATAGGTTTGCGCTGCCTTTGCAAAGTCGGACAAAAGTACAACGTGTAACATATCTTTCGGGGTAAACCGTTCCTTGCCGCCAACATTGAACACGGTCGAAATGCTTTGCAGGCGGTCGGCATACGTACCCATAACGTAAGACGCAAAGCGGATAAAATCGGGGTCGGTTATCGCCTTTGCCGCTGTCAGTGCGTCAGGGTTCGGGGTCGGCTCGCCGTCGCCCGTTGCAGGTGTTGCAGGGAAATACTTGTCATTGTACAACTTCAAAAGGTTTACACAACGTGCCGTGCTTGCTTTGGAAAGGTCTGCATTGGTTAAATTGCCTGCCGTACCGCCAAACGCAACCGCATCAGCTAACACGGTTTCCGCAATCATATTGTTAATAGTACGCATAATCAAAGCGTCTGCTTTGATAGTCATTGACTTTTCAACGGCTGCATAAATCATCGAAATAAAGCCGTTAAGTTGTGCGGCGTTGCTGAAACTTTCCTTAACCTGCCTTTCGGTGATTGATACGGGCACTTCAAACGTAACCTTTGAGTTGAAAAACTTTGCGGTAACGGTCGGTTTGTGGAACACGTCTTGCGAATAGGTCTGACCGTCCGTCAAGTTCCACGTGTCGTTTTCCTCTGCTTCGGGAACATCGGCACTTATTTTCTCCAACACGCTGCCAAACTCCCACGCATCCATTAAAACGCTCGGCACTTTGCCCGCATAAGGTCGGTTTACGAAAATCACCTTGCCGATATGGTTTACAAGTGATTTTACGTAATTGTCCACGGCATTTTGATTGAACACTTCTTTACCCAAATCCACAATGCCCGTCAAATCCTCGGTTACAATGTCAGTCTTTCCCAACACTTCACCCGATACGCTGTTAATAAGCGTGTAAATCTGTTTTACTTCCATATTGCTAAAAATTAAATTAGTTATTCGTAAATACTCGTTGTTAATTCTCTTACAAGTGCAAAGATAATGTTTTTTCTCCAATTATCACGCCTTAACTGCAATTCTTTTGCAATTTCGGTCGAAATTGATTTGCTTGCGCCCGTTCCTTTGCTGGTTTCGGTCGTTTTGCGGCTCTCTGTGCGGTTTCTCTCATCGTTTGCGGTCTTTCGGTCGCTGTCTGAAAAATCGGTGTCATTGAACGCCTTGTTTGCGCCCGTTTCGGTGTTGTCGGTGCTTTCCTGCAAAGTTACGGTTTCCGTCCGTTCAATTTGCCCCGTTACGGGTGTCAGTACATCGTAATCGGCTAACATCGCCGCCGCTTCACGTTCCCAGCCTTGCACGTTTACCGCAATCACCGCCGAAACAACATCGCTTGCGTTGTCGCTGGTTATGCTGCTTACAACGGTCTTGCCGCCGTACATCAGTAAGGTGTAAGCGTCTAACTTGGTCGGGTCGGTATCGCCGAAAATTGCGGCGTACTCTGTCGGATATTCGGTCTTGAAAACCGCCTGGAATATCCCGTTACCCTTTGTAAATAGTTCGCTGTATTTCATTGCTTATCGTCTTTGTTTTCTTCTGTTTCTTCTGTTTCCTCTGTTTCCTCTGTTTCGGTATCGTTACCGTCCGTTTCCGTTTCCGTTTCTTTCGTTTCTTCTGTTTCCTCTGTTTCCGTGTCGTTTCCGTCTGTTTCGGTGTCGTTTCCGTCCGTTTCGGTTGTTTCCTCTGTCGGGTCGGGTTCTTCTGTCGGGTCGGGGTTTTCCTTTGCCGTTTCCAAATCAGCCGCCAAAGCGTTGTAATTATCCCTTTCCAAACCCCAACTGCTTGCAAGTTTAACCGAAATTTCGGTGTCAAACATCGCATTGATTTTCTCAACTGCATTTTGTCTTTCTTTTAGCATATTATCCACATACGGCAAAAGTACGTCCACATTCATACTTACCTCGCCCAAATTGAGCCTTTCACGCTTCATATTATAATTTGCGTTCAAACCCAATTCGTTGTACATACTCGCCTTGTAGTATTGTATCAGTTCAATAAGTTGTGTAATGTACACGCTGTTTGTGGTCGGGGCTGTCTGCATATTTACGCCCTTGAAAAATGCGTTTTCCCCGATAATTGAAAACTCGCCGTCTTGTATCTTGAGCAAAAACTCATCGGCACTCTGTTTCGTCTTGTCATCGCTGGCACTTATCAGCATCGTAATACGGGTTAAAATGCTGGCTGTGTTCAACGAAATAAGCCCGTCAGTATGCAAGACGGCATAACGCCCAATAAGCGGCAAAAGGCTTTCGCCGTTGCTGTCATTCTCAATCAAAACCCCGTCTTTCTGTATATCGTAGGTTTTGTTTAGCTTTAATGCAGGGTTCGCCACGGTGTAAAGCGTTGCCCGTCCGTAAACATCGGGTTCGCCGCCTTTGCCGCCCGAAAGCGCATACAAAACCCCGTCCACGCTGGTAACAAAGGCGTTGCCCGTGGTCTGCAAAAGCCGCTCCAATTCCTTTTGCGGTATGCTGTCGGGCAAACCCTCATACTCAAACATACTTTGAGTTTTCGCCAACGTGTTCGCAATAAATTCGGTTACGGCGGTGTCTTTGTCCCTTACTTGTTGCTGGTACAACTTGTAAATGTTATCTTTCCTTTTCATCTGTCAAAACTTTAATTAGGGTTGTAAGTTCGGCTAACACTTTCGTATTTTCCGCAATCGTGTCCTTGAGGTGTTCCGTTTCGTCTTGGTGCGCCTGCCTTTGCTTCACCATATACCAAAACAATGCGCCACACATCACAATCGGAAAACCCAAACTTGAAATGATTTGAATAATAGTATTTGCGTCCATATCGTTATTATTTAGTTACTACTTGCAAAGATAGGCATTTATTTCGTAAAACGGTCGGTTTGGCACGAAATTTGCACCAAACCGCCCGTTATTTTCATTTCAGCGAAACTATGTTTGTCTTTGCGCTTGTAATTAAATAATTGCGTACTATTTCGCCTATTTCGTTATCTTGGTAGAAAACTTTGTCTATTGCGAAAAACCGTGCGACTTGTTGTTCAACATAACTTGCCGTGCTTAACAACTTGCGTTTGTAGTTCGGTTTGCCGTTCATTTCAAGCGAATAAATCAATGCGTTTTCCTCATCTTTTATCGGGGTTGTCTTTGCGTGTATGTACGTGAAACATTCGTTGCCTACTTGGATAATGTTACCTTGCAAAACAACATCGTTAAACTTGATATAGTACACAAACAACACGTCTTGCGGCTTGTACTTGCACGGCAAATGCGGATATACGGCAAGTTCCCACTTACCGCCCGTAATCATTTGCAAGTTTTGATTATCGAAACAAAAATACTTGTTGCTGGCTTTGTGTTGTACTATCGTGCTGCAATACTCCACCGCCACTATTGCGCCGTGTTCGCCAAAGCGGTATATATCTATCGTGCCTTGCTCCATAAACGGCACTTGCTTCAAACCCATTTCAGTAAAGTACGGGCAAAACTTGTTTACCGTGTTACCTAACATAAAAACCTTAACATCGTTGCGCTGGCGTATTATCGTACTCAAAAGGTTCATAAACAACATAAACTCATCGGGCAAATAATACCGCCGTGTTAGAAACTCGTCAAATACTATCGTTGTAACATTCGGGTAACTGCTGCTTTTTTCGTGTTCCTGCTCTGAAAGGCAAAACCCGTAACAAAACGGGGTCGGGTCGGGTGTCCGCTTGTTTTTCTCTGCATCGTAGAAAGATAAAAACCACTTGTTAGACATATAGAAAACTTCGTTAAATTTGCCCTCTGTCAGTTCCTCAATAAGACCGTTTGCCACGTGATTTGCAAACAGACTTTCGGCACGTTTGCCCCGTAAATCCTCACGCCAACGGCGTATATACGCCATTTGCTTGCCCGTCTTGATATAGTTTTCCAAACCATATTTTAAGGCGGCATAAGTCTTGCCGTTTGACCTTTCGCCAAATATAACATTATAGTCGGCGTTCTTACTTAAAATCGCTTTCAAGTCGTAAAATTTCGGCTTGTCTGTCTTTGTCTTTCTTGTTGTCATAACTCTTTTATTTTAGTCCTTAAATTTAATACCTCGCAAATAATTTATATACATAACCGAAAGGGAAAGGCTGTACCCCGTTGGCTCTAAATGTACGCCCGTGCGTTCGTTGTAATGCGCCGTGCCGCCTTTGTAGTCGGTTATTTCGCCTTGTATCTCGTAGTCTATGTAAGTATGTATGTTTTTGCCCGTTGCTTGCGGTGGAATATCCAAATAATTAGTGAAAGCGTCAAATATCCCGTTTTCCCCGTACTTTTCAATAAGGTACGGAATAGCGGCTTTTTTGTTCACGCCCGAAACGGTTAAACTGAAATCGTATGCCCGTCCGCCTGCTTTGAGTGCGTTCGGTTCTTGCACCATATAGCGTTTAGCTCCCAGCGTCTTAAACCGTGTATATGTACCTTCAAAATCCCAAACGCCCAAAGTCTTTGTTATGCCTTTGATAGTTTGAGGTTCGCAAAGCGAAAACGGCAAACCGTGGTGTTTGCAGGCGGCACGTAATTTCATTTGCACCTGCATATTATACGCCTTGAAATATGCTTCGTGCGCCTTGCCGTTCATTATCTTAATGCTATCCGTGTCGCTGTATATGTAATCGTCTTTTGCTTCGTGTATGCCCGTGAAAAGGTTGCGCCGTGCGTATGCGGTTACGAAAATGCCCCACGGGTAAAACAAGAAACGGTTTTTGCTGGTGTTGTACTTGTACAAAAGTTCCTGCTTTTGTTCGGCTGTCATTGAGTTAATATCCCATTCGCCATTATAGGTAAACTCATCACGCAAAGGGTTGGTAACACTCATACCGTAACAACTGTTTAACATTTCCTTGCTGTTAAGATATTCCACTTCTTTGCCCTCAACGCCTTTTAATTTCGTCTTGCTTTCGTACAAATGCAGGATAGACTTTACAAACGGGGTCGGCAAATAGTCTTTCTTGTAACAATACATTTCACCCACTCGCATACGTTCCCACGAATAAAAGTTTTTGATTATGTGGAAATCCACATCAGTAATTGTAAGTGCTATTTTTGAAGCCGCCACAATACGCCCGTTATTCTCGCACGGGTTTTCTTTCACGAAACATTTGCTTGCCGAAATCGGGTTGTCTTGCGTTTCGCTGGCAAATATGTTGGTAAACTCAATATCGAACACGCAACAATACTTTGAAATCAAAAACTCAAATTGCGCCATACTCTTAACCGTGATTGCAACGCCTTGCGACATCGGGTATTTTTCCGCTATCATTACATACGGGTAACTGCTTGTAAAGTCGTAACTATCCACGTTATACATTATTTCGTCTGTATATTCGGCGTTTGCGTGTGTGAAACCGCCTGCAAACGCACGTTGCAGCATATTAAATTCATTCATACCCGTAATTTGTAGTTCCTGCATCAGGTTTACATAGTCCCAATTCGGTACGGTCTTTCCTGCATCGCTTTTTTCACGCAAACAATGCGCACGACAATACTTGCGCACAAACCCCGTCTTTGTTATCGGTATGTGCGTTATCCCCTTGCTTTCCTCTATACGTTCCTGTATATAGCACATAACGACTTTAATATCGTTTATGCAGTAATGTATTTCCGCATCAGTCAGCGGCGTTTCGCTGTGCCTTATTTGCTGGTAGTCCAAATCGCCAACGGCTTTTGCACACTTGTATTTCATAAGTTGCTCGCCCAACTTTGCAAGCGAATAACCCGAAAGCAAGTAACTACAACGAAACTCAATGTTACCCGTTGTTATCGCATAAATCGGTTTGCGCAAATCAATACTGAAAACCCGTTGCCACTCAAACCACTTGCGCAAAAACTGAAATTCGTATGAAAGGTTATGCACATACACAATAAGGCGTAATTTGTCATTCAGCCCTAAAACCTCGCTTACGGTCTGCATCATCGTAACAAACTCACCCCACGTGCGCCCCATTATTGTATATCCGTTTATGCCAAACTGCCAAACGTACATTATTGCGGCTTTCTCTAATTTCGCCTTGCGCCCGTTGCTGTCCTGCATACGTTGCACTTGCTCGTATGTGTACACCCGTCCGTCCTTATCACGGTAAAAACTTGTTGTTTCAATATCAAAGGCGCACGGGATATTGTAAAACCTTTCGCCCTTGCTGTTTCCGATAATGTTTTTTTCATTTACGGCACGTTGCAACACGCTTGCAATTTCGGTCGGGCTGTTTATTCTTTCTTGTAACTCAAAAGGTATTTTTTTCATAAGCCAAACTTGCCAAAGTTGCGCAAAATGCGCTCTATATCGTTTTGCATATCATCCATTGCGTCCGCAACTTCATTTGCTTGCCGCTCTATCTCTGCATCAATCGCCCGTGATATGCTTTGCGCTTCACTTTCTATTTGGGTGCTTATATCGCTTGCGCTTTGCTCCATTTCGCCCGTGAAATCCTTGTACCGCATCAAATACCGTTCCACGAAATCACTATCTGAAACGCTGTTTAACTTGCCTTGCAAGTTCCTTGCCATAAGGTTGTACTCATCGGGCGTTAAATCGTACATACGTTGCAGGTGTTGCCCGTACTGCCTTGCACCTTGCGCCGTACTGGTCGGCTGGCGTAAAAACGAAATCGCCTTGCCGTACTCAATTTTTAGGGTGTTCCAATCGCCTTTCATTGAAAACTTGGTAAACCCCTTAATATCGCCTTTGTTTAACGCTTGCACGGCTGGCGAAAGTTGTCCGCTTTGCTCTATATTCTGTATTCGGCGGTTCGCCATTTGAAAAACCCTTGCAATCTCTTTTCTATATTCGGGGCTGCTTTCCACGGCTTGCAATATCTCTTTTTTGATTTTCGCCCGTTGGGTTGCTCCAAATACAGACTTTGTAAATTTAATCTTGTAACCTAACTTTGCCATAACGCTGTTATATTAAATAGGGGTTACAAACATTGCAACCCCTACAAAGTTAAACATAACTTTCCAAACTCTTACAAGTCCACAAACGAAATAGAGTAACACTTCTTGCCGTGGCTCTCGTACTCGTAAATCGTGTACCCGACTTTGCCGTCTTTGATAGTTTGTACCGCCTCATCGTCGGCAAGTATTTCACGCACCGTTTCGGCGGTGTGGCTTGGTAGGTTCACCAACCGTTTGTTTTCCTCATCAATAATTACGGGGCTGTCGCCTAATTGTGATTTGTGGACATAAAGCCCATTGATTTTGTGTACCACATCTTTGCCGCCCTCATTTTCAGAGTTGAAAATATCGGCTAACTTGGTGTACTGAAAGTCGGTTGTGTCAATGCCAAACGTGGTCTTGTTAAATTTACTTGCAAAACTTTTCATTGTAGTAATTCTTTAATTGTTAAACTTATTGTTAATTATTCGGCTGTCTGTCCTTGCGGTTCGCCGTCAAACGGCAAAGTTTGTTCGGGGTTGGCTTGCGGCTTCAAGTCCATAAGCCACGCACGAAAGCGGTTTATTTTCATAACCGCCCGTTGGTTGCGGCATACTTCATTACACGCCATAAGGCTACCCAAAGCCGACAAAGCGGCAAACGAAAACTCGTCAAATGCGTTTCTTTTTTCTTCGTTCATTGTAGTAAACTTTATTTGTTAAACATAGTGTTATTTGCTTTTTGGAAACTTAACCGTACCACCGTGATATATGTACGTTGTATCGGTTGTTATTATCACCGCTTTACCGCTGCTTGCGCTTTCACGTTGCACGCTGCAACCCTGCAAAATTGCAGATAGAAACAACATCGCACCGCAAACGGCAAAAATAGAAACACACATTGCAACCTCTTTAATTGCTTCTTTCGGCTGCTCTTTGAAATGCTTTATTAACTCTTTCATATTTCAAATTGTTTAAGTAACACGTTGCAAAGATACAACTTTTTTCTAACATACAAGCATAAGCGCACAAATTATTTTCGTTTTAACTTTTCTTAACTCTTGGTGTTGTGTTCCACGTGAAACATTTTATTTTGTGCATCGGTGTGG
>ERZ1027001.1492-NODE-1492-length-11080-cov-10.152018_pt1 | contig 11080 bp, 7 predicted proteins | sample MGYA00519452_ERZ1027001 | MGnify/ENA primary metagenome ERZ1027001 (study PRJEB26926, sample SAMN06164867) | human gut metagenome | biome: ENVO:00009003; feature: ENVO:2100002; material: ENVO:00002003 | host: Homo sapiens | place: USA | collected 2012 ...
GTCTTATAGTTAAAATACAATCTCCAATCCAATAAAAATAAGAAACACCATAATTACCAATTTTAAATTCCATTATATTTTTTTCTATATCATTAATAAATGATATTACATCATTTATAAAATCAATATTTTTATTCGGCTCCTTCAAAAGCGCTCTATTTTCTGTATAAATACTTTTTATAAAAACAATTTGCTGATAGAAAAAACTTTCAAACTGTTGATTTTTCATCAACTTATTTTGAAGTTCAAATTCATTAGCCTGTCTTTCCTGCTCCCTGCATTGAGCCTTCAATTCCCTGCGTTGCAAACTCAATTCTCTTCTTTGAAGTTGAAGTTCTAAACGCTGCTGACGAAGAGCATAAATGAAACAAATGAAAGCGGATCCGGAAAACAAGGCATTTAAACCTCCGTACATATCACCACTGATTCCGAAACGGGAGGTTTCTGGGAAATTGATTCCTTCAAACAACCAGTCCGCTATACCAAGACTTCCCCATGTGATGAAGGGCCATGCAATGAAAAGTACGGAGACAATGATGAGCAAGCCATACATACAATTCCGCTTTGAACGTTTCTTTTTCGGAGAAGATTCTTGATCTGCCATAGAGGAAAATGTAATCCCTTCATATCCCGATTGTCAAAGTATTTCACCAATCTAACCATACAGATTTAGTCAAGTTACGGTTGTATTCATCCTCCTTCGTTTTGTTGTAATGATGGTACATGATTCGATGCGCTTTCAACGGAGGCGAGCTTTCTCCTACATCCGCCGTCCGGGCGGACTTGGATAATTTTCACCGTGGGGCTTCCAGGATTGAGAATCTGGATCTGGGCCAGATGGGCGGCGTTTCCCGGCGCCGCGGGTTCCGGCGCGTGGCTGCCGCTTTGGAAGGTTCCGTGATTTTGCCTTATGTTTATTCCACCAATGACCGTTTTCTTGTGGAGGTGTCCCCTTCCCTGCTGCGCGTGTTGTCCGCCGAGGGGGATGTGGTTGCCTCCCTGCCTTCCGTGTGGAGCCAGGACGATGTTTCCTCTTTGCGCCACAAACAGGTGAACAGCATGTTGTTTCTGGCCTGCCCTACGCATGAGCTGATGGTGCTGAGACGGGATGACGAGGGCATGTTTTCCCTGGCGCCCTATGAGTTTAAGGCCCGCCCCTGGCGGTATGAGGAGTTCCGGGATTTTCCGGTGCGCCTGACGCTGGATGAGGGGTGTTACAGGGTGTCTTTCGGGGAGCATGCGTCCGATGCGGACGCGGCGGTGAATGAGGGGGATGTGATGCGCGTCCAGGTGACGGTGCCCCAGCAAACCGGGTTCAGCACGGGGGCCGTGGTTCGCCAGGGCTGGGTGATTGCCAAGGCGTTTACGGCAGCCAGCACTTTCACGGCTGGGAAAAAGCTCTGCCTCAATGAGGGGAGTTATTGGTCCTGGTGGACGTGCGACAGGGATTTTAACGGGGCGGCGGATTTTGTGGACGGCCTGACGTCTCCGGCGGATTATCCGGAGCATTTTCATAAGGGTGTGATTTGCCATTCCAATACGATTACCTGCAAGGGGACCTGGACGTTTTATTGTTATAAGGAGTGGTACGGCACGTATGCCGTGGAGCGGCGTTTCCCGAATGAGGATTGGCAGCTGCTTGGTACGTCCAATTCTCCGGTGGGGGCCGCTTCCAATTTGCAGCTGACCGGGGACGAGGCGGGGGAGGAGTGTTATTTGCGCCTGATGTTGTATGAGTCCCAGCTTTCCAGCGGTTCCGATCCCAGCCAGGGGTTTCCTCCGGACAGCTGCGGGAATAAGCTGGTGGTGGATGCTTATAAGAAGGATGTGGTGCTGCGGCTGCGTTCCCTGTCTACCAGCGACGTGCGCAAGTTGACGCTGCCTTTGGAGGGCGATGCGTATGATTATTGCGTGTATGCCGGGCTGCCCGCAGTGAATGCCCTGGTGGTTGACGGGAAGCGTTTTTCCGGGGAGTGTCCGTTGTCCAGAGAGGGGCGGACGCTGACGGTGAGGCCCAGGGGGCTGACGACGGATGATGTGGGCGCCGGGAGCATGGTGCGCCTGGAGTGGACGCAGGCGGCGGAGTCTGTCAATAAGAGCGGGAACGGGAATGCGGCCAGCATTTTCATGAGCCGTTTTTTAACGGCGGGTACGGTGGTGACGCTGCAGGGATGGAGGTCTGTCCAGTCGGGGATGGAGATTGTGCTGCCTTCCACGATCAAGGGGATGTCCGGCGGCAGGTATGCGGAGGTGTTCAGCGCGATGGAGGAGGCGTCTTACACGGTGCCGGAGGATGGTTTGTTTTTGATTAGCGTACAGGCATGGACGGAGATTAATGTGAAGTTGCGTTCCCGTGTGCGGGTGGAGGTGCCGGCCTGCACGGCGTGGATGGAGGCGGAGGCGGCCGAGGTGACGGCTTCCGCGGAGTATTCTCTTTGGGATAATGTTTCCGCAGTTCCGGAGGGGGTTCCTCCGTCCGGGGAGTCGTTGATGTGGAGTTTCGCGGCGTTCCGGGGGGTGTACGGGTTTCCTTCCCTGGTGGATGTGTTTCAGCAGCGCCTGGTATTGGCCGCTACGCAGGCCCAGCCGCAGACGGTGTGGTTGAGCAAGACGGATGACCTCAACAGTTTCGAGGTGGGGAAGCAGGATGATTCCGCGCTGGCTTTGACGTTGAGCACCACAACGCAGAACAGGATTTGCTGGCTGATGGCGCAGAGTTCCCGGCTGTTGCTGGGGACGGCGGACGCGGAGTGGGCGGTGTCCGGCGGCCAGGGGGTGATGACTTACTCCAATGCGCGGGCGGACAGCCACGGGTTTGTGGGGTCTTCCGATGTGCCGGCCCTGATGGCGACCGATAAGGTGCTGTATGTGGAGAGGGGCGGCGGACGGGTGTATCAGTACGGGTATGATTATGAGAGCGACGGGTTCGTGTCCCGCGATTTGACGGTGTTTGCCGATCATGTGCTGGCCGACGGCGGCGGGTGCCGGGGTGTTGCTTTTGTGCGCAAGCCGGAGCCGCGGGCGGTGTTTGTGCGCCGGGACGGGGCGCTGGCGCTGATGACTTATAATAGCATGCACCAGGTGCATGCCTGGCACCGGTACACGACAGAAGGGGTGTTCGAAGGGGTAGCCGTTTTGCCCAATGGGGATCAGGCGGATTTGCTGTTTGCCCTGGTGTCGCGGGAGGATGGACGGTTTATTGAGGTGCTGGCGCCGGGTAATGAGTTTCAGGATCCGGGAGGCAGGGATTTTGTGTCTGTGCTGGAGACTAACGCCCTGATTTCTCTTGAAGCTGCTGGACGCCGCCAGCATAGCGGCGGAGTGATGTTTTTCTTTGGCTCTGATGCACTGGTGGATGGTGTTGAGGTAAGCATTGACGGAACCCGTTGGGATGTACTGGACCGTTCCCCGTCTTCGTTTTTAACAAGGGGATGGCATTCTCTAGTTGCTGATGGATGCTGGAATTACGATTCCATGGTGGGCATCCGCGTTTCCGGCAACCGCGATTTCAATTTATTAGCTATTCAGGCATAATGGATAATAATATAGAGATTCTGAAAGAACAGCTTTCCGACCGCGTGTGGAGGTTAAATCACTTGTACTGGATTATCAATAAAGAGGGCAAGATGCAAAGGTTCCAGTTGAATTGGGCCCAGCGGCGGCTTCATGAGCAGTTATGGTACAGGAATGACATTCTGAAAGCGCGCCAGCTGGGCATTTCCACGTATGTAGCCATGCTGATGCTGGATATGAGCCTGTTCCGGCCCAATTTCCATTGCGGTATCATTGATAAAACTTTGGTGGATGGAACAGGCAAGATTGGCAAAATTGAGTTGGCTTACAGGAGTTTGGACTATGTACCGGATGATCCCACGGAAGAAGACCTTGCCCTGGCCGAGTTAGGACGCCTCATCAAAGGGGAGATTCAAGCCAGGCCTTCCAAAACGACGGTGTCTTTTTCCAATGGGAGTAAAATTACAGCCGGCACATCTCTCCGCGGCGGCACATTTCAGTTTTTGCATGTCTCGGAACTTGGATACGTCGCGGCCCATGCCCCTCTGCGAGCCCGCGAGATTGTGACAGGGGCCATGAACGCCGTTTCCAAAGACGGCGTGATTGTCCGGGAATCCACCCATGAGGGAGGAAAGTTTGGCCTCAATTACGAGATGACCAAGGCGTCCATGGAGATGGTCGGCAAACCTCTTTCTTCCCTGGATTGGAAGTTTTTTTTCTTTCCCTGGTGGAAGAATCCGGAGTATTTCCTTGAAGCTGATGATGAACATGGATGCAGTTTCCCGGAGGATTTACAGAAGTATTTCGAGGATTTGAGGTTAAGGTGCGGCATTTCCCTGAATGATGCCCAGAAGCGTTGGTACGCCTCCCAATACAAGACATTTGGAGGATTGGTCCGTCAGGAATATCCTTCCACGCCGGAAGAGGCGTTTCAGGCATTGGTGGAGGGATCCATTTATGGTTCTTACATGGACGCATTACGTTCCAAAGGCCGACTATGCGCCGAGTTTGAAAAGGATGATCTGGCTCCCTATTATGTGTCCTGGGATATTGGCATGGCTGATTATATGGTTCTCTGGCTCTGGCAGGTGAGGGGAGACGGCAAGTTTTACGTGATGGATTGCTTGCAGGCCAATGAAAAGCCCTTGGAGTGGTATATCAATTTCATCCGCACGAAGTGGGAAGTGATGTTTGGCCCCATTTACAAACATCTGGTTCCCCACGACGCAGGGAGGAGAGATACCCACGGGATTACCTTTGACGTGTATTTGAGGCGAGCAGGGTTCAATGTGTCCGTAGTGCCGCGCATTTCCGATGTGTGGAATGGTATTTTTGCGGTACGGCGCCTCCTGAATCATTGCATTTTTCACGAGCGATGCTCCCGGCCCCTGAAAATTGACGGAGTGGAATATATGTCTGGCGTAAATGCCCTGGAGAATTATCAGAAGGCCCCGGCAGGAGCACATGGTGTTGAACGGGATACCCCCCTGCATAATAGGTGTTCTCACGCTGCGGACGCATTCAGGACATTTGCGGAAGCTTATGAAAATGGCCTTGTTGGAGCAGTTGGAGCTGTTGCCATGCCTGCCCAAGCGGTAGAATCACGCCAGACACGAGGACTTGCCATAGGCGCGGATGCACTCTTTTTCTAAACTCCACCGAAAAGCCACACGTCAGCCACACGCCACAAGCATTAAATAGATATAATTTAGATGTACGACCAATTTCAAAAATATTGAAATTACAATGATATGGTAAAATACTTTAGTCTGCCTTAATGATAAAATCTGCATGGGGTGCAGGGGGTCGCAGGTTCGAATCCTGTCAACCCGACCAATTTCCCATTCGTGAGGCCTTGCAGAATACTTCATCCTGCAAGGCCTCAAACTTTTTTGCTTTGCGCGGTATTCCACCCGGTCCTACGGTTCCGCCATGCACCTTGCCATGCATCACATTCCGGATGCATGACAATTTTCCAAAACCAAACATACACCGCCACCAAAGCAGGAAGTTTGATCCTCCCTCCCTTTGGAAATATTAATCGGGAAAATTATCACAAGATACATTCCCTCCCTCTTGCTAATAAACAAAAAAATCCTGGGTATCTTCCGGGTTCATGCCATTCATATTCGTTGCCATTTCCTCTCCGTCCGGCCCGCTACTCCGCTTCCCTGCCGTGGGACAGGATAAACCGGAACCGGGAGGAAACAGTTTTTTATTGCGTTGCAGGCAGGTAAATCATATACCCCGCCGGTTCAGACTTCACCTTTTCCCCTTGCTTTCATGCCATCCATTTCCTTTCTGAATCATCTCGGAGCCCTGCTGACGCTCTGGCTTCTCCTATGCTGCGGCGCACCAGCGGCGGAAAACGGCAGAATCCTGATGGTGACGGAAGCGACTTTCCCTCCCTACGAATTCCGGGACGGAAACGCCATCCTGGGCATTGACCCGGAAATCATGCGGGAGGTAGCCCGGCGCACCGGCAGGGAGCTGGTCATTGAAGACATGAGCTTTGATTCCGTGATTACGGCTGTAGTTTCCGGAAAAGCGGACGTAGCCGCCTCCGGAATCACGGTTACGCCGGAACGCAGGAGGAAAGTGGACTTCTCCATTCCCTATGTGGAAGCCGCTCAGGTTATCATCGTTCCCAAAGGTTCTCCCATCCGGAAGCGGGAAGATATCCGCGGTAAAAGAATCGGAGTGCAGCACGGGGCCACGGGAGACATTTACGTCACACGGAACATCCAGCAGCCGGAACGCTTCCCTAACGGAGCGCTGGCTGTGGCCGCCGTGGCGGCAGGCAAGGTGGACGCCGCCGTCATTGACCAGGATCCGGCAACAATGTACGTAGCGGGCAATGATCGGCTGGAAATTCTGCCGGAGCCCCTCACTTCCGAATCCTACGCCATTGCCGTCCGCAAGGGAGATACGGCTCTCCTTCAGGATATTAACGGCACCATTGCAGCATTGAAAGCCTCCGGAAAGCTGGAGGAAATACGGAACGCTTATGCGGCCATGCAGGTTAAATCCGCTACCGGTCCCGAACAACACGCTTCCGGAGGGGGCTGGCTGGAAAATATATGGCTGAACCTGAAAGAATCCTTTTATGTCAATTTCATGCAGGAAGGCCGCTGGAAATACCTGAGCAACGGCTTTCTGGTGACGGTGGAGGTCTCTTTCTTTTCCGTTCTGCTGGGCATTCTGGTTGGCTTTGTGGTGGCCGTCATCCGCGCCACGCATGACAAAACGGGCAATCTCCGTTTCCTGAATGCCCTCTGCAAACTGTACCTGACAGTCATCCGCGGCACGCCGGTGGTCGTTCAACTGCTCATGATCTATTTCGTCATCTTCGGCTCCGTGGATGTCAGCAAAGTGTTGGTGGCCGTGGTGGCCTTCGGCTTCAACTCAGGCGCCTATGTGGCGGAAATCATCAGAGGCGGCATCATGTCTATTGACAAAGGACAATTTGAAGCCGGGCGCAGCCTCGGCCTGGGATATGCCCAAACCATGATTTACATTATCCTGCCCCAGGCCTTTAAAAATGTACTTCCCTCTCTGGGAAACGAATTTATCGTACTGTTGAAGGAGACCAGCGTCTCCGGCTATATTGCCCTCCAGGACCTGACCAAGGGCGGCGACATCATCCGGAGCCAGACTTATACCGCCTTCATGCCGCTGACGGCCGTGGCCCTGATTTACCTCTCCGTGGTCATGCTGTTCAGCTGGATGCTCGGCAAACTGGAAAGAAAACTGAAAAACAATGAATGAACATCCCGGAAACACTCCCATGTTCCAAATCAGCCATTTGGTTAAGGAATTCAACTCCGTGCCGGCAGTCAACGATGTCACCACGAACATTGACCGGGGTGAAGTGGTCTTCATCGTAGGCCCGTCCGGTTCCGGTAAAAGCACCTTCCTGCGCTGCCTGAACCTGCTGGAGGAACCGACCTCCGGAGAAATCCGTTTCAAGGGAAAGCTGGTTACCTCTCCCGGAACGGACGTCAATCAATTCCGCCAGCACGTAGGCATGGTTTTCCAGCATTTCAACCTTTTCCCGCACCTGACCATTCTGGAAAATATCACCATCGCCCCGGTTAAAACAGGACGCTCCAGCAGAAAGGAGGCAGCAGACCAGGCGGAAACCCTTCTCCAGCGCATTGGGCTGTACGGCAAGAGGCACTCCTATCCCCTCCAGCTTTCCGGAGGCCAAAAGCAGCGCATCGCCATCGTGCGCGCCCTGGTCATGAATCCGGATGTCATCCTGTTTGACGAGCCGACATCAGCCCTGGACCCGGAAATGGTGGGAGAAGTGCTCTCCCTGATGAAGGAGCTGGCGCAGGGAGGACTGACGATGGTAGTGGTTACCCATGAAATAGGGTTCGCGCGGGAGGTGGCTTCCCGCGTCCTGTTCATGGATAAAGGGAAAATTGTGGAAGAAGGGCCTCCGGACCGCGTTATCGACCGCCCCGCCAATCCCAGACTGCAGGAGTTTTTTTCCAAGGTGCTCTGACACGGGCAGTTCTGGAAAAAATACAGGGGAAGAGAGGAAGAATCTCTCTCTTACCGCCTGCGCCTATAAACCAAGCAATTTGGAATAACCTTCTCTTTCCTTCCCCGGACAACGGGAAGCCTCTGTTCTCTACAACATGATCTCCACGTTATAAGACTCGTCAATCAACAGATAGTCACAGCCATAGAACCTGCATTTTTCAAGATTGTCCCTGTTTTCACGCAGCAACTCTTCCTGCGTAACGGGAGAACTCTCCATGCGCCGTTCAATCGCATTCTCATGGTTCAGGATATCATGGTAATGCCTTTGAATATAATTTTCTGAAAAAATAAGGCATACATACCGTATCCGTTCCCGGCAGGCCTGCGTAAAATCCTTCTTCCAGTCAAAGGGAATATAGCAACCTTCCACCACTAAATTTTGGCCGTTTTCAATCGCGGTCTTTACTATTTCTTTGATAATGCCCCAGAGGAAGGGAGTCAGCTCTTCATCGGGGCTTTCAGGGGAGAAAGGGCATATCCCACTGCGTATCAACCCCATCTTTAAATGGTCAATGGATAAATAGGGATAGGAATATTTTTCAAGCACCCGCTGCGCCGCGAGTGTTTTCCCTGTATGCGTGCTGCCGCCAATCAAAAGAATCATAAGACTTCCCTCCCTGGCATTTCATAAGAAAGAACCCCAATCTTTCCCATGCAGCCAATATCCGGCATCCTCTCATATTCGTTGGTGATATCCATACTTAACCAGTTGCCAACATACTCACAGGATTCTCTGCATGCAGTGCATTCCGTAAAATAATCACCTTGAACATCAATCGTAAGCAATGCCTGCATCAGCTTGCTCTCTCTTCATTTTTTCAGTTCCTTCCGGAACGGACAAGAAAAAACACAAGGTCTCCCGCCCCTCTCCGCTGCCCGCCGGAATAAAAGCTGTTACGGTTCTCGTCCGCAGAAATAAAAATAACCTTCCTACAGCAAAGCCTTTGCCGTTTCCGGCAAAGGCTTTGAACACGGCGTCCCATTACGGGCACAAAACGGGAACCGCCCTAATTGCCGTAAGAGGATTCCACGCGCCTGGCTACGTCGCGGTAGCCGTACTCGGCGTCGTAAATCTGCTGGAATGCAGCAAGGGATTCCCCCTTCTTGCCCTGCTTTTCATAAAGCAAGCCAATCATGTAAAGGATTTCCTTCTTGGTGTCATTCATTTCTATTAATTCCTTATTGGCTTCCTCCAGCTGGCGCAGGGCCATATCATGCATGTTCTTGGCGTCATAGCACTTGCCGAGCAACAGCATGGCGCGGATGCGGATATGGGGGTTGTTGCGGGCACGCTGGAGTTCCGGAATGGCTTCCGTGTAATTGCCGCAGTCGAAGAGGGCCTGGCCCAGCTCAAAACGGGTTTGCGGGTCCGTGGGGTTGTTTTCCACACGCTGGCGGCACAAAGCCACCTGCTGCTCCGCAGCTTCCTTGCTAAACCGGGCAAGCTGTTCCTGAAGTTCCTTATTATCCGGCTCCGCGGCAGCGCGGCGGCGGATTTCCTCCACCTGGGCCTTGCGGCAGCGCTCATTCATTTCCGAGGCCTTGTTTTCCAGGGAAATATCATTGTTGCTGAGGCTGAACGCGTAATTATAGAAGGAATAGGCATTGGCCCAATCTTCCATTTGTTCATAAACGCCGGCAATGTCGCGCACGACGGCCAGATCCTGCTGGTTCTGGGCGTAACGGGCGGAAAGAAGCCCCAGGCGCTCTTCCAGTTCCGCACGGGTGAGCCCTTTCTTGTCGCTCTTGTCCAGGGTGTTCGTTTCCGATGAGTTCTTCATCACGTCCCGGAAGCTTTTAGCCTCCTCCCACTTTTGCTGCTGCATCGTGGCGCGCGCCATGCAGTCCTTTTCGCTCTTTACGGCCACACTGTCCGTGGGATCCAGCTTCACAAGGTCATGGTACACTTCCGCAGCCTGGGCCGGCATATCCCGGGAAACGTAATGGGAGGCCAGCATGTGGAGCATTTTCTTGTTGCCGGGATGCCCCTGGCGAACGGTCTCCAGAGCAAAAGCGGCCAGATCCGGGAAATTTACTTCCATGGCAGCCGTGTACAGGGCCTCGTTTACCGGAATGCTGTAAGGATCATTTTCCAATTCGTCTTCCAAAGCGGAAAGCTGGGTAGCCGCGTCCTTTTTGGAAGAAGTAAGCTTGCTGGTGCTGATTTTCATGCCGCTGAACAGCCCCCCTCTCTTGGCCTCCGGATTCAATTTGATTTCACAGGCGCGCAACGCCTTGCGGCCTTCCAGAAAACCGGGAAGCTGCTTTACCAGGGCCTTGAGCAGGCTGACGGCATAGGGATAATTGTTCATGTCCACCGCCTGGCGGGCGCGCACCCAAAATTCGGCCTGCTGGGGAGTCAACTGTTCTTCTGTAATCGTTTCAATCATGGAACTATATAAGCGTAAATGGTGAACAACGGCAGCGCCCCACCAGGGCGGCCCCGCATGTAATAGTTTAATGCTATCAGCCGGGGAGGCATACTTCAACCTTGTTTTTTGTTCCCATTAGGAAAAAATATGCCGCATGAGATTGGATGCCCTTTTATCCCGCTACGGATATTGTTCCAGGAGGGAAGCGCCGGGTTGGATCAAACGCCACTCCATTACATTCAAGGGAAAACCATGCTCCTCCCCCACGGACAAGGTGCAGGCGGAAGGCATCCTACTGGACGGAGAACCTGTGGAATTCCCGGACGGCCTGTACGCCGCCCTTTACAAACCTGAAGGGTACACCTGCAGCCATGACGACGGGGAGGGGGATTTGATTTACGACCTGCTGCCCTTCCAGTGGCGGAACAGGAACCCTGCGGTTTCTTCCGTAGGACGGCTGGACAAGGAAACTTCCGGCCTGCTTCTCCTCACGGACGACGGAAAATTCATCCACCGCATGACCTCCCCCCGCCATCACGTCGCCAAAGTTTACGAAGCCGTCACGGAGGAGGACATTCCGACAGAAGCCGTAGAGTTGTTCGCCTCCGGAACCCTCACGCTGAACGGGGAAACCCGCCCCTGCG
>ERZ1027001.1501-NODE-1501-length-11010-cov-18.865176_pt1 | contig 11010 bp, 7 predicted proteins | sample MGYA00519452_ERZ1027001 | MGnify/ENA primary metagenome ERZ1027001 (study PRJEB26926, sample SAMN06164867) | human gut metagenome | biome: ENVO:00009003; feature: ENVO:2100002; material: ENVO:00002003 | host: Homo sapiens | place: USA | collected 2012 ...
CCTGCTTCTCACTCTTCATGCAGCGAGCCATCAGAGGCGACTGGGTGGAGTGGAAACCGGAGATAGCACCACAGGCAACGGTGATGAACATGAAGCTCCAGATGGGGGTGTTAGAGGGATGCATATTGCTGAAGTTTGCCCAGATCTCGGGGATGGTGTAGGCGGGGTTGGTAAAGATACCAAAAATAACGCCCACAGCCATGATGATCAGGCAGATGCCGAACACAGGGTAGATCTTACCGATGATGGCATCAATGGAGATAAAGGTTGCGATGAAGTAGTACACCAGAATGATGATCAGCCAGAACAGGGTGGTGGTCAGCACGCCGGACATACCGCCGTTCTTGCACAGGGTAACGATCAGGCCTGCGGGGCCGACTGCGAACACGGTACCGACCATGATCAGCAGCACCACAGAGAACACACGCATGATGTTCTGCATCACGGGGCCCAGATAGCGGCCGGTGACCTCGGCGATGGAAGCGCCCTCATTGCGCTCGCTCATCATACCGGAGAAGTAGTCATGTACGCCGCCGGCAAAGATGGTGCCGAAGGTGATCCACAGGAACACCACGGGACCCCACAGAGCACCCTGCAGTGCACCAAAGATGGGGCCCAGACCTGCAATGTTCAGCAGCTGGACGAGGAACAGCTTCCACTGGGGCATCACAACGTAGTCGACGCCATCGTTGATGCGCACAGCAGGAGTTTCGCGGTCGTCCGGTCCGAACGTGTTGTCCACGATCTTACCATAGACAAAGTAGCCGATGATAAGGAGCGCCAGACACAGTAAGAAACTAATCATACCAGAAACCTCCTTTTGAATTTCAGCCGCCGACAGCTTATGCCATACTGCGGCTATGACCGATCTCTGGCTTCATGTTAACACCTTTTTCATAATTGTGTTAATATTTTTTAGGTATGGTTCCTATATCAAAAAGTATATGGCAGCTTATTTTATTTGTTTATTTAAACTTGTATTTTATGTCGATAGTTCGTTTTAATTTGTTCTATTGTTTCTCGAAAATATTCTTCCGGGAACGGTCAAAAGCGTCCCCGCCAAACTTTGCGCCGCCTTTTTGTGCACTTTGCTTAATCGTTTGCGATTTTCTCCCCAAAACGTGGAATTTGAGACGAAAAGAAGGGAAATCTGTCCTCTCAGGTGGGGCACCCGTGAAAATGGGCTAGCAGAGCGTCCGCAGACGCTCCGCTAGCCCGAAAATAAAAACAATTCTTCCGCTGCAACAACGACGACCGCCGCCAGCGGCGGAAACAGGGAGGAGTTGTTGGGGCAGCGGCCAGCAAGACGCGCGTGCCGCCCAAGGCACGATGCGGATGCTGGGTGCCGCAACCCGGAAGACGCGGCGCGCATTTCAAATCTTCTTTCACCCGCTGTCCTTAATGGTGGCATCCGCCTGCTTGTGCAGCAACTGCACAAACAGCTGCTCCTCCGGCTGCAAAGGCTCCCGCTCCGGGTACACCAGCACGTCCCGCATCTGCTGCTTCTGCGCCGGGCAGTTATGCAGTGCCAGATGGTACTGCTCCAGCGCGCGCTGCGGCATGGGGGACGACCACATATAGGCCGTGGGCAGGTTTTGCAGAATGGAGAACTGGCTGCACCGCTCGTACACATGGATGCGGCGGTTGGGGTTTGCCTGCCAGCGGGAAACAGTGCTCTCCTCCCCGGGCAGATGGGTGTCGCCGTGCAGCACCTCGATGTAATCGTTCAGTTCGTCCAGCTCGCGCACCTGCCGCCGCGCCAGCGGGCTGTCCTGACTGGTGAGCAGCAGGTAGGAAAACTCCATGATAGGCTCCTGCCGCAGACCGTGGCGCTGGCAGTAGCGCAGATAATAGTCCTCGTCCTCGGCGGCATAGCGCAGCAGTGCTATGTGGTAGCCCTGCCGCAGCACAAAATCCAAAGCTTCAATGGCACCGCTCTCCCGGATATGCACCCGCAGCTGCTCGCTGCGGGCTGCCTGCTGCAAAAAATCCACCGCCGCATAGGAGGCGTAGGTGGCATGGGTCAGCACCACCCGCAGCTCGGCGCAGCTGCGCTGCTGGTGCGCCTCCTGCTTCAGCTCGTCCACCTGCTGCAGCACCCGCTGCGCCTGCCGGATGAACCGCTTGCCCTGCTCGGTGGGGATCATGCCCGTGGAGGAGCGCTCAAAGATGCGCAACCCGTATTCCTCTTCCAGATTCTTCAGCGCCTTGCTCACATTGGGCTGCGCCGCGTACAGCTGCTTTGCCGCCGCCGACACCGACCCCCATTTCATGATGGCTACCAGATACCGCAGTTCCGTAATATTCATGAACCCCTCCGCGTTGTTTGCAGTCGTAACTGTATTGTAACAATTTCTCCGCGCCGCTGTCAAGCGGGGGAGAATAAACCCTCTCAGTCCGCTCCCCCTTGCACCAAAGCCCCCGGGTGCTATATAATAAGGAAAAACACAAAGGAGGGGCTGTACCATGCCGGAATACCGCGTGCTGCGCATTGACGAGCAGCTGTACGGCTGCGAGGAGCTGCCCGCCGGGCAGCCGGTGCTGTGCGATGTGACCCTGACCGATGCCGCCGGGGCTGCCAGCATCCTGCCCTACCCGGACAGGGAGTTGACCCGTCTGGCAATCGACGAAGGAGACACCGTCTGTCTGCTGCCGGACGGCACCCTGCACAAGCTGTAAGGAGTAATTTTATGCATAATATCTATTTCACCCGCCACGGCGAGACGGTATGGAACGTGGAAAATAAGATCTGCGGCATGACCGACAGCCCGCTGACCGCCCACGGGCAGCAGCAGGCGCGGCAGCTGGGCGAGCTTGTCCGGGACAGCGGCCTGCACATTGACGAAATTCTGTACTCTCCCCTTTCCCGCGCCGCCGACACCGCAAAGGCCATTGCCGCCGCTACCGGTCTGCCCGCCCGCTGCGAGCCCCGCCTGCGGGAGCAGTGCTTCGGCAAATACGAGGGCACGCCCCGGGACGGTGCGGAGTTCCGCATCTCCAAGACCCACTTTGCCGACCGCTATGACGGCGGCGAAAGCATGATGCAGCTGGCACAGCGCATCTACAACCTGCTGGACGAGTTGAAGGCGGATACCGGCAAGACCTATCTGCTGGTGGCGCACAACGGCATTGCCCGGGTGGTGCACTCCTATTTTTACGACATGACCAACGAGGAGTACGCCGCTGCGGGCATCAAAAACTGCCAGCTGGTGGAGTATACCTTTGAATAACCAAAAAAGCCGCCGGGGCCCCGGCGGCTTTTCTGTTATTACTCGTCAACCATGACGGTAATGGAATTTCTGGTCTTTTGTCACAAACATATACACGCTCACCGCCAGCGCGGCAAGCTCGGCGGCGGTGACAGCCAGCCACACGCCGTCAATGCCCCACAGGGCGGGCAGCAGGAGCAGCGCGGCAAGCTGGAACACCAGCGTGCGCAGAAAGGAGATGAGGGCGCTGGTCACGCCATCGCCCAGCGCCGTGAAGAAGGAGGACGCATACACGTTGAAGCCCATGATGAGAAAGCTCAGCGCATACAGCCGGAACGCGCGGCTGGTCAGCGCCAGCAGCTGGGCGTCGTAGCCCACAAAGATGCGTGCCACATAGGGAATAAGCACCATGGATACGGCGGTCATGCTCACAGCTACCACGGCGATCAGGCGCAGGCTCTTCTGGTAGAGGTTATGCACCTCGGCATGGTTGCGCGCGCCGTAATGGAAGCTGACGATGGGTGCGCTGCCCACGGCATAGCCCACGAACACCGCCACAAACAGGAAGGCAGCGTACATGATGACGCCGTAAGCCGCCACGCCGTTTTCTCCGGCAAGCCGCAGCAGCTGGAAGTTATACAGGATATTGACCAGCGACATGGAAAGGTTGGTCATCAGCTCAGAAGAACCGTTGATACAGGCATCCCACAGCACGCGGCCGTAAAACTGCGTTCTGCACAGGTGCAGGCGGCTGGTATTGTGGTGGTCGATAAAATAGAACACCGGCAGCACGCCGCCCACCAATTGGCTGATGAGGGTTGCAACGGCAGCGCCCTCCACACCCCAGTGCAGCATACCCACCATTACCACGTCCAGCACCATGTTGGTGCAGCCTGCACCAACGGTGAACCAGAAGCCCAGAAGCGGCTTTTCGGCGGTGACGAAAAAGCTTTGGAACATATTTTGCAGCGCAAAGGGCGGCAGCGCCAGCATCAGGATGCGCCCGTAGCGCACGGCGTAGTCCAGCAGCTCGCCCTTTGCGCCCAGCAGCATGGCGACTGGGCGCAGGAGCAGGATGCCCAGCACGGCCAGCACACTGACCGAGATGAGCGCTGCCAGCAGAAACATGGTAAAATAGCGGTCGGCTTTTTTCTGGTCACCCTCGCCCAGCGTGATACCAACGATGGCGCTGCCGCCGGTGCCCAGCATAAAGCCGACAGTGCCCAGCAGCTGCGGCAGCGGCATGATGAGGTTGACCGCCGCAAAGGCCGTTTTGCCCACAAAGTTGGAAACACACAGGCCGTCCACGATGCCGTAGATGGAGGTGAACAGCATGGTGCCGATGCAGGGCAGCACGAACCGCAGCAGGCGGGAATAGGTAAAATGATCGGACAATTGGATGGTTTCCTTTGGCATAGCTCCTCCTTTTCTGAGATCCGTATATGCAAAAAGGCCGGATAAGAACCACCGCTCCGGTGCGTTCCCTCTTCTGCTGCGGCACTACGGTGCCCACAGCCTCCGGGAAGCGCGAACGATGACATCTTATCCGGCCCTTCAATTACGTTGAAACAGCCCTCCGATGAGCGAAAAACAGTATAGCAAAGTTTATTTTTGATGTCAAGCCCTGCTTTGCATCATTCTGCCGCAAAGTGTAAAACACGAAAAAAGAGAACACCCGCTGCGAATGCGGCGGGCGTTCTCTTTTTTGAGCAAGGGTGGGGTGACGATTCCCACATCTCCTAACAATGGGCGACGGCTGCCTGTTCCGTCCTCCGTTGCTCATTTTTATTATAGCATAAAGTGTGTGCTGTTCAAGTTTCTTCATGCTCCGCTGCAAGGCGGACAAAGGGCGCGATGGCGTTGGCGTCGCCGTGGCGGACGATGGAGTAGGTAATGTCGCAGTAGGGCTGGATGGCGGTGCTCTTTTCCACGGTGGAGATAAGCAGCACCTGCAATTGCAGGCGGCGGAACAGTTCCATCATGGGGCGGATGCGGTCGCTGGTCATTTTACTGAACGCCTCGTCCAGCAGCACCAGACGGATGCTGTTCTCGCTCTTCTGGTAAATTTGCAGAAGGCTGGCGCAGATGGCCACATAGAAGGGCGCCTGATTCTCGCCGCCGGAGGAATCGCGGCTGACGCGGGACAGATACGCCTGCTGCCCGGTGACCTGATTGGTCACCTTGATATCGTAGTCCAGATAGGTGCGGTAGTCCACATAGTCCGAAAGGGTTGCACCGGCGGCGGTGCGTCCCTCCTGCCGGGCGCGGGTGTTCTCGTCCACATCCGCCATGATCTTTTCCATCAGTTCGTCCACCTGACGCTCATAGGCGGGGTCGGCGGTGGCGGCAAGGTTATCCAGAGAATCGCCCTCGGTCATCTGCTGGTTGCCTTTATCCACGATGACCTGATAGAACGCCGCCAGCTGCGGGTCGCGGCTGGGTTCCAGCTCAAAGCGGTAGACCTCCTCGCCGTAGGTCAGCTGCTCCATGACCTTGTTCAGCTCCCGGAACTGCCGCCGGGCGTTGAAGATATCGTCCTTCATGCGGAACAAAATATCCTTGCGGAAGCGGTCCTTGCAGTCCCGCTGCGCCTGCTCCAGGCGGGCGGCGTAGCGCTCCAGGTCGATGCGCACAAGGCTCTCATGCTGGGCGCGGTACTGCTCCAGCCCGGCAAGCCCCAAGGGATAATCGCAGACATAGCGCCGGTTGTATTCCCGCTGCGCCGGTTCAAGGGTGCTGTTCAGGTAGACAGTCAGGGCATCGTCCAGCTTGGCCTGTGCCTTTTCGGCGGCCTGCGCGGCGGCGCGGGGGGATTTATCCGGCCCGGTCAGCGCCTGCTGACGGCTGCGGGAGAGCGGCTCCACCAGCGGGTGGGCGGCAAAAAAGCTCTCGGCAGCCTGTGCGCTCTTTTCGGCGGTGTCCACCGCCTTTTGCTGCTCCGCCTCACAGGAGGAGATCTGTTTTTCGCATACACGCAGGTCACCGCCGGTCTGCTCCACGGCAGTGCGGGCGGCTTCCCATGCGGCTTCGCGCACCTCTTCCTCTTTATATAGCTGCTGCAAAAGCGGATTCTCGCGGCACTCGGCCAGCTTTGCGGCCTGTTCCTCCACCGCCGCGCGGGCGGCGGTCAGGGCGGCGCGGGCGTCCCACAAAGCGGCAAGTTCTTCCAGCGTTGTGCCACGCAAAAGGGTCTGGTACTGGCTGTAGGCGGCTTTCAGGTTCTGCTCTGCCTGTGCGGCGGCGCGCACTTCTTCGGCAAGGGCGTTCATCTCCCCTGCCAGTGCCCCGGCGCGAGCGCGGCGGGCTTCCAAGCCGATATAGCGCTGCGGGGTGCGCAGACGCTCCAACCGGAAGGGATGGTGGCGCAGAAGATCCCGGGTGGCGCTGTCGGGGTAGTTTTCCAGCGTGTCGGGGGTGTCGCAGCAGACGATGCGGCGCAGGATGGTGTCGGCGTACTGCGCGGCAAGCGGGTTTTCACTGGTGACCTGTGCCGCCAGACTGTCGGCGGGGGCGGTGTCGGCGCGGCGGTTGGCCTTGCGCAGACCCGGGGTGTCCAGCAGGCTGATGGGCCCCACCTTATCCTTCAGCGCCACAAAGGCGCTCTTTGCGGCGGCGTAGTGAGCGGGCGGCACAAGGATATCAAAGCGGCGGTCGCCCAGACAGGCTTCCACGCAGTCCTGCCAGCTCTCGTCCTCCACGTTCAGCAGCTCACAGAAGATGCGGGCGTCCGGCTCCATGCCACGGCTTTTCAGCTCGGCGTTCACGGCGTCCCGCACCCGGGTGGCGGCGTCCCCGTGGGGGTACACCCACTTGCCGCCGGACACGGCGTCCAGCTCGGCGCGTTTCTCGGTCTGCTGCCGCTGCAAGGCAGCGGTGTGCTGCCGGGCGGCAAAATAGGCTTCCTCCAGTGGCTTTTCCTGTGCGGTCAGCCAGTCGGTCAGGGCGGGCAGGGTGTCCGGGGTCAGGTCTGCCATCTTCTGTCCGGCGGCAAAACCGCTGCGGCGCAGCACAGCCAGCAGGTTGCCGGTCTTTTCGGCGGCTTTTTCGGCGGTGTCGGCGCGGCGGGCGGCGGCATCCAGTGCGGTCTGCCGGTGCGCCAGCTCCTCGCTGAGGGCGTCCAGTGCGCGGCCCTCGCCGCTGGCACCGGCGGCGCTGTGGGCGGTCAGGTAGGCGCGGCGGGCTTCCGCTTCGGCGGTCTTGGCTTCGGCGTAGCGGGTGTGCAGCGTTTCCTGCTGGCGGCGTCCGGCGTCTACCCGCTCCTGCCAGACGGCCTTTTCCCCGGCATCGGCAGCAGCCCGTGCCAGCAGGGCGGCACCCCGGTTCACAAGGGCTTCGGTCTGTTTTTCGGTGGCTTCGCGGCCATAGCGCACGATCTCGTCCAGCGCATCGGCGCGGGTCTGGGCTTCCGCAAGCACGGCGTGCAGGTTTTCCAGCTCCAAGCGGTCACCCTGCAAGGCTTCCAAGTCCAGTTCCGGCTGGGGCAGGATGTACTGGTACAGAAACTCCCGGAAGTTCGGGATCTCGTCCATGCTGGTGCCCATTTGGAACACCTCGTTGAACTTTTTGCCCAGCGGGCTGGCTGCGCGCCCGATGCCCAGTGCGCGGCATATTCTGTCCCGCGCTTCGCTGGGACTGCGGGTGTAGGAAAGCCGCCCCTCGGCGGGCTTGAAGTCCTCCTTGGCGCTGGGCGCACCGGTGCGCGGGTCGATGAAGGGCAGCTGTTCCAGCGTGATGCCGTCCTCCGAGATATACCATGTCTGGTCGCCGGGGTGCAGCTCCTGCATGGGCCCTTCGGACTCCACCCGTACCGCGATGACAAAGCTGGTGTGCTTTACGCTGTCCCAGAACTCCGCCCCGATATACGCCACGGTGTGCCCCGGGCGGCGGTAGGCGTTTTCGCCGCGCTGCTTGGCGTGGACAGAGCCTTGCAGGGTGCGGCCGCTTTTCTTATTGCCCAGCGCATTGAAGTTGCGGTTGGTGGTCAGGCAGTAGCGGATGGCGTCCAGAATGGTGGTCTTGCCCACGGCGTTCACGCCGATCATATAGGTCAGGCGGGCGCAGTCGAAGGTGGTATTTTCAAAGTTGTGCCAGTTGATGAGTTTCAGGCGCTTGAGTTCGATCATGCTTCACCCTCCCCTGCTTCGGTGTCTGCGCCCTCCGGGCGCTCGTACAGGCCAAGCTCGGTGCGGGTGCGGGCGCTCTCGGCGGCGGCATCCGCAAGGTCAGCGTCCGGCAGCGCCAGCAGCACCGTGGGAAATACCTCGATGCGGCTGTCCAGCCCGGAGAGCCGTCCCACCGGACGCGCCAGATTGTACCGGCGCAGGGTGCGCATGAGCTTTTCCAGCGTTTGCTGATCCAGTTTGCGGGGCAGATTCATCTTTTGCAGCTCTGCCTGTACTTCTTCTACGGTCACCAGCACCTCGTCTGCGCTGGCGGCAAGGCTTTCCCGCTTTTGCAGGTACAAAAGCCGCAGCACCAGCAGCAAAATGCTCTCGTACTTGAGCAGCCGTGCCTGACTGCCCTCGTGCTCGTTGACCAGCGCCGCCGCCTGCATGGGTGCGGGGTACAAAAGCACCGCGTAGCCCAGCGGTTTGAACACCGCACGCACCTCGTTGAGGTGATCCTGAATATACAGATATTTTGCCCGCTGTTCCTCTACGCAGCCCAGCACAAAGCAGTGGTTGAGCAGATAGTTTGCGGTTTCTTCCAGCAGATCAATGGTTGCCATCCGTGTTTACCTCCTTGCGGCGGGTCAGGACAAAATCCTGAAACCGGAAGCCGCCGCGCTCCACCCAGTTTCCGGTCATGGTGATATCATACTCCCGGTGCGGCGACTGGGAATAGGTGTGCAGGCCGATGATGCCTGTAAAGTCGTTCGGATATTCCTCCACAAGGGTGGAAGCGTTCACCTGCCCGCGGGCGGCCAGTGCCTGCTGCGCCAGCAGCGCCACGTTTTCCTCGGTGACGGCAAGGCGGGCGTAATCCAGCAGCAGCTGCTGCTCCTGCCGCAGCCGGTCGGGGTCAAGGGGCTCGGTGCGCACCGGGGCAAGAGGTGCTTCGGTGCGGGGCGCGGCGGGGGGATACAGCGGCTTTGCGCCGAACACTGCCGCCGGGTACAGGTGCAGCCGCGCTGCCACCGGGCCATCGTCCGGCTCAAACAGCTGCTCCGGGCTGCGGATCTCCTCGGCGTAGCGGCGCAGCAGGGCGGTGACGCTGCCCTGCGCCGAGCGGTCGCTGAGCAGCAGGAATTGTGCCCGCTGCACCGCCCGCTTGCGGTAGCGGATGTGGCTGGCGTCGATCTCCTTCATCAGGGTGCTCATCTCCTCCAGCGCATCCCGCTGCTGCTGGATAAGGGCACGCACCCGGGGTGCAGCTTCGCCGGGGGCGCAGCGCTCCACCCGGGCGTAATCCAGCGCTAAGCGCGGCAGCTGGTTCTGCTCGCAGTCGTCCAGTTCTTCTTCCAGATAGGCGCGGTAATTGAACAGGTTATCGCTGGTTTTAAAGCGATGGTACGCCGCCGCCACAACTTTTTCTTCGTACTGGTCGAACAGTTCCAGCACCTCCTGCGGGGTGCGGTTATGGGTCAGGCGGTCGATGTAATGCCCGATGGAGGCGTTGAGGGCGCGCAGAGACTTGTTCAGGGTCTCAAGGTCTGCCGCCACCTCCCGCAGCACATTCTCGTAGGGGCTTTTTTCCTGCCCGATGCTGCCCAGCAGCTGCCACGCCTTGTACAGCTTGCCGGTGTAGGTGACCACCCGGGGGTTCAATATCTCTTCCAGCGCGTCCAGCAGCGGGGTGACCTCCGGCATAAAGGCAAGGGTGGGCTCGCTCTCATAACTGCCGGGCTGCTCCTCCAGCCAGCCGGTGCGGCGCAGACGCAGCAGAAAGCCCACCGCCAGCGTGTGAGGGTCGCGGGTGGGCTGCTCGTCCTCATCGCCCGCGCCGTCGGCGTCCAGCGCCAGCGGCTTTGCCAGCGCGGCAAAATAATCCTCGGCGCGGGAGACGGCCTCGGCGCGGGAAATGCTGTAATCTGCCGTATGGCGGCACTCCTCCCAGAGCAGCAGCAAAAGCTCTGCATAAAACGCCCGGTTGGGCCCCGCCAGCGGGCGGAACAGCCGTGGGCTGACCAGTTCAAACAGCTGCATCCAAAGGTTCCTTTCTTTCGACAAAATCTATCTTTTATTGTACCACATTCAGAAGGATTTTGCCACAAATACAAAAAGCCCCGGAGGGCGGCCTTTCAGCCACGCTCCGGGGAGTGTATTACTGTATCCTTATGCGTTGGGGTTAACCTGAACAACGATAGAAATGTACATATTGCCCTTGATTGTCTTTGCGGCTACACCAACCTTAGTCCACTTGCCAACTGCGTTGATGTTCACATCCTTATCCTTGTTGTTTACCAGCTTAAAGAACTCTTCCAACAGTTTACCGGTATACTCATTCTTGACCACGACCTTGGCCGTATAAACACCATTGTCATCACGATGAACATCTATAGCATTGTAAATTTTCCATGCACCGGTGTTGATGTCTACCGCCGAATCCAAGAACTTTTCAGCTTCCTGTTTGAGCTCGGTGTCATTGCACAGCTGTACTGCCGAACCACGCTGTTTATTGATCGTGCTCATCATCTGAGCTTCTGCCTGAGCCTCAGGGGTCGATGGGGTATCACCGCCGCAGGCGGTGAACAGAACAAGTACCATGGTCGCCGCCAGGATCAAAGCGGCCAGTTTTTTCAGCATTTTCATGTCGGGACCTCCAGTCGTTTTGTTGTGTTTTTCATAATATGCAGGGTGCC
>ERZ1027001.1504-NODE-1504-length-10999-cov-4.571729_pt1 | contig 10999 bp, 6 predicted proteins | sample MGYA00519452_ERZ1027001 | MGnify/ENA primary metagenome ERZ1027001 (study PRJEB26926, sample SAMN06164867) | human gut metagenome | biome: ENVO:00009003; feature: ENVO:2100002; material: ENVO:00002003 | host: Homo sapiens | place: USA | collected 2012 ...
GTCTCTCGAGTCTGAACCGTGCGGAGACAGATGCGATGGAAAATTATGTACTCGCGCTTGGAATCCGCGGACTAAAAGCGTATGCGGAAACGTGGACGAGGGGGTATCGCAGCATCAAACCGGATGAAGTGCCGCAGCGCAATCTTCTTCGGGAAAAATTCTATGAGGAGGTTCAGCCGTTTGCGGAACAGATGAAGAAAAAAGATGCCACGGTGCGGGAACGGACGGAGGCATTGTATGCGCTTGTCGTTCAGAATCAGGTACAGGAAAAGCTCGAAGAGCGACGGTGTCAGTTTGAACAGCAGGGTCAGGAGGCATTTGCAAAAGAATACAGCCAGATTTATGGCATCGTTATGGAACTGCTAGACAAGATTGTCGAGGTGCTTGGCGATGAAAAAATGACGTTGGCAGAGTATCAGGAGATTCTGGAGGCTGGCTTTGCAGAGGCTTCTGTTGGCATTATTCCGCCGACCGCGGACCAGGTACTGATCGGTGACAATGAGAGATCACGTCTGAAGGATATCCGTGTGTTGTTTTTCGTCGGTGTGAACGACGGGCTGATTCCGCGTCACGACGCGGGAGGCGGTATTCTCTCGGAGTATGACCGCGAGGAGCTGGAGCGCGCGGATGCAAAACTCTCCCCGACGGCGCGGGAGACGATGTATCAGCAGAAATTCCATCTCTACCGAAATCTGACGAAGCCGTCGGAGCGGCTGTACCTTTCCTTTGCGAAAGCGGGCGCGTCCGGCGAGGCGCAGAATCCGTCGTATCTGATCAATGAAATCCGGAAACTCTTCCCGGAAATTCTGGTGCGGGATATCGAAAAAGAAGAAAATCCGGAGGAAAAACTGGAGATGCCGCGTTCCGGGGAGGCACTGTTTCTGGAGGAGCTTGGAAAGGCGGCAGAGGGCGAGATGAATCCGCTGTTTGAAGAGCTTTACCGCTGGTATGCGGCACATCCGGAGGCGGGGATTCCGGCGGAGACGTATCGGAAGGCTGCCTTTCTGCGCTGTGCGGACGGTGTGATCGGAAGGAGTGCGGCATCGGCGCTGTACGGGGATACCCTGAAAAACAGTGCGACACGGCTGGAAAAGTATGCGGCATGTGCGTTTGCCCACTTTATGGAGTTCGGACTCCAGATCCGCGATCGGGATCAGTATGAACTGAAAGCGGCAGATATGGGAACGGTCATGCATGAAGCGCTCGAAAAGTTTTCAAAAAAACTGCAGGAAAATGGCGAGACATGGAAGACTGTCGGGGATGATACCCGTGACCGCCTGATCGAGGAGTGCGTCGAGGAGACGATGGCAGATTACGGAAACACGATTTTCCAGAGCTCAAGCCGGAATCAGTATCGCATCATCCGCGTAAAGCGGATTCTGAAACGGACGGTGTGGGCGCTGCAGCAGCAGATTCGGCAGGGAGAATTTGAGCCGGGAGAGTTTGAGGTTTCCTTTTCCATGGAGGATTCACTGTCGGCGATCAACATTGATCTGTCGGAGCATGAGAAGATGCGCCTGCGCGGACGGATTGACCGCGTGGATCTCTGTGAGACGGACGATAAGGTCTATGTGAAAATTATCGATTACAAGACGGGAAATACATCGCTTGACCTGGTGGCGCTCTATTATGGGTTACAGCTGCAGCTGGCAGTTTATCTGGATGCGGCGGTGGAGCTGGAGCAGAAAAAGCATCCGGGTAAGCTGGTGGAGCCTGCGGGGGTATTTTATTATCATATTGATGATCCGATCCTCGATCAGGAAGAAGATGAGACCGATGAGGCGTGGGGCAGACGGATGCTGAAAGCGCTGCGGATGGATGGCCTTGTAAATGCAGATCGGAAGGTGGTGGAGCTTCTCGACCGTGTACTCGAGGACGGAACGACGTCGGATGTGATTCCGGTTGGAAAGAAGAAGGATGGTAGCTATACGAGTTATTCGAAAGTGGCATCGTCGGAGCAGTTTGATGTGATTCGGACATACACCAGAAAGAAGGTACGTGAGATCGGCGAGGGCATTTTCTCGGGAAATGTAAAAATTTCGCCATTTCAGCGGGATGGAGCAACGGCATGCGCATATTGCGAATATCAGGGAATCTGCGGATTCGATCAGAAAATTCAGGGATATGAATACCGTAAATTAAAGGGCATGGATACAGAACTGCTGATGAAGGCAATGCAGGAGACAGCACAAAGAGATCAAAAAGAGTGACTGCTTTTGAAAAAGTGAAATATGGTGCATTTTTTCCAAGTGAGGGAAAGAAAATCAGCCAGAAAGAAGGGGGAAAGAACATGGCAGTAAAATGGACAGCGGAACAGCAGAAAGTCATTGATGCGAGAGACCGGAATCTTCTGGTCAGCGCGGCGGCGGGTTCCGGAAAGACGGCGGTTCTGGTAGAGCGGATCCTTGCAATGGTGAAAGACCCTGTGCATCCAATCGACATTGACCAGCTTCTTGTCGTAACCTTTACGCGTGCGGCGGCAGGAGAAATGAAAGAGAGAATCGGCCGCGCTCTGCAGCAGAGCCTTGCGGAAAACCCGGAAAATGAGCATTTACAGCGGCAGCAGACCCTGCTTCACCATGCGCAGATCAGCACGATTCACGGATTCTGTTCGTACGTGATCAAAAATTACTTTCAGATGATCGATCTCGATCCGGTGTACCGCATGGCGGATGAAGGGGAGATCCGTCTGATGAAAAGCGATGTGATCCAGAAGGTCATGGAAGAACGCTTTACGGAAAAGGATCCCGCATTTACACGGTTTGTGGAGAGCTACGCGGCGGGCAAGCAGGATGACGGGCTCGATGCACTTGTGCTGAAACTGTATGAGTTTTCCATGAGCTATCCGTGGCCGGAGCAGTGGCTCGAAGAGTGCCGGGCGGCGTACCAGATGGATTCACCGGAAGCAGTGCAGGAGAGTATCTGGGTACAGGAGCTGATGAGCGAGGCGAAAAAGCGGCTCTCGAGTATTCTGGAAGGGATTCAGGAAAACCGGAAAACAGCAGTAAGCTCTGGAGGACCGTATTTATATGATGAGGCGCTGGCTTCTGACCAGCAGATGGTGGAAGAACTGCTGGAAACAGAATCGTTTGATGAACTGGTGCGCGCGATGGCCGGAATGAAGTTTAAAGCACTTTCGCGGAAAAAGGCAGACGATGTGAGTGAAACGCTGAAAGATCAGGTAAAGGCGGAGCGCGATGCATGCAAAAAGGAGCTGCAGAAGTTAAAGGAGCAGTTCTTTGAGAAGGATAGCGCTGCGATTGCGGAGGAGATTGCCGACTGCCGGGAGCCGATCGGGGTGCTGATCGACCTGACGGAGCAGTTTGCAAAAGCGTTTGCAGAGAAAAAACGGAGCAAAAATATTCTTGATTATGCCGATCTGGAACACTTTGCGCTCGAAATTCTTGTGCAGCAGGAGGACGGCCGTCTGGTGCGGACCGATGCGGCGCGGGAGCTTTCGGAACAGTTCCGCGAAATCATGATCGATGAGTATCAGGACAGCAACTTTATCCAGGAGGCACTGCTCTCTGCAGTGTCCGGCGAGGAGGAAGGCAGATGGAACCGGTTTATGGTTGGCGATATCAAGCAGAGCATCTACGGATTCCGCCTGGCGCGGCCGGAGCTGTTTCTGGAAAAATATCATACGTATGCGAAGGACGGGGAAAGCCAGCAGAGAATTGATCTCGACAAAAACTTCCGAAGCCGGCCGGAGGTGCTTGCGACGGCGAATTATGTATTCCGCAAGCTGATGAGTCCGGAACTCGGCGGCATCGCGTACGATGAGGCGGCGAGCCTCCATGCGGGAGCAGCGTTTCCTGCATTGCCGGAAATGGAAGAGGAAAAGACGGAAACGTGGCATGCGGCATATGAAACAGAACTTCTTCTGCTGGATGACAAGGCGCCCGAGCTGGAAGATGATAAGTCGCGTGAGACAAAGATGGAAACGGAGGCGGCTGCCGTTGCGGCGCGCATCCGCGAGATGGTCGGAAATGAGGAAGTCGTGGGCAAAGAGACCGGGGAATACCGGAAAATTCAGTACCGCGATATCGTAATTCTGCTTCGTGCGGTCAGCGGATGGGCGGAGACGTTTTCGCGCGTACTGCAGGCGGCGGGAATTCCGGCGTACAGCACATCAAAAACGGGATACTTTTCCACACAGGAAATCGTGACGGTGCTGAATTACCTGCATCTGTGCGACAATCCATGCCAGGAGATTCCATTTACGGCAATCTTACGCTCGCCGATCTGCGGATGCACTGATGCAGAGCTTGCTGCGGTGCGTTGTGTGGATAAAGACGTAAAAATTTATGAGGCGTGTGGAAAATATGCGGCGATAGGTGAAGATGAGGCGCTTCGGGAGAAACTGCGGCGGTTCCTCACACAGCTCGAAATGCTGCGGAGCCGTGTGCCGTACACGCCGATTCATGAACTGATTACGCAGATTCTCGAGGAGACGGGCTACGGCGGCTATGCATCCGCGATGCCGGGCGGCGTACAGCGGCGGGCAAATCTGGAAATGCTGGTGGAAAAGGCGGTGGAGTTCGAGGCGACGAGTTACCGCGGCCTGTTCAACTTTATCCGTTATATCGAACAGCTTCAGAAGTATGAAGTGGATTTCGGCGAGGTGAATATTTATGGTGAGAGCGCAGATACCGTGCGTATTATGAGTATCCACAAGAGTAAGGGACTTGAGTTTCCGGTCGTGTTCCTCTCTGGTATGGGAAAATCGTTCAACCAGATGGACAGCCGCGCGGTACTCGTACTGCATTCCCGGATGGGTATCGGTGCGGATGCGATCGATCCGGAGCACCGCGTGCGCCAGGCGACATTGCCGCGGCAGATTATCCGGCAGAGCATGAAACTGGAAAATCTGGCGGAGGAACTGCGTGTGCTTTACGTTGCGATGACGCGGCCGAAGGAGAAGCTGATCATGACAGGGATGGCGTCGAAGCTGGAAAGCCGTGTGAAACAGTGCGCGGCACATGCGGGACGGCAGGAAGAACTGCTGTCGTATCAGACTTTGAGCAGTGCATCCGGTTATCTTGACTGGATTCTGCCGGCGTTTTCCCGAAACCGGTGTTTTGATAGGCTGTATGAGCAGTTTGGTCTTGCGGGTAATGCGGAAAATCCATTGTACGCGGAGAAAATTCCGGTTACGATCCGCCTGGTATCACCGGCGGGACTCGTCGAGGGCGAGGTTCTGCATCAGATGGAGCGCGCGGTCAATGAGCAGAAAATCATGGAAATTCCGAAACAGCCGCCGCGGGAAGAGGCGCTGAAGGAACTCGTGGAAGAGCGGTTTTCGTATCAGTATCCGTATGAAGACGAGAAGCAGATTCCGGTAAAGGTTACGGTTTCCCAGCTGAAAAAGGCAGGAATGGAGGAATCCGAAATCGGAAAAGAGCTGTTCGTTCAGGAAGAATTTGTTCCAATTGTGCCTGGATTTATGAAAAAGGATAACGCCGAGGCCCTGACCGGAGCTGACCGCGGAACCGCATACCACCGCCTGCTGGAATGCCTCGATTACCGCAGGGCGTACAGTATTAAGGAGCTGATGGCACAGACGGAGGAACTTGTTGCGGAAGGAAAGATGACGAAAGAAGCGGCGGAGTGTATTTATTTCAAATCTGTTCTGGCCTTTGCGAAAAGTCCGGTCGGAATGCGGATGCGGAATGCATTTCTGAATGGAACCCTAAAAAGAGAGCAGCCGTTTGTAATGTCCATCCCGGCAAGCGAGGCAGATCCGTCGTATCCCGCGGATGAAACCATTCTCGTGCAGGGAATCATTGATGCTTGGTTCACCGAGGGTGAGAAACTAGTTCTCGTGGACTATAAAACAGATCGTGTGAAAGAAGCCGGAGAGCTGGAAAAGCGGTATGAAAAACAGCTCATGTATTACCAGCAGGCACTCGAGCGGACGACGGGGAAGAAAGTAAAAGAGAAAATTATTTATTCACTGGCGCTGGATGAGGAGCTGGTGCTGTAGAAAATTAAAAATTATTTTAGGGTTCAGCAAGCGGGATAAGTAATTTGGAGGCGGGAAAGTTGTGAAGAGAAAGGGCACGGCGTTTGTATGGGATAGAAAGACAAGTCCTGCCGGTTGGTCCAGAAGGAAAAAACTACTAGAAAAAAGAACTGTCAAAGAAGGAATAAAGTATGGTATCATGGTTGAGAAACAAAAAGAAAAAGGAGATTTCATCATGATTCGAAAAATTGTTCAGATAGAGGAAGAAAAATGTACGGGATGCGGGCTCTGTGCGCATGCCTGTCATGAGAGTGCGATTGCAATGGTCGACGGAAAGGCGAAGCTGATCCGCGATGACTACTGCGACGGGTTTGGCGACTGCCTGCCGGTCTGTCCGGCGGATGCGATTTCGTTTGTGGAGCGGGAGGCACTGCCGTACGATGAAGAGGCGGTGAAGGAGAACCAGCGGAAGGCGAAGGAAGCGGCTGACTTGCAGAAAACGGAAAGCGGCCGAAATGCGGCAGAAAACGGCGCAGCAGCTCCATCACAGCTCCGCCAGTGGCCGGTGCAGATTAAGCTGGTGCAGGAGCGGGCTTCCATGTTTGCAGGAGCGGACCTTCTCGTTGCGGCGGACTGTACGGCGTATGCGTACGGAAACTTCCATCAGGATTTCATCCGCAATCATGTTGTGCTGGTGGGTTGTACAAAACTCGATGACATCGACTATTCCGAGAAGCTTGCGCGGATTTTCCTGCGGAATGAGATTAAGAGCATCACGGTTGCACGTATGGAAGTTCCGTGCTGTGCGGGAATGGAGCGTGCGGTGAAAATGGCGCTGAAAGAGAGCGGGAAGAAGATTCCGGTGAAAACGGTTGTGATTTCTACGGAGGGCGAGATTCTGCAGTGAACCTGCAAAAAAGATCGAAAGGGCAGGGGCTGAAAGTATCCTGCGTTCTCCATGAAAACAGCGTGAAAAACAAAAGAGAAAAACATCTGTTCCAAAGAAAATACGGAGCAGGTAGGATGGGAGAAGTGAAATGACAGAAATACAGGAAGAACTCATCGGTGCTTTGATCGGGCTTGCGCGGTCAGTGGATGGAAGAGGAGAGGCCGTCGAGGGCGAGCCGCAGGAATTTTCGAGCGGTGACAGCAATGGTTACAGACCGGATGGCGTGACACATCAGATTCTGCTTGCAGGACTCTGCGCGGCAGATCCGGAAAAAGAACTGACAGAAGAAAATGGAAAAGAATGGATTGCACGCGTTGAGGCGGAGAAAAACCGTCTGAATCCTGACTGCGCCGTCTGCAAAGGAAAATGCGGCAGAACCGACAATTATGATCTGGAAGAACTGGAGACGGACGATCCGGCGGACCGTGCGCTGAAAGAAGAGCTGCTGGCCGGGCTGTCCCCGATGGCGGAGAAACTGCAGAATAGGCAGGAAGAGCAAAAGTCTGATGACAAGGCGGCAGTAAACTTTCTTTATAAAGCACTGTTCGCGGTTGGAAATTATGTCGGTGAGAAACGGCTGCGAAGTGTCGTGCAGGAAATGAAAGTGTTACAGGAAAGGTATTAAAAAGACAGAAAAACCAAAGCAAAAGAAGACGAAATCCCCTGTTTTCGGAAGAAAAAGACCCGAAAACAGGGGATTTTCTGCACTCTGCGAGAAGTGTATAAAAGGTATTATCGTGATTTCACAAAGTTACAGAAAGGTCAACAAAAGAAAAGCAGAGTGGTTGAAACGGGAAACAGGCAGAAAAGCGCAGAGAAAATTCTCGACAATCTTGCCGGAATCTGCCGGAAACTGGCGGGCGAAACGGACGGCATGATCCGCGGCGTCGGTATGGCAATTCCGGGGCCGTTTGATTATGAGCACGGAATCAGCCGCATGCAGGGACTGAACAAGTACGATGCCATCTACGGCATTCCGCTGGAACCGGAAATCAGAGAACGGGTGCCGGAGCTGAAACGCGCGGCGGAAAAAGGAGAAGAGATCTTTCCGGCAGAAAAATACGTCAACAAAATTCCGGTCAAAAAACACGATCATGTACTGATCCCGGCGGGAACGGTGTACTGTTCCGGAAAAAATACGATGATGCTGGAGATCAGCGCAACCCAGTATATCTTCACCTTCAAGCTCTGGGATTGGGGACATCTTGGCATGGACGGCCTGCCGCGTCCGATCCACCTCGACCACGGCATGAAAAATATCCAAGCGAAAGCGATCCGGAAAAAGCGATGGATGAACTGAAGGAAAAAACATTTGATCCGTACGTGATGATTGTAGAATAGAAAAAATTATACAAAAGACAGACAGGGAATAGAATTCTGCTATACAGATCAACGAAAAACTGGTTGACAGCGGTGAAAAACGATGTTAACATCTAACTATAAGTTAAGAAACAAATAGAGAGGCTGTTAACAACATGGCAGAGAGAAAATCGGTATCCATGCAGGACCTGGCAGATCAGCTGGGGATCAGTAAAGTAACCGTTTCCAAAGCGCTGAATGGAAAAGACGGCGTGGGGGAAGAACTGAAAGAAAAAATTTTTGCACTCGCAAGAGAATCCGGCTACGTCCTTCCGGACTACGGAAAACGAAGAAGTAAAAAAGTGGGCATCATCATGAGCCCGAGGTTCAGCTTCGGAGATGAAGGAAAATTTTATATGGCGATGTATGAGCGGATCATCTACGAACTGCAGAAAGCATCCTGCTCGAGCATTATGATTTCGCCGACGATGGCAACACTGCCGTCGGATCTGAACACCATACGGACCCGCGGGCTGTTTGACGGTCTGATTTTTCTTGGCATTCTCGAAAACGGGGTGCGGGAGCAGATTACGCAGATTGATCTCCCGAAGGTATATGTGGACATTTACGACCGGACGCACAAGTCGGATTCCGTCATCACAGAGAACGTTTACAGTTCCTACGAGCTGACGAATTATCTGATCCAGCAGGGTCACACGAAGATTGGATTTGTCGGAACGGTAGGAAGCACAACCAGTATTTCCGACCGGTATCTCGGTTATCTGCGGAGCATGCTGGAAGAGGGCATTCACCCGGAAGAAAAATGGATGATTCCGGACCGGAGTGAAGAAGGAACGGCGATTGAACTTTCTTTGCCGGAAGACCTTCCGACTGCGTTTGTATGCAACTGTGATGAAACGGCATTCCGTCTGGTGCGGACGTTAAAAGAGCGGGGAATCCGCGTTCCGGAAGACGTTTCCGTGACCGGTTTTGATGATTCGATCTACGCGCAGCTCTGCAGTCCGCCGCTTACGACGGTTTCAGTTGACACCGATGCGATTGCGCGGCTCGCCGCAAAACGGATGATCAAACATATGAATGAACCGCAGAAGCAGGGCGGCGAGGTGTACCGCATTCCGGGAAAAATTATTTACCGGGATTCTGTCGCAGAGGAACCGAAAAGAGATTGACGCGTAGAAGTAAAGTTGATATGGTAGAATTACAATTTATTTCATCGAAAGGACGAAAAAACAATGAAAGAGACATTACCAAAGTCTGTCCAGGATCTTATTTTAAGCCTGAGAGAAAAACTGAAAGACGAGCCGGAAATCGTTGATATGTTTGAGAGATGCTACTCCAACACCCTCGATACGACCGTGAAGAAAATGGAGGACGGCAGCACCTACGTCATCACCGGAGATATCCCGGCAATGTGGCTGCGTGACTCCGTAGCACAGCTGCGCCCGTACCTTGTTCCGGCACAGAACGACCCGGAGCTGGCTGACCTGATCGCAGGCCTGATCCGCCGCCAGTTTATGTGCATCAACATCGATCCATACGCAAACGCATTCAACGAAGGACCGAACGGCAACTGCTGGGAGAAGGACGAGACCGATATGGGACCGTGGATCTGGGAGAGAAAGTATGAAATCGATTCGCTCTGCTATCCGCTGCAGTTCTCCTATCTGTTCTGGAAGAACACCGGAAGAACGGATCAGTTTGACGAGGTTTTCTGGGAAGGTGTTGACAAAATCCTGACTGTATTTGAGACCGAAATGAATCACGAGGAGAAATCCCCGTACAGCTTCATTCGGAAAAACTGCTCCTACACCGATACGCTTTCCCGAGACGGAAAAGGTGCGCAGGTAAAATCCGGCATCGGCCTGATCTGGTCCGGCTTCCGTCCAAGCGATGACTCCTGCCGTTACGGCTACCTGATCCCGTCCAACATGTTTGCGGTTGTTGTTCTGAATTATCTGAAAGAGATCGCAGATTTCGTCGGCGGAAAAGAGGAGATTGCGAAGAAAGCGGAAGAGATGGCAAAGACCGTAAAACAGGCCATTGAGACTTACGGAACCACCCATATCTGGGGACTTGGCGATGTTTATGCTTACGAGGTAGACGGCTTTGGCCAGTATAATCTGATGGATGATGCCAATGTACCGAGCCTTCTGGCCATGAGCTATCTCGGCTACGAGCCGGAAAGCCAGGAAGTGGCTGATAATACAAGAAAGCTGATCTTAAGCGAGGCAAACCCGTTCTACTATTCCGGAACAAAGCTTTCCGGAATCGGAAGCCCGCACACACCGGTCCGCTACGTATGGCACATCTCCAAAGCCATCGAGGGACTGACCGCACCGACAAAAGAGGAGAAGCATCAGATGATCCACGAGCTGATGGCAACCGACGGCGGTACAGGACTGATGCACGAGGGTGTTTTCGTAGATGATCCGACCGTTTACACCAGAGAGTGGTTCTCCTGGGCGAATGCGATGTTCTGCGAGCTGGTCATGCAGTATTGTGGGTATGAGATTAAGAAATAACGATGAAAAAATAAAGATGAAAAACACGAAAAGAGGAGGCTGTGCTCAGTGCACGGCCTCCTCTTTTATCTACACCACAGAAAACTGTCTGCGACAGCCTTCACTGAAAGGAGAGACAGCAGTGGGGAGAATACTGCTGTCCCAGGGGAATATGGGATTTTCATCCCGCTTCTTTTCTCTGCCCACGGGGTATTATACCTGTCTCTTATACACATCTGACGCTGCCGACGATACTCCTTGTGT
>ERZ1027001.1514-NODE-1514-length-10940-cov-6.241066_pt1 | contig 10940 bp, 9 predicted proteins | sample MGYA00519452_ERZ1027001 | MGnify/ENA primary metagenome ERZ1027001 (study PRJEB26926, sample SAMN06164867) | human gut metagenome | biome: ENVO:00009003; feature: ENVO:2100002; material: ENVO:00002003 | host: Homo sapiens | place: USA | collected 2012 ...
ACGAGATTACTACGCGTCTCGTGGGCTCGGAGATGTGTATAAGAGACAGTTATCAATGTAGAGCACGTTTTGTTCCTCGGTAATTATTTTGGAGGAAAGTTGATTGTCCGTTTGAAAGGTTATCCGAAAACGGAAATACAAGTGAGTAAGGAAAAGGCGCAGAGGCTTAAGGAATGGATTGACAGGTAATTATTAACATGTGCGTAAAGTGAAATTATGTTCGTTTAGATTTGATTCTTACAAAATTTGCATTTGGCTCATCCTCTTCTATATAACCACCTATACTAATGCGACCTCTAATTGACGATTAAGTTTGTCTAATCGTCGCTGAGTCATCGTGATTTTACGTTCAAGCAGGTCTCTTTCGTTTATGCCGGTCTCACTTTCGTCATATTCGGTACGGTTTTTTATCATTGTGAAGAATATCTTTGCAATTTTATGGGCTGTCGCCACTATTGCCTGACTGTAACCGCAACGTGACTGTATGCGTCTGAAATAGTAGCCCAGAGTAGTTTTGTTTCGTTTTAGTGAGTTGGCACACAATCGGAACACCTGCCCACAAATATTAGTTTTCTTCGGGACTTTACTGGAAAGCAGTTTGCCTCCTGACACTTTGTTGTTCGGGACAAGATTCAACCAACTGCAGAAAGAGTGACATGTCTCAAACTTATCCGCAAAATTGTGCCCGAGCTCTCCTATCAATTGCAACAGTGATATTGCGCTCATACCGGGTATTGCCATGATATTGACTTTCCAAATGTCGAAAGCGTATTTTTCTACGTCAAAATCGACAGCATTCTTTTTCCCGATTTTCTTTTTACATCGCTGGAAATTGTCATCTGAAGGATGGTCAAGCTTGGCTCGGTATCTGATGAGGTGCATTTCAATCTGCCTGTCGCATTTATTGACTTGTTCCTGAATGAAATTGTAAAGATCAAAAGCCTGCTCCAGTTCAAAAAGATGGTCTTCCGCCCATGAGCCCTCAAGCGATTTTGCTATTTCTTCTTTCGATGCCTTGCAGTTCTCTTCTGCAAGCGCGGCAAGTTCCCTTGGATCATGATTGCCACTTATGATAGCTCTGATAATGGACATTCCGGATTTACCCAATAAATCACTTATGACATTGCCAAGTTTCAGATTCATTTGTTCCATCGCTTTCTGCATATGCAATGCTTCTCGACTTGATGACTGTAGCAGGTTGGAGCGGTGACGCGTGAGATTGCGTATGGCCCTTGCCTCATTCTCCGGCTGGAAACTACATTTGAGCAAACCATAGCTGTGAAGCATCATCAGCCATTCGGCATCGGCTTCGTCAGTCTTCCTGCCTGAGTAGTTTTTTACATCGCGAGCGTTCACAAGAATGACATCGAACCCACGCTCCTTGAGGATAAAATATAATGGGAGCCAATAGACTCCGGTGGATTCCATAGCAATAGTATCTATCCGGCAGGATTTCAACCAATCGGCTATCTGTTTCAAATCCTGCGTGAAGCAGCCGAATGTTCGGTTGCATTCACTGTCACGATCTTCGGGAACACAGACCTGCATTTCCGAGGATGCGATGTCAATACCGGCTGCATTGGGGTTGACAACCTTGAGTATCTTGCCAGTGGCTGTCTTTTCAATTTTCGCTTTCTTTGGCATATGTTTATTAATTAGAAGAATGCAAGTTCGCGGTCGCATCACGATAGGTATTCTTCTATACGGCATCTATGGGCCAATTATCATTCTACGGACAGCGAAGCCAGACTTTTAACTGAAGTATATCCAAGATGTGCTAAGGCTTGTGTACTTGCAATATAAAATGCTAACGGATATGCCAACCCAAATGGTATGAGGAGTTTCTTAGGAAGTGCCCCAATCGGTTATTTCTGATTTCATTCCACCGGAACGGCGGTCGGTACTTTTAAACAAGTTATATCATTATCGGATTCACTTTCATCGTTTCTAAATTAAGGAACAGCCCGTGATGTTCCAACATCCCGTTACGGAACATCTTCCAAAGGATATTGCATCCGAGTTGTGCCAGTGTGGAGTTGATGAACAAGTCCTGCTTTTCCAACGCCTCCGCCAAGGAGCAGCTCGGTCCTGAATCCGCCTCCTTCACCCTCGCGTATTTCACGAACCGGGTAATGACCTTCAACGAATCGACAGTCTTGTACAACTCGGAAGCGGGCTGTTTTATTTTCTTGGGTATGGTTCCCAACACAACCTGACCCGTACTTTGTGTGTTCCCGAAATCCATCCAGTAAAGCGGTGTTTCGTAATCACGGTAATTCGAGGTGGGCACGGCTTTCAATACGTTCCATAAGTCAAGCCGTGACTTGATGTTGTCGGTACAGGTGACGGTGATATTCGCCATGTCATCCCGTCTGGCATCTTTCAGCACGGTCGGGAAAATATCCGGTACCGCTTTCCAGTCATTGCCGAAGAAATTGTTCACTCGGGTAATCAGGCATTGCGCCTTGTTCAGTCCAAGGTCGGAACAGCCGAAAAGCTGGCGACCGATGTTGGCATCCGTCACTATGTCCGGGTCATAAAGTGTCACGAACAATCCCGGATGTCCGAGTGCCCGCAATGTCACGTCCAGCCGTGCCAGACAGGTCAATACCTGCGAGCCGGTTCCTCCCGCGCCGATCAGGTTCACCGTGACCGGGTGCTGCGGGTTCAGCAGATAGTTATCTATGTAGTGTACTCTTTTCATTTCAATATATCTTTCAATTTCAAGTTATTCAAAGGTTTCAGTTCGTCGAGGTTGAAAGGCTTGTCCTTTGCGGCCTTTGTCACCAATATCAGGTTTGATCTGGTCGGGTTGCCCCCTCCGCCCAGGTGTGAAAACTCCGTCAGCCAGAACTTCTTCTCCCAATACTCCAACAGGTTTTTGTAGGTCAAATCTCTCGGCTTGTCTATTTTAGCGGAACCCAGACAGACATTTGCCCCTGTCACGTTGAAGAACGGTGCGGCATAAAGCTCCGTCTTTTCCGTCAGTTTCTTGTCCTTGTAAGCATATATACTCAACGAACTGCCACCTGCCACGTAAATGACTCCCGGCAGGTTGTATTTTGCATTCTCTACTTGAAGGGATTCCTTGAAAAACATCATCCGTTTCTGTGGGGAGTTGTACCAGATATACCTCTCACTGCCCTTGCGCGGGTCGCACCACAGCATATTGGGCGGAATCCTTCCGTATGGCGTGGTGCTGTGGCTTTCGGAATAACCGCGCACCAGTTCGTTCATGAAATCCACCGTGACGGGCCGGCCTTCTCCCATCATTCCGTTATCGTCTATATCCCTTATCTCAACAAAATAGTTGTTGTCAGAGGCATAAGAGTTGTCTTTCTCGCCTGAATAGGCAATCAACGCCGCCCTCGGATGGAGCAGCGTCCTCAATTTTTGGGTAAGTTCATTCGTTTCCAACATAATTCAACTGATTAAAGATATGAATTCGTCCGCCCACCGAAAGAACCGTTCCGGGTAATCGTCCATGCTGAACAGTTCTTCGGTATCGGGCGACAGGTCAAGGGCAGTCACCGGAGTGATGTCGTAGGTCTCCCTGCTACAGGAATTGTAATAGTCAACGAGATAGTCGGATACAATGTCGTTGATGTCATACACGACCCTTATCTGCTGTTGCAGGTACATCGGGTGGAAGTCCGGATTCTCCGAGTAATAGGCGTCATAAGCGTATTGCATGATGCCCCGTGCAGGCGTCAGAAACGGGAGACCCCGTTTCATCGCATCGACCAAAGGCTGTTCAAACCCGTTTTGGGGTTCGTATGTATCCAGTGCTTTCGGCAGGTTCTTGTAGTAGGATTTCGATTCCACCCGTTTGAGCAGCCTGCCGATTTTCCCTTCCTGATAGGAGTCCAGCAGTTTCATGCGTTCTTTCCACTCCTCCGGGTCGCTGCCGTCATCCTCCGAAAGCATTTCAAACAAAAAGTCCGATTCTTCGTAATCCACGAATGTATCAATGCCGTTTGCTTTCATCAGTTTATGGATAAAGGTAATGGCAATCCTCCTTAAAATGGGATTGAGCGATTCCAGAAACTTCACCGGGAAGTAGTACAGCGTGAAACTTCCCCACTTGTGGTATTTCCACAGCCGGAAGAAAAGCCTGCCGGCTTCCTGCTCGATGTTGACATGCAGTTCGTCACCGACAAGCGTGTTCATTTCATCGTACAGATTGGCGATGCCTTCCCCGATACTGTTTCCTGGCATGTGTACGCCCTCCTTCTGCAATAGCAGGGAATACCTGAAATACGAATCACGCAGGAATTCGTAGTTATCCCGCGTGATTACGTTTATACTGTTGCATTCGCCGCTGTCGTAACAATCCACGGTAAGATTATTCTGTGCCAGCGGTATGAAGGCTGTGCTTAGAAAAGAATTACGGCCCCGCTTGGAGCCGCAATCCGTTCTTCCCTGTTCACGCCGTACCGTACATTCCTCCGCGTCTGGCCGATGATGAGCCTCGCCAGCTGCCTTGACTGTTGTTCGTCCAATGGTACACATGGTTTCCTTTTCTTGTTGTTCTTTTTCTTTCGTTCCTTCTTCATGCTTCCTATCCTTTGGTCCCGATGGTGGTCTTGAACTCGTACACGGCTTTGTCGTCCTTGATGACCGGTCCGTGTACCGTTGCCGTTGTCAGCTCCGGGTAGAAGTTGGAGTAATAGCTCATGACCATTTCGGGGCTGTCCGACGGGTTGGGATCATCGAGCGTTACCATTCCGCTGCCTTTCTTGAATGTGAATGAGCGTGCCATTCCTGTTACTTCGAGTGCCATAATCTTATACTGCTTGATATTGTGAGACATGATTTTCTAACATGGACTGCGGAAAATCGGGATATTCCTCGTAATCCTCCGGACGGTAATTGGGTTCATCCTCTCCGGCGTGATAATGTGGGGAGAGTTCTTCAGGGTGCTGTACCGGCTCCTGCCAATGTGTCCCATGGTATCCCCCGTGTGCGGGTTGTGGAGCCTGTTGCGGTACTGGCTGCTGTCCCATATAGGGTTGCGGTTGTGGCTGGGCGTAATATTGTGCCGGTCCCTGCGGCGGTTGTTGCGGTGGCCACATTGTCTGCTGTTGCTGAGGATTGGCTGCCGGTCTCTGCTGTCCGCCAGGAGCCTGAGCCGCCATCGGTCTCTGTGCCTGCGGTTGCTGAGGATACTGTGGAGCCTGCCGCGGTTGTTGGACTGGTGCGGCTGCCGGTTGTGCCTGCGGCTGTTGTGGCTGCGGAGCCGGTTCTTCCATCAGTTCAAACAGACTGCCCTTGTTCATCGCCTTTGTCTGTTCCGCCACCATCTCGTCAATCTTCTTCTGGTCCTGCGGTTTGGCGTAAAGACGTGCCTGTCCGAGTGCGGTAACCGCCTCCTTGTGGTTCTTGGCAGCGATCAGTTCCTCCGCTTTCTTGAAATGTTTCTCGTACTTCTCCCGCTTCTCCTTTTCCTCCTTCGTCTCCTTCGCTTTGGTCTCCTTTGCCGCCTTGCTCTCGGACGCTGCCTTCTCAGCCTGCGCCTCGAACTGCGCCATGTTGGAAATCAGTCCGGTAGTCTTCTGTATAGGACGTGCTACGGCTTGTAGGAAGCCTGCGTCCAGTTCCTGCGGATGCCCGCTGACGGTCAGTGGTACGAGGTGGTTCTGGGCTTCGTCCTTCAGCCCGTTCGACTTCGGCAGTAAGGATACTGTCAGTTGTCCGTTCGCTTTGCGGATGACAAGCGTGAGATCCACGCCTTCGGTCATCATCTGGTGGATTGCTGTAAAAAACATAATTTGATGTATTAAAAGTTATTACTGGGTTTTATTCTTCACTGAACAGTTTGGCCAGCAGCCTGTTCCTGTCGGGATGGCGGCTGATTTCCAGAATCGGGTTCAACAGGGTGGAGATGTGTACCGGCCCTGTCGTCCCCCGTGGCGGGAACTTGACGGCAGGTTCGGGTTCCACCGTCCTTTTTCTTCTCGTTACCGGCATGGGCATCCTCATGGGAGCCGGCGGTGCGCTTGTTGCAAATGCTTGGTTCATGTCTCTTTATTTTTTTTAATTGTGAATATTCGGGCTTTGGCAGCCCGTGAACTACAAGGGCCCGACGGCAGATGCCTTCGGTAAGGCAAGGTTTTCGGGAAAAATACCGCAAGCCTCCGGCGAGGATGATTTTTTCCGAAACCGCAAGGCTTGACCTTGCCGTCCGAACAAAGGCATTTGCCAACTTTGCCCGGTAGTTTCCGGTATGCCAAGTCTGTGTTTTCATCCCTTTTCCTTTTATTCCTGTCGTTATGGTTTCCGGTTCCACAGAGGGCGGAAAACAAAAAGAGCCGTCCCGGAAGACAGCTCTGTTCTGTAAGGTTCCACTTGATTTTGTATGGCAGTTATGTTTCATGGTCAAATATTGTCAGGATACCAGAAAACTGAGTATGCAGAAAAGTATGGCCGCAGCCACCAGAAGGCAAGCTATCCGGTACAGGAACCTGAAGAATCCCCTAAAACACACGATGGCTACCGCAGCCCACACGGGGGATATGCCCCGTGTGTACATATAACTGAACACGATGAAGGCTGCAAAGCCCAATGCGATGGTCCGTACCCATCTGTTCGCTTGAATCTTGTCGATATATTCCCTTGTTTTCATGACATTCCGGTATTAACGGGTGAAACAGTCTTTTCCAATTTCAAGGGCCGGGATGCGTACCGCCTCCACAGGCAAGGTTTTCGGAGGAAAATACCGGAGCGGCGCGAGGATGATTTTCCCCGAAACCCGGAGGGCCTGACCTTGCCGGTGGAAAAAGGCGGTGCGCTACCTTTGCCCGCGAATTGGAATGACGGTGTTATTTTTTCTTTCCGTTCCCGGTTTTCGGGAACGAGAATACCGTGTTGTATTCCGCATCGAAGGTGACGGCGGCATCGAACGGTACACCTTTCTTTCCCTTGAACCCCTTGATGAGTCTGGTGGTGCCGGAGGAGAAAAGCTGTTCCATGTGGGTGTCGGTCAGTTCCTTGTTCAGAATACGGCGGAACACCAGCAGCCCGCACCCGTCATGGTCGCACCTGGCCACTTTGGAACGGAGGATGATTTTTCCCGTCTTGCACTTGGGGCAGGTGAATGCCCTTTCCTGCATCGCCGGAAAATCCAGACGCAGGATCTCTTCGGTTGCCCTGCGGGTGTAATCCAGGATGGACTGCATGAAGGTTTCCGTATCGAGGGTATGCCTCTCCACCTGCGCCAGGGTCTTCTCCCAGCTTCCCGTCAGTTCCACGTCCGCCACACGCATGTCCTTCACCGCCTCATAGATATACATCCCTTTTTCGGTCGGGATGATGCTTTTGCCGGAGCGGGCGATATAGTCACGTTTGATAAGGGTGGTAATGATGGCGGCACGGGTGGCGGGTGTGCCTATGCCCAATTCCTTGATAGCCTCCTTTGCCTGTTCGTCCGTGATGTTTTTCCCGCAGGTCTCCATCGCCGCCAGCAGGGTGGCCTCCGTGTACAGCGGCTTGGGTAGGGTCTTCTTCTGCGCCATCCCGTGTCCCATGACCGGAACAGTCTCGCCTTCGGCAAACTCCGCCGTCCCCCCGTCACGTTCCGGCTCGTCCTTCTCCCTGTCCTCCTTTCTGGCGAACACGCCGCGCCAGCCCGGTCTGACAATGGAGGAAGAGCGGGAACGGAACGCCATTCCCTCGCAGGCACATTCCATGACCAAAAGTTCCTTCTCGCAGGGTGGCGAGAATGCTTCCAGCATCCTTCCGGCTATCAGGGTGTAAACGGTAGATTCCGCCTCGGACAACCCTTCGGGTGAAATGCCCGTGATAATCAGGGCATGGTGGTCGGTCACTTTCGTGTCATCCACGCTGCGGGTATTCAGATCGGACATGTCGAAAGACTGTCCGTATTCCCTGAATTCCGGCATGGAAACCACTTTTCCCAGCAAGGAAGGAATGTGCCGCATGACATCCTCCGGGATATGGCGGCTTCCCGTCCTCGGATAAGAAATAAGCTTCTTTTCATACAAGGATTGGGCGATGGAGAGGGTCTTCTCCGCTGTCAGGTCATAATGGACGTTGCAATCTTTCTGGAGCGTGGTCAGGTCGTACAGAAGCGGGGCCTGTTGGAAAGTCCTCTTGTGTTCCGACCCAGTGACTGTCGCCACAGAACCGGAAGTGATTTTCCGGTATGCCGCCTCTGCCGCATCCTTTTCCTTGAACTCTTCCGTGTGGATGAACATGCGGTGCGCGTCCTGCCGTTTCAGCGTGAGGTGCAGCTGCCAGTAAGGGGTGGAGACGAAATTCCGGTTCTCCTTGAAGCGGGCACAGACCATGGCGAGCGTCGGGGTCTGTACACGTCCTATGGAGTTGTTCGCCGAGCCGGAGGCTACCGCCAGGGCACGGCTCGCGTTCATGCCCACCAGCCAGTCCGCCTTTGCCCGGCAGTCGGCGGCGGCATACAGGCTGTCGTAGTCGCTGCCGTCCCGGAGGTTCGCCAAACCCTCGCGGATGGCCTCGTCGGTGAGAGAGGAGATCCACAGGCGTTTGAACGGTTTGGTATAGCCTAAGTAGGAATATATCCAGCGGAAGATAAGTTCCCCTTCACGGGCACAGTCGGTAGCCACGATGATGCTGTCGCACCGGTCGAACACGCTGTCGATGATTTTCAGTTGTTTGGCGGCGGCGATGTCCGTCACCATCCCTTTGTCCGTCCTGACCTGGCGGGACACCAGACGGAACGGGTCCGGCAGCATCGGGAGGTTTTCGGCGGAGGTTTTCGTGTAGCCATACGCACCGGGCATGGCGAGCGACACCAGGTGTCCCAACGCCCACGTGACCATATACCCGTTACCTGTACAGTAGCCGTCTTTCTTGTCGGTAGCCCCGACCACACGGGCTATATCCATGCCGACACTCGGTTTTTCTGCAATGATTGCTTTCATGTTCGGATAAAATTTAAGCCGTTCCCCGCTACCGGAACCGGAAAACGGGAAACGGCGGTTTGACATTTTTTACTTGTTATAATGGATGAGCGTTTGTCAGGCCACCGGCTTGACACCGAGGATTTCAATCAGTGCCCCGTCGTCCTTGCGCACCAGTTGCAGGGTGGCGTCCATCACCACGTCCACGCCCAGCAGCACGAGGCTGAGTGACATCACTCCTGTCTTTTCTCCCTTGAGCAACGTATCAAGTTCCCCCGACATTTCCAGCTCGTCCTTCAGGATCCCGATTCCCGCGAGTTCTTCCCAGTTCACGTCTTCCGCCTTGAATGGCGTGTTGTTTTTATTGTTTACGTTCATATTTCTGTTTTTTTGATTTGACATTCATTCTGATTCACGCTCAGGCAATGCTTGCCCCCTTGGACTTGCGGCCAGCCTGTTCCTGTCCCTGCTTCTGGGCGTTCGCCACCACGTTGCGCTGCGATGCGTCACGCTTGCGGTCCGGGTTCTCGTTATAGAAGTCCAGCCTGCCCTGGTTGAAGTTCGCCTTGACATACTGCGAGATGGTCTTTCCATCGTAGCCTTTGATGCCCTCGACCAGTACCGCCTTGCCGCTCTGGAGGTCGGCACGCTGGTTTCTCGTCAGTTTTACGTCCCATACCTTTTCCGGTATCTTGAACTCGGCACGCTGCTCGAAGCCGTCCGGCGTGCGTGAGTAGCTCAGGCGTCCCGTTTCCAAATCCGCCTTGATGAAGGAGGAGAACTCCTCGCCCTTGCGGTTCACCATGTCGTTGAGGAAGATGACTTTGCCCTCGCGCAGTTGTTGCTGTTCCTCGGCGGTGATTTTCACGCCGCCTATTTCATTCGGGATGTAAATTTCACGCGCTCCCTCCGGGGAATCGGGATTGTAGCGTGTGTAGGAAGGTCTGCCCGTGGCCTCGTCCAGCTTGACATACGAGGAGAACAACTCACCGTCCTTGCGCTCCATACCCTCCACGAAGATGGCCTTGCCCGCGTTGAGGTCTTCAATCTGCTGCTTGGTAAGTTCCACTCCGCCCAGCGACTGTCGGTTGAAGAGTTTGTCGTTCTCGAAGATGTATTCGATGCCCCTGCGTTCGGCGTTGACCTGGATGTGGGCGTCGAACTCCTTGCCGTTATTGGAAATCATGCCTTCGATGAACACTTTCTTGCCTTCCCGCAGGTCGTTGATTTCCTGGTCGGTCAGTTTCACACCTTTGATTTCTTGCGGGATGTAGGCGTTTTCCGCGCGCATGGCGACCACCTCGTTGGTGAGCTTGTCGATGCTGATGAAAGAAGGGATGTATTCGCCGTTGCGCCCTTTCAGTTCCACCACACGCCCCATGTTGCCTGTCTCCAACAGGTTCTTCTTGTCCTCTTCGGAGAAGATGTGACCGAAGTACGGGCGTTCGAGTTCGGGTTTCTGGCGGATGCCGTGGATACCTAATACGATAGGGCCTCCCACGGACTGCTGGAATGACAGTCGTGCATCGGTACGTAATACGGCGGAGCCGAAATTCATGCTGATGGGTACCACCTGGTTGGTCTTGTAGCCCCTGAGCATCTGGTCAAGGAGACCGCGCTCCATGAGGTATTCACGGGAAAGTCCGAAATTCTTCAGTTCCTCCCAGTTGATCATGGACTCGTTGTAGCGGTACTTGGGTTGCTGCGTGCCGTCACCTTGGGTGGCCTGCTGCTGTGTCTCATTTTTCTTTGCCATTTCTTCTTGATTTTGATTGTTGATACTTTGGTTTTCCTTGTCGCGTGGAACGATTTCGTATTTTTTGAGGAAGTCTTCCACGGCTTTTGTCTGCTTTCCGGCGGCGAGGTCTTCGATGGCCTGCTTCACTTCCGGGCTGTCCAGCGTATCCGCCTTGACGGAGAGGATGCCGAAACGGGTCGGGTCTTTGAGCTGGCTCCAGAAGTTTTTCACGAAATTCTCGAACATGTTGGCGTACCTGTCTCTTATACACATCTCCGAGCCCACGAGACGCGTAGTAATCTCGT
>ERZ1027001.1523-NODE-1523-length-10878-cov-6.114663_pt1 | contig 10878 bp, 9 predicted proteins | sample MGYA00519452_ERZ1027001 | MGnify/ENA primary metagenome ERZ1027001 (study PRJEB26926, sample SAMN06164867) | human gut metagenome | biome: ENVO:00009003; feature: ENVO:2100002; material: ENVO:00002003 | host: Homo sapiens | place: USA | collected 2012 ...
GAGATGTGTATAAGAGACAGGCGCACCATCGTGCGCGGGGGCATGCTCGTGCAGCGGGATTCGCTCGCCTCGAAAACCGACTCGCTGGCCGACCTCTCGCTGGTCCGCGAACTGGATTCGCTGATGACGGGACTCTTCGCGGCCGACTCGGCCGCCGTCGCGGAGCTGCGCACCGACGACATAAGCAAAGCCGACTCGCTCTACCGGCTCAAAATGGCCGGCATAAAGATCGAATCGGACACCACCAAGCATAAACGCGGCTGGCTGATGAGCGATTCGATGTCGCTCTCGAAGGTGTGCTGGATTTCGACCGTACTGCCCGGTTACGGACAGATTTACAACAAACAATACTGGAAACTGCCCGTTCTCTACGGCACCTTGGGCGCGGGTCTGGCCCTCTATCTCCACGAAAACAAGACTTACAAGCCCCTCAAGCGCGAATACGAAGCCTACACGAACAAAAACCTCTCGCGCACGCCCGAACTGGACGCGCTGCAAAGCAGGATGATCCGCAGCAACACCCGCCGGCAGGTCTATCTGGGCCTTACGGTGGCCTCGTACATCTATTTCATCGGCGACGCCGCCGTGAACTACTCGACCAACGAGGTCTCGGACGTCAAGAAAGCCACCACGCTGGCCTGCATCTTCCCCGGCGCGGGACAGATTTACAACAAAAGCTATTGGAAAGTGCCCTTCGTCGTGGGCGGTTTCGCCGCGATGATCTACTGTATCGACTGGAACAACCGCGGCTACCAGCGTTTCAAAAAGGCATACCGGCTGCTGAGCGACTACGAAAAGAATCCGGACGCCTACCCCGACGGCCCGACCGACGAATTCCACGGCCGCTACTCGGCGGACTTCATCCGCAACCTGCGCAACAACTACCGCCGCAACCGCGACCTCTGCATCATCATCTCGGCCGGACTGTACGTCCTTCAGATCGTGGACGCCCATGTGGACGCTCACCTGAAGGACTACGACGTCTCCGACGACCTGTCGATGAATCTCGAACCGCTGGTCGATTATACATACGTTCCCTCCGCCGGCGGCAACCGTGCGGTATTCGGGTTCAACCTGAGTTTCAAATTCTAACCGATGAGAATCCTCCTGACCATAGTGCTGCTGATGGCCGTCGCTGCGCCCGCATCGGGCCTCGACCGCAAACCCCGCAAGAAAGAGAAGAAAAAAGCCCGGACCGAAGCCGTAGCCGAACCCGTGCCGGCCCCCGTTCCTCCGGCCGCAAAGCCCGCACACACCGAGCGCAAAACCGAACCTGCCGCGCCGGCCCCCGCACCGCTCCCGGATAACGACATGACGCTGGGACTGACGGCCGCGCAGGCCGATTCGCTGGTCGCCGTATGGCGCGAAAGGCAGTGCTGCGACTCGTTCAGGGAGTTCTTCGACAACTATATTCTGGTGGACAGCACGCAGACCGGCGCTGTTCCCGACTCGGTCTATACCCGGCGTCTGCGCGACCTCGCATCGCCCATCCAGCTCCCCTACAACAGCATCGTCCGGGGCTACATCAACCGTTACACCGACTCCCGCTACGGCACGATCAGCCGGATTCTGGGCATGTCGCAGTACTATTTCCCGCTGATCGAGGACGAGCTGCTCAAAGAGGGGCTTCCCATCGAGCTGCGGGCCCTGCCGATCATCGAATCGGCGCTCTCCGTCACGGCCGTATCGCCCATGGGCGCCGTAGGACTGTGGCAGTTCATGCCCTCGACGGGCAAAAGCTACGGACTTGAGGTCAATTCGCTGGTCGACGAACGCCGCGACCCGGTCCGTTCGACGCAGGCCGCCTGCCGTTACCTCAAAGACCTTTACGCTATCTACAAAGACTGGTCACTGGCCATCGCCGCCTACAACTGCGGTCCGGGCAACGTCAATAAGGCGCTGGCCCGCGCAGGCGAGAAGAGCCGCACCTTCTGGGACATCTACGACTACCTGCCCCGCGAAACGCGCGGCTACGTCCCCGCCTTCATCGGTGCGTCGTATGCCTACGCCTACCACCGCCAGCACGGCATCGAACTCACCGAAGCCCCGATCCCGCTGGCCACCGACACCGTCCGCATCGACCGGATCATGCATCTCCAGCAGATCGCCTCGACGATCGACGTGCCGATCGAAACCCTGCGCCAGCTCAACCCGCAGTACAAACTCGACATCATCCCGGCCACGACCAAACCCTATACGCTGGTGCTTCCGCAGCGCAGCCTGACGCAGTACGTCGCCAACGAGTCTGCTATTCTGGCCAAAGACTCGCTGTACCTCAAGGAATACATCAACCCGGCGAACCTCGACAAAAAGCGTCAGGAACGTTCCGGAACAGTCTATACCGTCAAGAAGGGCGACACGCTGGGCGCCATCGCCCGCCGCTACCGGGTGACCACGGCGCAGCTCATGCGCTGGAACAACATCAAGAGCGCCCACAAACTCCGCATCGGACAACGGCTCCGCATCGAAGGAAGGTAAGATGATCTGCGACCACGATACCATTGCAGCTCCAGCCACCGCCGCAGGAGGGGCGCTCGCCGTCATCCGCGTAAGCGGCAGCGACGCGCTGACGATCTGCGACCGTATTTTCCGGGGAAGCGCGCCGCTGGCCGATGCCGGGGGCTATACGGTTCATTACGGCCACATCATGGCCGACGGGCGAACGCTCGACGACGTGCTGGTCACGGTATTCCGGGCGCCCCGTTCCTATACGGGCGAAGACGCCGCCGAAATCTCGTGCCACGGTTCGCAGTACATCGTTTCCGAAACGCTGCGCCTGCTGACCGCCGCCGGCGCACGCATGGCCCAACCGGGCGAATTCACCATCCGGGCCTATCTTGCGGGCAAACTCGACCTCTCGCAGGCCGAAGCCGTGGCCGACATCATCGCCTCGTCCTCGCGGGCGTCGCACGCGCTCGCCGCCAACCAGATGCGCGGGGGTTATTCCGAGGCGTTCGACACCCTGCGCGAAAAACTGCTGCACCTCACCTCGCTGCTGGAACTCGAACTCGACTTCTCGGAAGAGGAGGTCGAATTCGCCGACCGCACCCAGCTGCGTGACACCATGCGGCAGATCAAGGAGCGGATAGACGCCCTGCGCAGCTCGTTTTCGCTCGGCAATGCCATCAAGGAGGGAGTCGCCGTAGCCATCGTCGGAGCGCCGAACGTCGGAAAAAGCACCTTGCTCAACCGCCTGCTCAACGAAGAACGGGCCATGGTCTCGGACATCGCCGGCACGACACGCGACGTCATCGAAGAGCGCGCCAACATCGACGGCGTCGTTTTCCGGTTCCTCGACACGGCCGGCATCCGCAGCACGAACGACACCCTCGAACAGATGGGAATCGCCCGCACCATGTCGAGCATCGAACGGGCGCAGATCATCATCCGCCTGATCGACGCATCGCAGCCCGCCGTACCCGTATCCGGCAGAAGCCCTTCATCCGGACAAACGATCCGGAAATCCGCTCCTGCGGTTCCGAGCGCCGATTCGGCCGCCGACACCCAAAGCCCGGACTTTCCGCTCCGTCCCGACCAAACGCTGCTGACGGTATACAACAAAATCGACAAAACGCCCCGATTCGCACTTCCCGAAGGCACCGTCGGCATCTCGGCACGCAACGGCGACGGCATCGACGACCTGCGCCGGACCCTGCGCGACGCGGTCGATACGGACGCGCTCTACCACGGCGGCACGGTCATCTCCAACAGCCGCCATTACGAAGCCCTGACGTCGGCGTCCGAAGCCCTGAGTGCCGCCCTCGACGGCCTGCGCGACAACCTTCCGACCGATCTGCTGAGCGAAGAGATCCGTCAGGTCATCCGCCATCTGAGCGGCGTCACCGGGCAGGACATCGTCCCGGAAGAGGTCCTCAAAACCATATTCTCGAAGTTCTGCATCGGCAAGTGATAGCTTAGAAACAGTCGTAACCAACTACAATCATTTAGAATAAAGTCGCTGTATATCAGCGACTTCTATATTTTAGTACTTCCCAGTCCGTATTTGGGAATAACGGTTTTTATCTATATTTTTCTATCATATTTCTACCGCGACGGAAGTTCACGGTTAGTCCGAATGTCACAGTGACGCATTAGTTGACGTGTGTTGACAGTGGTTTACATGTGTTGACAAAAATCGGGAGAAATAAGGCGAAATTACCGCCAATGTAAACAAGGAAAATATGGAAGTAAGAAAGATTTGCCAATGGTGTGGAAAACCATTTATAGCTCAAAAGACAACGACTTGTTATTGTAGCCACCAATGTTCCAATCTTGGCTACAAGGAACGCATTCGGGAACGTAAGCGGCAGTTGAAACGGTCGCAAGAAATATTGCAATCTCGACAAGCCGCCGAGGGGCAGGATTTCTTCTCTTTTGCCCAAGCTGCAAAGTTGATGGGCGTAACTCGGCAATACATATATAAATTGGTAAAGGAATCGAAACTTCGGGCTTCGCGCATCAGCGGCAAGAAGTCGCTCATCCGCCGTGCGGACATTGAACTGATGATGAAAACCAAACCTTACGAGCGTGTCTTGCCCAAAGAGGACTTCGACATCTCTGAGTATTACACAGCCGAAGAGATTGCGGAAAAATATAAGGTCAACGCCAAATGGGTGTGGACTTACACACGGCAACATAAAGTGCCGAAGGTGAGAATACGCCAGTTCAACTATTACAGCAAGAAACATATCGATGCAGCCTTTGCCAAATACGAGGTGGATTCCGACCTTACTGAATGGTACACACCGGAAGAGATTCAGGAGAAGTACGGCATGACACGTGTCGCTATCCGTTCGCAGGTGTATCGGAACAACATTCCCTCCAAGAAAGAGCATGGGCAGATATTCTACTCAAAGCTCCACTTCGACCTCTCGAAGAGTTCCGAACAGGAGAGCAAGGCGGAATACTACACCGTCAAGGAGGCGATGGAGAAATTCAAGCTCTCTCGTGATTCGGTTTACGGTATTCTGCAATTCCATCAGATCAACCGTGAGAAGAACGGACGGTTCGTCAGATTCCTGAAAGTGGAGTTTGACCGGATAATGGGTGTCCGCAAATAGTCTAATTTATGACTATCCGTAAATTATTCAAAAATTAATCCCTGCTGTAGGTAATCTGCATGATTACATTATAGAGTTTCGCCGACGAATTAATAATAACCATAAAAATATAACATTATGCATGAATGCAAGACCGTGACATTAAGGACACGTCCGCTAAAAGGCAGGATGATGTCTTTCTATCTGGATTATTATCCGGGGTATCGAGACAAAGAGACAATGAAAGTTATCCGTCATGAATCGCTTGGTATTTATATCTATGCCAATCCGAGAAACAAACGTGAACAGAATTTCAACGAGGTAATGACCGAGAAAGCCGAAGCCATCCGTTGCCGCAGGTTCGAGTCGGTAGTCAATGAACGGTATGACTTCTTTGACAAGTACAAACTCAAGGCAGACTTTCTGGAGTATTATCGCAAGCAGCTCCGTAAGCATGACCAGAAATGGGAGTTTGTCTATCTGCATTTCAGTAACTTCGTACATGGTAAATGCACCTTTGAAGAGATTGACATCGACCTCTGTAACAAGTTTCGGGAATATCTGCTGAGTGCCAAGAAGCTAAGGCGTAACGGACGTATCACACGGAACTCCGCATCAGGATACTGGTCTACTTTCAGAGGTTTCCTGAAAATACTCTATCGTAATGGAATGATAAAGACCAATGTCAATGATTTCTTGGAAAAGATAGAGACAGAAGATGTAATGAAAGAGGCCCTGTCAGTTGAGGAATTGTACAAATTGGCTGAGACACCTTGCAAGAAACCTATTCTGAAAACGGCATCGCTGTTTTCCTGTATGACCAGCTTGCGCATCAGTGACATTCTCTCGCTATGTTGGGAAGACATCGTGGACTATTCTGCTGGTGGGAAATGCGTACACATCATTACGCAGAAGAACAAAGCGGAAGACATCATTCCCATCAGCGAAGAAGCATTGGGATTGATAGGCTATAGTTCTGAAAAGAAAGGTTTGGTATTCAAGGGACTTATGCGTAGTTGGACACAAATACCGATGAAAGAATGGATTCGTTCTGCCGGAATTACCAAGAACATAACATTTCACTCGTATCGTAGAACATTTGCGACGCTACAAGCAGCTGCAGGGACGGACATCCGCACCATACAGAGCATCATGGCGCACAAGAGTATCACCACCACTCAAAGGTATATCAAAGTCGTGGATGCCAACAAACGTGAAGCCAGCAAGAAAATCACCCTGACACGGCAAGACTGACAGCTGCTTTGTCCTCGATTTCTGCGGTCAGAGTATGATTTTAGGTGAAAAATCATACTCTGACCGTGATATTTAGCATGATACGTGGTAACTATCAGTCTCTTTATTGCAACTATCTGGAATATCGATTATATCTTTAGCGCGAAACGATTCCAAATACTTGCAGACCATGACGAATAAAAAACAAATTCAGACTAAAAAGATAAGTTTTATCCTCGCACTGTCCGTTATCATTTATGCGGCCATAGATACTTATCTTTTCCTTTGCCATGACATCAATATCATGCGCATAACGACTCCTGTCATCCTTGGACTGGTAATAGCTATCATATTGTGCGGACTCCTGCACAAATTTTTCTATAAATGGCTGACAAAAAATCCTATCAACTTCTCTTTTGGCGAGCCATCTACCCCTATTGTAAAATCAGAGAACGCCATAGAATCTATGGATGCTACTGAAATACTGCCCATCGAGCGACCGATGGGTTTGGCTGAACAGGGGTGTCCTCCGTCCCAACAGTTGAATCAAGATACTGTAAACTCTGATTGTCCGCAAGATTCTCATTTGAATAAATATGATTCCATATTGGTGGAACTAAAAAAGAAAGAGATTGAAAGGCAAGTGGAAATCATGGATGCGATTCGGGAATATGTAACCGTCAAGACTGCCCCCTATCTCTCCAAAGAGGATATTGCCACCCTCATTTCCAATATAGAGTATATGACTTACGATCAACCTGAGTCATATAAACCGATTCGTTCCAATATAGACAATCCGCTGAGGTCGCCTGGGCTTCGCCATTTGGCATGGAATGTCGGTGAACGCTTGGGAGTGCCCTTAGCGAAAAGAGCCGTTTTTATCAAGAAATCATTTCCATACGAACTCGTAAACGCGACCCTTGAATATCTCAGACTCAATTTACGGGATAATGTTCCAAGCCAGATTCCCATTGATGTACCAGATAAAGGCGACTATCGCTTCCATTTAGATGTAGATAATGATGACTCGCAATAAAAAAAGTATGCAGACGAAATAATTAATCCGGTCTGTATTGTTCTGCAAGGTTTCATTGAGTTGGTTCGCAGCATGTTAAACGATTAAAATAGTCATAATATGGAAAAAGACCAACTGACATTCAACGACCTGCCGACTGTGGTAGGCGAACTATGCGACAGAATCGCAAGTATGGAAAACCTGCTTACGGAGAAACTTTCCAAGCAGTACGAAACCAAAGAGAACACGCACGTCCCCATGACCGTACAGGAGGCTTGCAACTATCTTAAAATGCCGTTGTCGACCTTTTATTACAAGGTCAAAAAGGACGATATTCCAGTTATAAAACAAGGGAAGCATCTCTACATCTATCGTGACGAACTGGATAGATGGCTGGAATCTTCCCGGAAGAATCCGGCTCCGCAAAGTTTCGAGGATGAGAATGAGTCCTTGCTCGCCTCCCATCGCCGTAAACCGAACCCTAAAAACTGGTAGCGATGGAAAAGACAGACACTATTATTCTTTCTCCGGAAGAGTTGACCGCTTACATAGCGGAGTCTACAATAAGCGTAACGAGTACATACGAACACTCCCCAGTGGTTCTGATGGTGGACGATACTGTTATCGGAACATTGGGAAACTTCAGTGCTTCCATCGGGAAAGCCAAAAGTAAGAAAACTTTCAACATTTCGGCCATTGTCGCATCGGCATTGAGTGGCAGCACCGTTCTTCATTATCGGTCTACATTTCCTGAAAATAAACGGAAGATTCTATACATAGACACAGAGCAGGGGCGGTATCATTGCCAACTGGTATTGAAACGCATCTTACGTTTGGCCGACCTACCGGAATACAAGAATCCGGACAATCTGATCATGCTGGCTCTGCGCAAGTTTTCCCCTAAACTACGTCTGGCGATAGTCGAACAGGCCATTGGCACAATACCGGATTTGGGATTGGTCATCATAGATGGCATTCGTGATTTCCTTTACGACATCAATTCCTCCAGTGAATCCACCGACATCATCTCCAAATTCATGCAGTGGACGGATGACAGGCAAATCCATATCCATACCGTCTTGCATCAGAACAAGAATGATGAACATGCCCGTGGTCACATCGGCACGGAACTCAACAATAAAGCGGAAACCATCATGCAGGTCGAAGTGGACAAAGAGGACAAAGCTGTAAGCGTGGTCGAAGCCGTCCATATCCGTGACAGTGAGTTTGAGCCTTTCGCCTTCCGCATAAACGAGGAAGCCATGCCCGAACCGGTAGAGTCCTATCTGCCCAAAGAGAAGAAGACCGGACGACCAACCAAAGGACCGTTCGATCCGGACAAGGAGATTCCAAAGAATGTACATCGTCCAGCATTGGATGCCGTTTTTGCCAATGGCAACATCAACAATTACGATGATTATATAGAACGCTTGAAAGAGGGTTACGGATTACAGGGTATAAAACTCGGTTATAACAAGGCGGTAAAGGTCGCAACATTGCTCAGCGACAAACAAATGGTTATAAAAGAAGGGAAAGATTATGCCTTCAATCCAGAATACCATTATTGAGTTCAACTTTACTTTATTGTCGGGGCGTATATATAAGAATAAAGCAAAGTCGGAGGAAGACATCATGTGAGATATTCATATCCCCTCTTTTAGAGGCTAGTATCATCCTATGTTTCCTATCCGAGTGCCAGCTCACTATACGCAACCGATGTGGCTTGCCGTGAAGCATCAACAGGTAACTGTTGCGAGATATGCCAAGGTATAACCTCACTGCGTTACGGTTGTACATTGGCGCTCTCGCCTGCTCAGTTCCCTCGCCGGTGCGGTACTCGCAAGCTCGCACCTATTCAACCATTATAAAACGATTCAAATGAAAGAAGATATTGAAAATACATCGGACTCCTCGAAAGAAACCAGAAGTGTCTTTATCGGAGCTAAAGTCACTCTTACTCAGAAGGAGCATATAAAATCACTGGCCGGACAATGCGGCATGACTGTAAGTGACTACATATTATCACGTGCGTATAACTTCAAGCCAAAAGCAAGGCTCACGAAAGAAGAAGCGGTACTGTTACAGAATCTGGACGATTGTCGGTCAGACCTCGTAAAATACACCTCCGCCCTACACGGAATGTCCACAAAGCAGCGCATGGCAATGTTCAATCAGGTTCCGTTTATGGTGGGCTGGCTGAAAGAATTAGGTAATGTGGCTGAAAATATCTGCCAGTTCCTGAATGCTGTAAAAGAGAAGAACAAAATTCCGTCCACCCCTAAATCCGAAGAAGAATGATTGCGAAAGCCAAAGCCATATCGCACGGCATAAACGACCTCCGTTACATTACCGGCGAATCACAGCATAAGAAGCATCCGGAGAAAATCTATCGGGTATTGGACAATCTGTTGTCCTCAGAACCGGATGCTATGGGGATATGGAACTCCATGCAGTTGACCCTATCCCAGCATCGACCGATAAAGAACTCCGTTATCAGAATCGAGCTGAGTCCATCGCCCGAACATACCCAATTCTATGACATCGAAGATTGGCAAAATCTTTGGCAGGAATTCGCCGAGGAGTTCGACAAACAGGTGATTACCGGCAAGGATGGAAAAGTCCGTTCCCGTCCGACCAATTTGGCGGGTAGCAAATACTCGGTTTGGCTTCATACGGAATCTAAAGGCGAAGTTCCCCATCTACATGCTGCGGTCTGCCGTCTGGATGAGAACGGCAACATCAACAATGACCACAACATTCATCTTCGGGCGCAACGTGCTGCCGAACGAGTGGCAAAGAAACGAGGCTGGACGACTGCGGCACAAATCCGAAATCGCAACATTCCACAAGTGAACCGGGACTGTATGGAGGTGTTGAAAGCAATGCCATCATGGTCATGGGATGAGTACAAGAATGCTCTTATACGGAAAGGTTATACCGTCCATGAAAGGGAGGACAAGAAAGGTCTTCTCCGTGGATATGCTCTCATGAATGGAAACACCAAATACAAGGCTTCAGAATTGGGAATCGGCAGGAACCTGATGGTCTCGAAACTTCCTGCGACATGGAAGAAACTGCACCATCAGCCAGCTACCGTCATTAGAAATAATGCTCCCCAAGCCGTTCAACAGATAGCGATACATAAGGTTGCTCCTATTGACTATACCCAATATCTCACATATCGTCACGATATGATTCCCTATACCCTCAATCATGAAGACAAGGAACACAAGTTCTATATTTCGGAAAAAGTGCTCGACTGTTTCAATGACGAGTTTGATTACAGGGCTGTTGCCAACTGTCAGGAACTTACCGATATGGCGGTAGCTATATTTGTCGGACTGATAGATACTCCCAATGTAACAACCGGAGGAAGTGGCGGAGGTTCACAAAGCGACCTTCCGTGGAGAGACAAGGACGAAGACGATTTGCAATGGGCTCGCAGATGCGCTCGTGCTGCCAGTCGTTCGTTAGGAAAGAAAACGAAAATAGGATTAAAACGATAAGCACATGAAGACGAAATTTGATTTTTCCGCAGAAATGAATGAAGCGGAATCCATAAAAAACACTCCCAAGAATGAATATCTGGAG
>ERZ1027001.1524-NODE-1524-length-10861-cov-4.222562_pt1 | contig 10861 bp, 7 predicted proteins | sample MGYA00519452_ERZ1027001 | MGnify/ENA primary metagenome ERZ1027001 (study PRJEB26926, sample SAMN06164867) | human gut metagenome | biome: ENVO:00009003; feature: ENVO:2100002; material: ENVO:00002003 | host: Homo sapiens | place: USA | collected 2012 ...
CGTCTCGAATCCCGCTTCGCAGCGGGTGCTGGACAAAGCCGGATTCCGTTTCGTGGGGACGATGCACCGCGCTTTTGTCGGGAACGGAGCGTTCGTGGACGGCTGTTATTATGAATTGCTGAAATAGAATGAGTGAAGTAAGGGCTAAAAAGGCGCTGGGCCAGCATTTTCTGGTCGATCTGAATATTGCGCGCAAAATCTGCGACTCACTTTCGGGCGGAGAGATCCGGCTGCGGACAGCTCCTGCTGTTGCCGCTCTTCCCGGAGCGGACGGGCAGGCTGCGGCTGGGAGAGGACCGGAGGAGCCGGCGACGGCCGTAATCATTGCAGCGAAAAGAGGGACCGGAAACGCTGCCGAGATGGGTGCAGCGGCCGCAACCGGGGATGCCGCAGTCGCAGTCGATGGCCGGACGGCGGAAATTGCTGCCGGGCCGGATGTCGCTGCGGGTGCCGGACCAGATGTCGTGCAGAGTACGGAACCGGGTGTCGCGGCGGGTGCCGGGCGGGATGTTGCGCAGGAGACAGGGCCGGAGGGTGTGTCGGGTATAGAGCCGGATGTTACGCCGGATGCCGGGCAGGGGGCGAAAGCTGCCGGGCGCTGCGACGTGCTGGAGGTCGGGTGCGGCATGGGCGTGCTGACGCAGTTTCTGCTCAGGCGCGACGACATCGTCACCTACGGGGCCGAGATCGACCCGGAAAGCGTCGAATACCTGCATGCGCATTACCCCGAATTCACGCCGCGTCTGATGGAAGGCGACTTCCTGAAGATGAACCTGCGCGAACTGTTTCCCGGAGGGCTGAAAATCATCGGCAATTTTCCCTACAATATCTCTTCGCAGATATTCTTCAAGGTGCTGGAGAACCGCGATCTGGTGCCTGAATGCGTCGGCATGATCCAGAAGGAGGTCGCCGTGCGGCTGGCCGAACCTCCCGGCTCGAAGGAGTACGGCATTCTTTCGGTGCTTTTGCAGGCGTGGTACGACATCGAATATCTTTTTACGGTCAACGAGACGGTTTTCAATCCGCCGCCCAAGGTCAAGAGCGCGGTGATCCGCCTGCGCCGCAACGGCGTCGAGCGGCTCGCCTGCGACGAAACGCTGTTCGTGAAGGTCGTGAAAGCCTCCTTCGGACAGCGGCGCAAGATGATCCGCAACTCGCTGCGGTCGGTATTCGGCAATTTCGGCGGCGCGGAGCATCCTTTCTTCACGCAGCGCGCCGAACAGCTTTCGGTCGCCGACTTCGTGGAGCTGACCGACTGGGTTGCGGCGAACAGAACGTAGCCGTTCGGAGTCCGTGCGCCGTGCACCGCGCATGATGCGTCTGCGGTCATACGTTGTGCGGTCGTACGCCTGCGACCATGTGTCATGTGTCTGCATTGAAACCAAAAGCATCCCGTTGAGGGATGCTTTTGGTCTATATGCGGATTTCGTATCGGCGGGGTCTTCCGCTTACTGTTCTGTCTGTGCGCTGCTGCGGCCGCCGGGGTGAAATTCGGCTGTGCGTCACTGGCGATCCGCCTTTTCTTCCGGGGCCTGCCGCTCCTCCGGGATGGGGTCGCCTGCGATGACGGTCACCAGATCCTCGCGCGCGAGGTATTTCTGCGCCAGACGCTGTACGTCGGCGGGCGTCATGGCCTGTATGCGGCGGATGTTTTCGCCGATGACGGTGTGGTCCCGGCCGCAGAGGATGTTTTCGATCGTGACGTCGGCGATGCCGAACGGACCGTCGAGAATGCGCATCATTTCGCCGATCATGATGTTCTTGACCAGCGAAAGTTCCTCGTCGGGCATCGGCTCCGTGCGCAGCCGTTCGATTTCGGCGTAGATCTCCCGCAGGGCGTCGCGCGTGACGTCGGTGCCGACCTGCGTTGCGACGGCGAAGTAGCCCGCCTGTTCGAAATTGACCATGGCGGCCACCACGCCGTAGGTGTAGCCGCGCTCTTCGCGCAGGTTCTGCATCAGGCGCGATCCGAAGTAGCCGCCCAGCACCGACGCCACGACCTGCATGCCCAAGAAGTCGGGATGCTGGCGCGGGAAGAGCATGCGTCCGATGCGGATCGAAGACTGCACGGCGCCGGGGTGTTCGACGAAGGCTTCGTGCCGGGTTACGGGCGCCGGAAACGGCGTCCCGGTTTCGGACTCCGACCGCGGCAGCCGCTCCGCGAGGGCGGCCACGGCTTCCCGTTCCTGCTCGCCGATGCGTCCGCTGCACACCACGAAGCCGTTGGCGGCCGTGTAATGGCGGGCGTAGAATTCCGCGACGTCGGCCCGCGTCAGGCGGTCGTAATCGTTTTCGTCGGCCGAAATGCCGTAGGGGTGTTCGGGACCGAACATCGTCCGGGCGAACGCTTCGCGGGCTTCGACGTCCACTTTCGTACGCTCGATGGCCAGCCGCTGTTTGCGCTTGGCGCAGTAGGTGCGCAGCTCCTCCTCCGGAAATGTCGGATGCAGGAGCACCTGCTCGGCCACGGCCAGCGTCTGTCCGAAGAATTTGGAGAGCGTGCAGAAGCTGATATAGGCGTAGTCCCGGTCGATGTTGACGTCGAAATAGGAGCCGTAATAGTCGAGCTGTTCGGCGATCTGCTGCGCCGTCATGTCGCGCGTGCCTTCTGCGAGCATGTTCGCCGCGGCCGATGCCGAGAAGGGAACCCGCTGCACGGCCGATCCGGCGCGGAACACGAAGGTGATGCGCAGCACTTCGAAGTCGTCCGAGGCGAGCGTGTAGAGCGTGGCGCCGTTGGCGAGCGTCGTCTTTTCGGCCTGCGGGACCTCGACGGTCGCGGGTATTACGAGAGGCGGTTGTGTCATTTGCTTGCTTTGTAAATGAGGGTGGAACAGTTTTCGGGCCGGAACGTGCGGCGGCTGAAGTCGATGATGTCGTCGGTAGTGACGGCCCGGTAGGCCGCAACCTCGCGGTTGACGAGCGGCAGGTCGCCCAGCATCTCGTAGAAGCCGAGGTTCATCGCCTTGTTCATTACGTTCAGTTCGCCGAAGAGCGTGTTGGCTTCGAACTTGTTTTTGACCTTCTCGACCTCGTAATCCGTCGCAGGCCGGGTCCGGAGCGCTTCGATTTCGGCGCGGAAGGCCGCTTCGGCCTGTTCGGGTGTCGTCTCCGGCAGGAGCTGGCCCGTGAAGACGAAGAGTCCGGGATCGACGTCGCCCGAAATGTAGGCGTTCACCGACGAGAGCAGCCGCTGCTCCTTGACCAGATGGGTGTAGAGCCGCGCCGAGTCGCCGCCGGCCAGCAGGTCCGACACGAGGTCGGCGATGTAGAAGTCGGGCGAGGTGCGTCCGCCCATGTGGAAGGCCAGCGAAACCGTCGTGGCGGGGACGTCGCGCTCGGCGACCTCGCGGCGTGGTGCGGTCTGGACCGGTTCCTGACGGATGTGGTCCGGGGCCGCAGGCCGGTTGGCGAGCGGCTCGAACCACTTTTCGGCCAGATCGAGCATCTTCTCTTCGTCAATGTCGGCCGAGATCGAAAGAATGGCGTTCGAAGGGCGGTAGTGGGCGCGGTAGAAGGCCTGCACCTCGTCGGGCGTCGCTTGGGCGATATGTTCGGGCGTCAGCCCGATGGTGGCCCAGCGGTAGGGGTGGACCTTGTAGGCCAGCGCCCGCAGCAGCATCGGCTGGTCGCCGTAGGGCTGGTTGAGGTAGCGCTGGCGGAACTCCTCGATCACCACGCGCTTCTCGGTTTCGAGTTTTTCGGGCGTGATGTCGAGCCCCTCCATGCGGTCGCTTTCGAGCCACAGGGCCGTCTCGACGTTGTCTTTCGGCAGGGTGATGTAGAAATCGGTATAGTCGTTGTTGGTGAAGGCGTTGTTGTCGCCGCAGGCCATCTGCACCGGCAGGTCGAAGTTGGGTATGCGGCGCGTACCGCGGAACATGAGGTGTTCGAACAGATGCGCGAACCCCGTGCGTTCGGGATTTTCGTTGCGTGCGCCTGCTTTATAGAGGATGTTTACCGCGGCGAGCTTCGAGACCGGGTCGCGGTTGACGACGACCGTGAGTCCGTTCGCCAGTATTTTCTTTTTGTATTCGATCATATGGCTGCAAAGATAGTAAAAAAGCGGCGGCAGGAATAGTAGTGACGCCTCATTTGTTTGATGGATTCTGTGACTATGAAGTTTGGGGATTGTGAATCCATAAATCCTGCCGCCGCATATGGCCCGGTGTGCTGCGGCAGGAAAACGGGAAGAGTGCTGCCGAATCTGCGGACCCTACGGCTCTGGTAAGCCTTCAATCCCACAAATTACAGCACGCACCCTTCGGGGTACGACGGATATTGCGGGATTGCAAAAAATTTACCAGATTTTAGGGTCCCAATACATCGTTGACATATGACGATATGTAAAGAACGAATTCGGGGAACAAAAGTAGAAAAATTTTCCCGATCTGCAATTGCACTGCCCGAACAACCCATCCGTTAAACCCGAATTTGCTCAATGCAAGCTGTTTTGCGTTATTTTGGCACGGAATGGAATGTGCGTCTGTTCTGGAGCCGGGAGACGCTCCCCGGAGGAGGCGCGGCGGAGCGCCGGAAAGTGTGCCGCCGTGGTAACGCGCTATGGGTAAACCGGTTTTGCAACTCCGTGATTTACGCAGGTTTGTGTTAAAAAATTAACAACCTTGAGTGTTATTCCGCTAACACCCCGAATGGTAAAAATTCCTGATTTTTTGTTCTGAAATCGGACTGTTATTTCCGCCGGATTTGCTATCTTTGCAACGCATTCTGTCCTGAATTCAGAAAACACACACAATATCATCTAAAATTTTAACAAAATGGCAGAAAAGAAATTTATCACGTGTGACGGTAATTACGCTGCGGCGCATGTTGCATACATGTTCTCGGAAGTTGCGGCGATTTACCCCATCACGCCCTCCTCGACCATGGCCGAGCTCGTGGACGAGTGGGCCGCACAAGGTCGTAAAAATATTTTCGGCGAAACGGTGAAAGTCGTGGAGATGCAGTCCGAGGCGGGCGCCGCAGGCGCTGTGCACGGTTCGCTCCAGAGCGGCGCCCTCACTTCGACGTTTACCGCGTCGCAGGGCCTGCTGCTGATGATTCCGAATATGTACAAGATCTCCGGCGAGCTGCTTCCCGGCGTGTTCCACGTGTCGGCCCGCGCGCTGGCCGCGCAGTCGCTGTCTATTTTCGGCGACCATCAGGACGTCATGGCGACCCGCCAGACCGGATTCGCGATGATCGCCACCTCGTCCGTACAGGAGGTGATGGACCTCGCGGGCGTGGCGCACATCGTGGCGCTCAAGTCGCGCGTGCCGTTCCTGCACTTCTTCGACGGTTTCCGTACCTCGCATGAGATCCAGAAGATCGAGCTGATCGACGAAGCCGCCCTGACGGCGATGCTCGACCGCGACGCGCTGAAGGCCTTCCGCCAGCGTGCGCTCAACCCCGAACACCCCGTGACGCGCGGTACGGCCCAGAACCCCGACATCTATTTCCAGACCCGCGAAGCCGCCAACACCTTCTACGACGCCGTGCCCGACATGGTCGCAGACGCGATGCGCGAGATTTCGAAGATCACCGGCCGCGAGTACAAGCCCTTCGTATACTACGGAGCCGCAGACGCCGAGAACATCGTGATCGCGATGGGTTCGGTGACCGAGACCCTCAAGGAGACGGTCGATTACCTGAACGCCAAAGGCGGGAAGGTGGGTGTCGTGACCGTTCACCTCTACCGTCCCTTCTCGGTGAAATACATGATGGAGGTGCTGCCCGAAAGCGTGAAGCGCATCTGCGTGCTGGACCGCACCAAGGAGCCGGGAGCCAACGGCGATCCGCTCTACCTCGACGTGGTGGAGGCTTTCGCCACCTGCCCGTGCAAGAACAAGCCGCTCATCATCGGCGGCCGTTACGGTCTTTCGTCGAAGGACACCACGCCGGCGCAGATGCTGGCCGTGTTCACGAACCTCGCGGCCAACGAACCCAAGAACCAGTTCACGGTGGGTATCGTGGACGACGTGACGTTCCGTTCGCTGCCCGTGGGCGAGGAGATCTCGCTGGCCAAGCCCGGCACGTTCGAAGCGCTCTTCTTCGGTCTGGGCGCCGACGGTACGGTGGGCGCCAACAAGAACTCGATCAAGATCATCGGCGGCACGACGAACAAATACTGTCAGGCATACTTCTCCTACGACTCGAAGAAATCGGGCGGCTACACCTCGTCGCACCTGCGTTTCGGCGACCTGCCCATCACTTCGCCCTATCTGGTCACCACGCCCGACTTCGTGGCCTGCCACGTGCCTTCGTATGTGGACAAGTACGACGTGCTCAAGGGCCTGAAGGCCGGCGGCTCGTTCCTGCTCAACTCGGTGCACGACGCCGCTACGACCTGCGAGACGCTGCCCGCGCACATGAAGGCTTACCTCGCCAAGAACAAGATCAACTTCTATATCATCAACGCCACGAAGATCGCCGCCGAGCTGGGACTGGGTTCGCGCACCAACACGATCATGCAGTCGGCGTTCTTCAAGATCGCCAACGTCATTCCGTTCGACAAGGCCGTCGAGCAGATGAAGAAGGCGATCCAGAAGTCCTACGGCAAGAAGGGCGAGGATATCGTCAACATGAACTATGCGGCCGTGGACGCCGGCGGCGATGCCGTCGTTAAGGTCGAGATTCCTGCCGAGTGGGCTTCGATCGAGGACAAGGGCTTCGTGCATGTTTCGGACGCTTCGTGTCCCGAATTCGTGCGCAAGATCGTCGAGCCGATCAACGGCCTGAAGGGCGACGACCTGCCCGTATCGGCCTTTACGGGCCGTGAGGACGGTACGTGGGAGAACGGTACGGCCGCCTACGAGAAGCGCGGCATCGCCGTGAACGTGCCCGAATGGAAGATCGAGAACTGTATCCAGTGCAACCAGTGCGCCTATGTCTGCCCGCACGCCGTGATCCGTCCGTTCCTCGCAACGGAGGCCGAAGCTGCCGCTTCGGGCGTAGAGTGGAAGCAGGGTCTGGGCGAGACGAAGGACTACAAGTTCCGCATCCAGATTTCGCCGCTCGACTGTACGGGCTGCAGCAACTGCGTGGACGTTTGCCCCGCCAAGGAGAAGGCGCTGGTGATGAAACCGCTCGAATCGCAGCTGCCCCAGCAGAGGAATTGGGATTATATCGTAAAGAACATCGGCTACAAGCAGGTCGTGGACAAGACCAAGAGCGTCAAGAACCTGCAGTTCGCGCAACCGCTCTTCGAGTTCTCAGGCGCCTGCGCAGGCTGCGGCGAGACTCCCTATATCAAGGCTATTTCGCAGCTGTTCGGCGAGAAGATGATGGTGGCCAACGCCACGGGCTGTACCTCGATTTATTCGGGTTCGGCTCCTTCGACGCCGTACTGCACCAATGACAAGGGACAGGGTCCCGCATGGGCCAACTCCCTCTTCGAGGACAACGCCGAGTTCGGTCTGGGTATGCACGTCGGCGTGGAGAAACTCCGCGACCGCGTCCAGGAGACGATGGAGAAGGCCATCGCCAACTGCACCAAGTGCTCCGAGGAGTTGAAAGCCGTGATGAAGGAGTGGATCGAGAACCGCGGTTCGTCGGCCAAGTCGGCCGAGGTTACGGCGCGCCTGATTCCTCTGATGGAGGCTTGCGGCTGCGACGCCTGCAAGAAGATTCTCGAACACAAGGAGTGGCTCGTGAAGAAGTCGCAGTGGATCATCGGCGGCGACGGCTGGGGTTACGACATCGGTTACGGCGGCGTGGACCACGTGCTGGCCACGGGTCAGGATGTGAACATCCTCGTCGTGGACACCGAGGTCTACTCGAACACCGGCGGTCAGTCGTCGAAATCGACTCCCGTGGGTGCCGTCGCCAAGTTCGCATCGAGCGGCAAGCGCATCCGCAAGAAAGACCTCGGCGCGATGGCCATGACCTACGGTTATGTCTATGTGGCGCAGGTTTCGATCGGCGCTTCGCAGCAGCAGCTCTTCAACGTGCTCAAAGAGGCCGAGGCTTATCCCGGACCTTCGCTCGTGATCGCCTACGCTCCGTGTATCAACCACGGCATCAAGGGCGGCATGACCCGCACGCAGACCGTCGGCAAGGAGGCCGTAGCCTGCGGCTACTGGCACCTGTGGCACTACAATCCGCTGCTTGAGGAGCAGGGCAAGAACCCGTTCGTGCTCGATTCGAAAGAGCCGGATTGGTCGAAGTTCCGCGAATTCCTGCTGAAGGAGGTGCGCTACACCTCGCTCCAGAAGTCGTTCCCTGCCGAGGCCGACGAACTGTTCGCCGCTGCGGAGGAGAACGCCAAGTGGCGTTACAACGGCTACAAGCGTCTCGCGCAGATGGAGTACTAACCGTCTGTTCCCGCTGTAAAGGCCGCATCCCACACGGGGTGCGGCCTTTTTTGGGCGGTATTCCGCGAACGCCCGAAGCGTCGCCGGCGTTGGAAGGCCGTGCTTTCATCCTTTTCGGCAGCCGGTTGTTGCGCAACCCGAATATATTGCCTATATTTGTCTGACGGAAACAGGCCCGAGGCGAAGAAACGCTTTTCTCTGCTCGCCGCCGTTTGATCGTCTGCTGTGCCTTGCGGATTGAATGCACGCCGTGCGCCCTTGCCGCCGGCACGCCCCGCCGACGGGCCGACGGGAACACCCGCGGCTGCCGAGCCGTCCATGACTGGATCAAACCCGGCGATGCGTTCGACAAAGCCCGGGCGGACGCCTGTCTGATGGCCGTACAGCCTCCTGCCGAGGGGCAGGTGCCGGCAGCCGGTTATCGTCTGGCGCGTGTTTTGAATGAATTGTTCGGTTAACAAACGTATTTTGAAATTATGAAAAAGATTTTTGCAGCCGCAGCGCTGCTTTTAGCCATGACCGCCTGTAGCGGATCGCAGAAAGAGGCCCTTCCGCTGGAGGGCACGACGTGGAAACTTGCCAAAATGGAGGCGATTCCCGCCAAGGCCATCGACGCCGAGGCCGATTTCTTCACCCTGCAGTTCAGCGCCGCCGATACGCTCGTGTCGGGCCGTACCAACTGCAACCGTTTCTTCGGCAAGTACGAGCTGAAAGGGCAGAAGCTTGAGTTCGAGAATCTCGGCATGACCCGGATGGCCTGTCCCGAGATGCAGTACGAGGACGCTTTCGTGAAGATGCTCGACGAGGTGGACGGCTACGAGATCAAGGGCGAGGAGTTGAAATTCTACGACGACAAGAAGCTGCTTGCCGAGTTCCGCGCCGTGCAGGACGCTGCGGCTCAAAAGAAATAAGTCGTATCCCGGCCTGAATGAAAAATCCCACTTCCGAGTGTCGGAAGCGGGATTTTCGTCTTTTTGCCGCGACCCGCGGCCGCCCTCCTATGCGGGGTGTCATTCTCCGGAAGCGATTCCTGCTTCGAGCCGTTCGAAAAATTCCCGGAGCGGGATTCCGTAGTAGGCGCACAGGTCGGCAAGCGTCGAGACCGAGATGTTCCCGCGTCCGGATTCGATCCGGCCGATGTTGATGTCGGTGTCGGTGAAGACCTGCTTTTGGGAGAGGTTGCGCGCATGGCGCAGTTCGCGCAGCTGCGCGACCACGCCCCGGACCACAGGTTCGTTATATCGTTCGTTTTTCCGCCGCATGGTACAAAGATACGTTAAATTCGGCAATTTCCGAAGCCCGGTCGCCGCATCCTTCGCGGCCCTGCAAAAAGTCCGCAGCGCACCGCCGGTCACCGGTTTTCTCTCATCCACCTTTTGCTGTTCGCTGTCCGCTGTTCGCTGTTCGCTGTTTGCCGCTCGCCGTTCGCCGCTTGTTGCCTGTGCCTACTGTTCGCCCGCCGCTTGTTATTCGCCACTCTCCGTCTGCCGCCACAGCCCGCCATCACAACTCGCCGACCGCAAACAGCCGCTGCGCGGGTCGATTCCTCTCCGGCAAACCCGCTTTTGTCCGGATATGCGCTGAATCGGTCGCATATGTGTGCCAAAAGGAGATCAATGTTATTCTGTTTGGCTTCAGACGTTGTCGAAACGGAATTTTTGTTTATATTTGTACAAATAAACAAAGGTAAACAACTCTTTATCCCTCTGGCTGATCGGGGAACTTCATCAGGAGACTGTTTGAACCGGGTATGGGTGTTGTCAGTACCGTGTTATGCCTTGATTTGAGGATTGGGGCCGGCACGGGCACGGGACGATTTTCCTGTTCCGGCTCCTTGAAGCCTGCATTGAGAGGGACCGACTTGCGCTTTTTTGCTGGAAACAAAGCCGCGCGGTCATTATTCCGGGGCGGCGTCCGCCGTTGCATCACGGTCGGGATTTCTGACGAAATCCCCGTGCTGCCGTCTCGGTTGGATTTTAGGGGCGGCGGCTGTGATTTAGGCGTCACAGATAACATTCTTCCCGGGGGATTCCTGTTTTTGCCGTTCGTTTCCGAACGACGGGTGTATAGAGGCGTCACACTGGAGAGATCTCCGACAGGAGTCCCATCCGCCGCCCCTTTTTTTCGGGGACGGGCCGACGGCCAATACGTCACTACATACTAAAGTTTCACCCGGCGGAAGGTTTCCGTTCCCGATTTTTCATTGATAACAGGCACACGAAAAAAGCGGCCCCTCACGGAGACCGCTTTTTATCGTTTTAGTTGTTTTGTTTACTCGCTGAGCGGGGAAACGCTTACGTACGATTTTCCTTCGCCCTTCTTGCAGAATTCTACCGTTCCGTCGACGAGAGCGAAGAGCGTGTGGTCCTTGCCCATGCCTACGTTTTCACCGGCGTTGTGCACCGTGCCGCGCTGGCGAACGATGATGTTGCCCGCCTTTGCGAACTGACCGCCGAACAGTTTGATGCCGAGTCGCTTGCTTTCCGACTCACGGCCGTTCTTCGAACTACCTACACCTTTCTTGTGTGCCATTTCTCTTCCGTTTTAAA
>ERZ1027001.1539-NODE-1539-length-10781-cov-10.610013_pt1 | contig 10781 bp, 8 predicted proteins | sample MGYA00519452_ERZ1027001 | MGnify/ENA primary metagenome ERZ1027001 (study PRJEB26926, sample SAMN06164867) | human gut metagenome | biome: ENVO:00009003; feature: ENVO:2100002; material: ENVO:00002003 | host: Homo sapiens | place: USA | collected 2012 ...
CCTTATTGGACAATCGTATAGCTGCACAGGGGAAATATGTTGAATCCCTCAAGAAGTATAAAAGAGGTGTCGTTCGTATACTCTTATCCCCAAAACATTGCAGCATCAAGAATGTTAAGTGGACAACATCAAGAATCGGTGACATCGGTACATTCATAAAGGGCGCACCTTTATCTAAGGCAGATATTTCTTTAGAGGGTACTCCGTTTATCTTGTATGGAGAGCTTTATACAACATATAGCGAGGTCATATCGAATGTTGTTCGTAAAACACAGGCATCGGTGGATAAACAGTATTACAGTCAAATTGGCGATGTTATAATTCCCACCTCTGGCGAAACACCGGAGGAAATATCCACAGCCTCTTGCGTAATGCTCCCGGACATTATTCTTGCCGGTGATCTCAACATCTATCGTTGCACTCAAGTAGATGGACGAATTATGAGTTACATCTTAAATCATGTGGTTAATGATAGAATTGCTCGTATAGCTCAAGGAAAGTCCATTGTTCATGTTCAAGCGGCTGAAATATCCAAGATTGAAATAACTTATCCAGATTCGTTCTCCCAAAAGACAATCATAGCAATTTTAGCTGCAATTTCAGACCGGATAGATCAGAGCAACGCAGAACTTAGGCTGCTGTACGAGCTGCGCAAAGCACTATTGCAGAAATTATTTATATAAATAAGCGTTGGAGTAATCCTTTTTTGTACTCGATAAGGCGATCATAAGACGCTACATGAGATACTATAATACGATCTGTGGTTTCAAGAATGTCAACCGTCGCTTGCTGGTCATCCTTTGACGGGATCGGATAACCGCTTTTTGCGATTGTTGACCACTCAGCACGAGGCATTTTCGTTCCAGAACTTACATTAGCTGCTTTCATGAACGCCTCTGATTGAATCAGATAGAAAAGATATTTCGGGATCACGATGTCGGTTGGAATCAACGACCATATTTCTGATGAACAAACGCACTCCTTCTGGACGAATGCGTACTTTCTCAAATATGGGCGGAGTTTGCCAAACATTACATCTCCGGGCTTGCAAACTGTTTTTATGCTGTTTTGATAGTCGGCACAGGTTGATCCGATGATGCGTCCTGTTTCCTGCTCAATATGCTCAAGTTCGATACAGACGGCATGAGCATTGCATTTTGGATCGTATTTCTCGCTTCTACGCACTGCCAATTCAGAAAAAGCATAAAAATCAGCAGTTGAAAACATGGACACATTTTGCGAGAACACGGCAGAAAGCAGACCTCTTTTATACTTCTTGAGGGATTCAACTAACTGAGCTTGAGTAGCTATTCTTTCATCAAGGACACTGAACAGTTCTGATACTTTGTCCTGCTCAGAAACAGATGGAATCTGTACCTTTATCGTTTCTATCTGAGGGTATTTCAAATTCCATGTGTCCGATGTCATACCTTGGGAGTTCTTTCTGAACTCATTGATCAATGTCACACTTTTGAAGAGTGCTGCAAAATATCCATTGTTGATCTCTTGTTTTGGCATAAGAACGGTATATGCTGGACTGACAATACCGTCGCACGGAGAAATACCGTTTGCGCCTTGCCACATTCGCATGGAATTGTAGACCATATCACCCTTGCGGACGATCTTATAATTGCTTTTGTCCTCGCTGGAATTGTCCTTTCCTTCAATCTCAGAACGAGGCTTGACCCCATCGTTCATTGTAACAGACAGTAATTCCATGTCGGATGCGCCACGCTGACTTCGCTCTGCATAGATGTCACCAATGCGGCATTGTTTGTATGGCTCATCGAAGCCCGGAAACCGGAGTTTCGGACGCTTCTCAAGACCGTTACTTGAGGATACATTTGCCATAATTATTTGCCCTCCACATCAAAGGGGAAATCAAGTCCCAGCTCATCGAAAAACGGTTTCAGTTGTGCGTCGATGCCTTTGATCTCAGCCTGAATATTGCGGATTTCTGCTGCAACAGCATTGAGGTCGATTTCCTCTTCCGGCTCAAAGGTATCAACATAGCGAGGAATGTTCAGATTGAATCCGTTCTCTTCAATCTCCTGCATAGTGGCAACATGGGCGTACTTATCGACATCCACACGATGCTCGTAGGTTTCGACGATCTTATCAATGTCGCACTCACGGAGGATATTCTGATTCTTTCCGGCTTCAAAGTCGTTGGACGCATCAATGAAGAGAATGTTATCCGAGTTGCCGTTACGCTCCCGCTTGAGGACAAGAACACATACCGGAATGCCCGTGCCAAAGAAGAGGTTGGCAGGAAGACCGATAACAGCGTCCAGCACATTCAGCTTTTGAATCAGGTGCTTACGGATCACTTCTTCGGCTGCGCCACGGAACAGAACACCGTGAGGCAGCAGAACAACAGCTCGTCCGTCTTCGTCCATGTGGTAAACCATGTGCTGCACAAAAGCAAAGTCAGCCTTGCTCTTAGGCGCAAGTTTGCCGTATTCATTGAAACGCTCGTCCTCCATGAAGTGCATATCAGCAGACCAATTTGCAGAATACGGAGGATTTGCAACCTGAACACGGAACTTCATATCTCCGAAGTAGTCATGCTCAAGTGTATCGCCATTGTAGATATTGAAGTTACGATACGGGATGCCGCGAAGGATCATGTTCATTCGGGCAAGGTTATAGGTCGTCGAGGTCAATTCCTGACCGTAGTAATTACGCACATTTGCATAGTTCTTGAGGCGAAGCAGCAGAGAGCCGGAACCGCAAGTCGGATCGGCTGCGTCCTTAACATCGGTTAAGCCAAGACAAGCAAGGCGGCACAGCAGCTCGGCAGGACCCGAAGGTGTGTAGAACTCACCGGCTTTCTTACCGGCTGTGGCAGCGAATTGACCGATTAGGTACTCGTAGGCATTGCCCAACACATCAATCTTCGTGTCATCCACGCTGAAATTGATCTCGTCCAGCGAAGCAATGATTTTCGCCATGACAGCACTTCTGTCTTTAACGGTATGCCCCAGCTTCGTAGAATCGAGCTGCATATCGGAGAACAATCCGTCAAAGTCTTCCTGCGAATCGTTGCCGATAGTGGATTCCATCAGAGCGTTGATTGCTTTCTGCAAGAACTCAATGTCGAAGGAACGGTTCTCAACCATCTTGACCATCTTGCGGAACAAATACTCCGGTTCGATGATGTAGCCGAGGTCACGCAGAGCCTCTTCTACGATGGCAGCCTTGTATTCATCGTCATTCCAAGCATCCTCGTAGCTGATATTATCGTCTTTGAGAAGATTAACCATGTACTTCTCGGTCTTGTCGGAAAGGTAGTAATAGAAGATCATGCCCAAGATATAGTTCTTGAACTCGTATGCCTCCATGTTACCTCTCAGGGCATTTGCCATCGCCCATAGTTTGTTGCAAAGCTCTTTCTGGTGAGCCTGAATAGAATTATCCATTGTTCTCTCTCCTTATTGGTATTTCTCGGTGTGCTGCCGGATAAATTCGACGATCCGGTTGACCAAAGACCTCTTCTTGAGCAGCGGCATGGGCTTCTCAATACGGTCACGGATGTTTCCTGCATCCATTGTGCCGGAGAACTCATACTCAGAGATGATGTCCGTAAGCATGGAAGAATCAATATCCTCAGTCTTTGCGAAAGCAACGATCTCTTCTCGTTTCGCTTCATTTTCAAAGTCGTTGTATGCAGCATCAATCTCGTCCGCACTTTCAAGTCCAACAACGACACGATCCAAGAACGCTTGAAGAATTTCAACCTTGCGAAGCAACTGCGGATTATCCGTCCTGCTCAATTCTTCCTTGATGTGCTTGATGTCGTAGTCCTTCTGCTTCTTGTCATCAAAGTGAATGTTGCGTATCAAGTTCATGATATAGGCAACATTGATACGGTCACTCTCCATGATCTCAATGCAGAAGTCCACATCATTCAGGACAGATACGACTTCTCGATCAGTTTTTTGCCGGGAGTAAAGCATCAGATACTTGCTCTTGTAGTCCTGATACTCCTGCTCGGACATGATGAGCGCATCCTGATCAAAGCTGAACTCAATGAATGTCTGCAAAGATTGGAGGTATTTTGTCAGCTCACGGAAAGTGATGACAAATTTCTTCTGGTCATCCTCGCTCTGCATGGTATCGACGGACTCAGGGTAGAGTGCCACTTCCTTGAGCTTCATAACCATTTCATTGAACTTCTCAACAAAATACTGATAGCCCGGAACGACAATGCCGGAGGTGTCCTGACTCTTGGAGAAGAGCGTCAGTGCGTCATCTGTCCGTTTCTTGAGGTTGCGGTAGCAAATGATGATACCAAACGGTTTCGTTTCTTTCTCGACACGGTTCGTGCGAGAATAGGCTTGCAACAGATCATGATACTTCAAATCCTTGTCCACATACAGCACAGAGAGTTGCTTGCTGTCAAAGCCGGTCAGGAACATATTCACGACGATGAGAATGTCCAGCGACTTAGTTTTCTTTCCTTTGACTCGATCTGAAATATCCTTGTGATACGCAGAGAAGGTGTCGGTAGAGAAATTCGTACCGTACATCTCGTTATAGTCCTTTATGATACGCTCCAAGGCATCTCGGCTATGCTCATCCTTGCCCTCAGCATCTTCGTTCTGCCCATAGGAGAAAATGCCGCTGATGTTCAGATCGTGTTTGATCTTCTTGAAGATGTCGTAGTATTTGACAAGAGCTTCAATAGAGGAAACAGCAAAGATAGCCGTGTACTGACCATTTCTCGTTTTGGCTTTGTGGTTCTGGACGATGTGGTTTGCAATGAGGGACATTCTCTCATCCGACATATAGAGTTCGCCAACATCAATCGCGTCAGCCAATGTCGGATCGTCCCAGTCAAAATCGCCTTCCATCGTCTTTATGTACTCAATATGGAAACCGAGGACATTGTTATCGAAGATAGCATCCTTGATCAAATAGTTATGCAAACATTCCCCAAACAGCATTTCGGTGGTCTGCGTGATCTTGCCCTCCGTCTTTCCGTTCACTTCAAAACGGGGCGTACCGGTAAAGCCAAAGAACTGCGCTTTCTTGAAATGCCGAACAATATCCTTGTGCATATCTCCGAACTGGCTGCGGTGGCATTCGTCAATGATGAAGACAACCTTTTCGTCACGGTATGCGTCCATTACCTTTTCGTATTGAGGACGCTTAACGGCATTTGCCATCTTCTGCATCGTCGTGACAATGAGCTGCCGGTTCTTATCCTTCATTTGCCGCACAAGAATGTCTGTGCGATCTGTGACATCAACAGAGCCAGCCTCAAACTTGTTAAACTCTTCGGTTGTCTGAGAGTCCAAGTCCTTACGGTCAACAAGGAAGATAACCTTCTTGATATTCGGATTAGCTGCGAGAATCTGAGCAGTCTTAAAGGATGTCAGCGTCTTTCCTGCGCCGGTGGTATGCCAGATATAAGCATTGCGATTTGTGAGCGTAGCCTGTCTTATAAGGGCTTCTACGGCATACACCTGATAGGGGCGCATAACCATCAGAATCTTATCCGTATCGTTCAAAATGGTATAGCGTGTCAACATCTTGATGATGTGATCCCTTGCCAGAAAAGAGATTGAGAAGTCCTTCAGGTTGGTAATACGGATGTTGTTGAAATCCGTCCAGAAGAAGGCGAGGCTATACATCAAGTCCCTGTCGGAGTTGGCAAAGTATTTGGTATCAACGCCGTTGGAGACAATGAAAAGCTGAATGAAGTGATATAGCCCGTTATAGGAGTGCTTCTTATAGCGCATGACCTGATTGACCGCCTCTCGAATGTCAATACCTCTGCGCTTTAGCTCGACCTGAATCAACGGCAAGCCATTCACAAGAATCGTCACATCATAGCGGTTGACATACTTTCCTACAACCGTTGTCTGATGCGTTACTTGGAAGATATTCTTGGTATGATCCTGATCGAAGAAAGACAGGTAAACCTTCGTCCCGTCCTCACGCTCAAGGACAAACTTGTCTCTCAGAATTTTTGCACTCTGGAACACGGACTTTCCAAGCATGAGGTTAAAGATACGCTCCCACTCTTTATCGGTGATAGGCGTATCAAGTTTGGGCGCATTGAAGGCTTCAAACTGAACTTTGAAGTTCTCCACCAATGCGTCATAATCAGGAATATCGACTGTGCTGTATTCCTGCTTGTTTAGCTGCTCTATGAATTGCTGCTCAAGAGCCGCTTCGCTTTGGTATGCCATATCTTCATCTCCAATACTTGAGGATCATTTTTGGTTGCCAACCGATCCTCTTTTTATTTTATCACAGCAACTGTCCGATATAGCGGACTCATTTTCGTCTTATTTCCAATGTCACATCGCCATTATCCGCAATGGACATTTGCATCGTTTTCAAATACTTGTCCACAAACTGTTTCTGTTCCGAAGAACTCATTTCAATTCGAGTCGCTCTTAACGCCTCTGTGAACATCTCGTAGATATTCAGCCGCACCGCCTGGTCTATGTAATGATACATCTCTTTGAACAGTGCGCCGATCTTAATATCCTCTGCATTGCCGGAGTAGAAGTCATCAATGTAGCAATAGAATATACCGGCATTGACAAGTGCGTTCTTCAAATCTGATCCGCAGTTTTCGCGCTCTATCATGACAAGGAACCGAGCCTCCGGTAAAGAAGAAATCAGCCCCCAATAGTCGGAGTCGCTGGACACCAAAATAAAGGAATCCACATTGTTTTTGTAATGCTCCTGACAAGTTCGGGCAATCAGCATCACATCAACCAGAGACTTGTTCTGCTTTACCCGTTCGGTCATCATGTGTTCGACCGGGATGTGGGTAAAACTATTCAGAATACGCCAAGCAGATGCACTATGCACATCATCAAACAGAATGATGGATGCTATCTTTTGTGTGTACTGATAGTCAAGATTCTTGAGCGTAGCGCAGAGCTTGTACGGATCAGAATTTTCACAATCTACCACTACAACAACCTTTTCGCTGCTACCAATAAACTCGTAGATGCTTCCTTTAATGTAACTTCCAGCATCAGAAACTTTACTGTACTCTGTAAAGTAGTCACCGTTCATTTGATAAAGCAGCGTCACGAATTTTTTATCGTTATAGAGCAGATTACCGACATCCTCCGGTTCCCAGTTTATATACATCTGGTAAGGATAAAAGAGTAAATGAGCGTAATAAATATCTGCTGCTGCTTTTGTCCCTTCCTCTTTCAAGCCATCTGGCATGAGAAAGAGGTTTTTTACATACAGCCAATTCAGCCAAAGAGGAAATAGCTTCTTGCAATTATTGATCCGATCAGAAATCAGCTTGTTTATCTCAACGATATGCTGACTTAGCTTCGTGCTGGACTTCTTTATAAAACTAACGCCATCCGCATTTAGTTGTTGAAGGCTATCCTGCGGCACATATTCCGGCATACTGCTGATTGAGAGATAACTAAACTTCATGCGCTCGTTGATATGCTTGAAGTTTCTTTCAATCGCTGTCCTTATGATACACAAATGACGGATTATCCGTGCCGTTTTGTCTGCATCAAGTTTTTCGTATATCTCTATCTTGGGTGCTTCATGCTCATTATCAAAAATGCGTTTCGGAACACCAATCAAATATGCAACCTTAGAAACAATTTCATAGGTGCTGTCTTTGTAGGTGACTCGATCATCTGTGGGAAACGCCGCCGCTTCAACGAGGACATTTTTCTCAGTCACAGCATTCTCAAGGACATCCATATATGCTCCTTTCGCTGAGATTTTTTTCTCTACCTATAACAAAATAGCCGCACGAAGACTCGGACCTATTTCTTGCCCGTTCGCACAGCTTCACATATATCTCCAATGTCACAATCCAAATAGTCGCAAATGCGCAGCAGAACAGAGAGGGCTACATCCTCGTTCTTATTGAGCTTACTCATCGTACCGGGAGACAGTTCTATATCCTTGCGCAAAGTGGATCTCGGGATCTCTCTTTCAATGAGCATTACCCATAATTTCTTATAGCTTATCTTCATAAAAGCACCTCTCTCAAACGTTTATAGTGAGACTCATTATATTATACACCAAACGCTTCAAATTTTCAATATGATGCTCCAAAAATTCAAAATATATTTCAATTTCATGGAGTGCATCACGGAGAAGAAAGCCTGAGCCGATTTATTCATACGGCTCAGGCTTTGATGGTTATTCCAACTCGGTGCTTTTTGCTTTTTCATGCTCCTGTGAGAGTGTCGGGCTGAGGAAATCATCCACATTTGCCTTCAAAGTGTCGATCGACCGAGCTTCCTTTTTGAGCTTCGCACGTTCATCATAGAGTCGCTGCTGCTCTTCAAGAAGTCTCTGCTGTTCCGCTTGCAGCGTCTTCAAGCTCGGCAGTTTTTCATCGCCCTGCATGGCAAGCAGTGTACCTCTTGCCGCCTCGAAAATCACAAGCTCGGCTTCATGCTTCGCCTTGAAGCTCTGCTTGTCTTTCGTCTTCTGGAAGGCGTCATATACGGGCTTGAGGCGCTGGTAGTTTGAGATGTTTTTGATGAGCGGCTGGACTTCCCGTAGACGCGCTTCAACGCCTTTCAGCTCCTTGCCGGTGCGTTCATAGGAGCTGTGAACGTCCTCGACCTTCCTCTCAAGATCGGCGTATTGGAGCAAGTTGTTTTCCGTGAGATAGTTGAGCGTCCGCGCCGCTTCCTTGAGGATTGTGAGCTTGGCTTTATACTCATAACCCCTGCTGTCGATGAGCCTGATCCGCTCCTGAATATCTCCGATAAGGGAGATGCCATTCGGCATGGTCTGCCTTTGGCTTCTTCGGGGCGTCCGTCCGGCGATCCGCTCCTTGATGCGTTCCTCGGTGTAGTTCTCTCCGATGGTTTTAGATCGAGTAAACCGCTCCTGACCTTCAGCTCGGAAGGAGATGTATTTGCCAGTCTTGATTTCATAACCGGCTTCCTGCATAAGCCGCAGAAAGTCATCGTAGTCCTTCGCTGTGATGACCAGCCGGTCAATGGTCTGCTTGAGCTTTTGTTTCCAGCTCGTACCGCGTTTGGCTTCGGTGTATTCCTTGTAGTCCATGCCCTTGTTCTGCGATGGAGGGATCACAGACAGCCCATGTTCCTTGCATATCTCATCACTGAGTTGACGCAACTCCCGATAGGTTCTCCTGTTGCTTCGGTAGGCGTGGAAGTCCACATAGTTCACGGCATTGAAGATAATGTGATTATGGCAATGCCCCTTGTCGATGTGGGTAGCAATCACATACTCGTACTTGCCCTTGAGCCATTCGTCCGCAAGCTGCTTCCCGACCTCGTGAGCTTCTTCCGGCGTCACTTCACCGATGTCAAAGGACTGGATCAGATGACGGGCAAGCACCTTCGGCATCTGCGTTCCTTGCTGTACTGCAAGGTTTCTCGTCCATTCAAATTCTTTCGCCGCCGCATCGCTTGCAGCACACCCGAAGGACGAAACATAGAAGGCATCGTCTGTCTTCTGCGGGTCGAGAATATAGGCAAGAGCTTTATTTACAGTTCCTCGGATTGGCTTGATTTTAGTAATTGCCATATCTCACCCTGCCTTTCTTTCAGCTCTGCAATATCGTCTGCATAGAAGTGTCCAGTGGAGTTTATGCGGCGGCAAATCTGATTGATATTTGAGGCAACACGGCTGACTGCGGCGGCAAGTTTCTTCTGCTGCGTGTAGTCTACCTTGATGATATAGCCGTCAATCGCCATCTTCCGGAGATATGCTCCCATGTTCTTTGTTCCGAGCTGCGCCATCTTTGCCTTGATGATTCTTTTCTCATCGTCGGAGACGAAGAAGAGTACCTGATTTGGTCGCGTTCTGTTTGCCATAGGCGTTCCGTCCTTTCGTAAAGGAAGAGGGTTTGGGAGACTTCCCAACAAGCATTTTTTCGATTAAGGGGAGGGTTTCCTTAATTGGAAATCGCCGTGTGTATATACACCGGCTGTGCTTGCTATTCTCTAAAATCGTATTCCCTCGTAGAGACCCCTCGTAAAATACCCCTTCACTTTACAACGGACATTCTTTGAGAAAAAAACAGGGGTCTATGAGAAGAAATCTCTTATTTCCTTGACTCGTAGTCCTCGTCGATACGCTTTTTCCAATTCGTACCCAGAGGTACGCTGCAACGGACAGCAGAAACCGCTTCGCTCAGAACCTCATAGTTGAGCTGCGTTCCCTTATGGTCAGAGTGATAATTGACCGCTCGGTCTGCTCCAATACCGAAGTGCTTTGCCGTTTCAACTGCGTCAATATTTGCGCCGAGGAATAGAAACTCCCAGCCGTACTTTTCCTTCTGCCGCTCGATCATTTTCTTAACTGTCTCGCTGTCATAACGGCGGCTTGCATTCTCCATGCCGTCCGTTGTGATGACGAACAGCGTATGTTCAGGGACATCCTCATTTCTTGCGTACTTGTGGACATTCCCAATGTGATGAATTGCTCCGCCGATAGCATCCAGAAGCGCGGTGCAGCCGCGAACGGAATAGTCCTTGTCGGTCATCGGCTCGACCTTTTGAACCGGTACACGGTCATGAATAACCTCACTCACGTTGTCAAAGAGGACGGTAGAGATCAATGCCTCGCCATTCTCCTTTTTTTGCTTTTCAATCATGGAGTTGAAGCCTCCGATGGTGTCTGCTTCCAGCCCGCTCATAGAGCCGCTGCGATCAAGGATGAATACGATCTCCGTCAAGTTCTTTCTCATGTTCAGTACCTCCGCATATAAAAAATATGACTGCTTGGCGTCTCACCTTACAGTCATATTGTACTTCGGTATTCACTTCATTTGGTCGCATGGC
>ERZ1027001.1555-NODE-1555-length-10667-cov-5.204391_pt1 | contig 10667 bp, 5 predicted proteins | sample MGYA00519452_ERZ1027001 | MGnify/ENA primary metagenome ERZ1027001 (study PRJEB26926, sample SAMN06164867) | human gut metagenome | biome: ENVO:00009003; feature: ENVO:2100002; material: ENVO:00002003 | host: Homo sapiens | place: USA | collected 2012 ...
ATCGTCGGCAGCGTCAGATGTGTATAAGAGACAGGAGTTCTTGAGCGGGGATGCCCCGATCCCGGTGCAGGATCAGGTAGGCCACCAGCGTCCACAGCCGCCCGGAACGGCCGGCGAGACTGACCATCTGGGGCTCCTTCATGCCGGTCTGCTGCAGGGCAAACCGCCCCAGCATCGTGGCCCGGATGTGTGCGATCTCTCTCATAATCAGCCTCCTCTATGGGGGTGCGGTGCTCTGTCCCGGCCCCACGCTGCGATCATATCATGGAGGAACAAGGGCGGATCTGCATCCGTCCTCGTCCATCGATGGGACTATCACTATATCACAATTCGAACCGCTTGTCACTCGAAAATTTTGGGCCTTGTGCGCTGGGATGCACGGCTGCCCGGCGTATACAAGGGGATAAAAAGCCGAGGAAGCTGCCCGCAGGCAGCTTCCTCGGTGAATGAGTCAGCCAGTGATCGTTTGTTACCGGCTGCGCTTTTTGCGGGAGGGAATGACCGTCACAGCCATACCGGAGACGGCCAGCAGGGCCAGCCACAGCACCAGAGTGCTGCTGTCGCCGGTGGCGGGCTTGCCGGGCTCCACGGGAGTGGTAGGCTCCTCAGCGCCGCAGCGGCTGCACTTGCCATCCTTGTAGTCGTGGCCCAGAGCGGGAATCACCTCGCCCTGCTTCACGACAGTCTGGCAGACCTTGCAGACCTCGTCGCCGGTGTAGCCGCCCTCGGTGCAGGTGGCATCCTTGGCACCCACCAGCTCCGTGTCGTGATCGGTGGCGGGGATGACCTCGGTCTTAGTGTCGGTGTACTCCTTGCCCTCGAAGGTGACCTTGGCGGTGTAGGTCCGCACGCCGTCGGCCTTGCAGGTGGCCTCGGTGGTCACCTCGTTGGTAACAGCAGCGTTTACCGTCTCCACGTGGGAGGCATCATTGCCGCAAGTAAAGGTGGCAGAAGCGGTGAAATCATCGTTCCACTTCCACACAGGCTCACCGTAAGCATGGCCGGTAGCCGCAATGGTCTCGGTCTTGGTATCGGTGTACTCCTTGCCCTCGAAGGTGACCTTGGCGGTGTAGGTGCGAACGCCGTCGGCCTTGCAGGTGGCCTCGGTGGTCACCTCATTGGTGACGGTTGCGTTCACCGTCTCCACGTGGGAGGTATCATTGCTGCAAGTAAAGGTGGCAGAAGCGGTGAAATCGTCGTTCCACTTCCACACCGGGGCGCCATAAGCATGGCCGGTGGCGGGGATGGCCAGCTTCTCCAGCGTCGTCTCGGTCTTGCCCTCGACATCGCTGAACAGCTTGCCGCAGACGGAGCACTTCCAGTAAGCCTCCACACCGGCGGTCTCGCAGGTGGCAGGAACCTTCTCCACAGCGGTCAGCTGGTGGCCCACAGGGGGATCGGGCAGATCCGCCAAAGCGGCATCCACGTCGGCCTGAGAGACGTACAGAGTGGTCAGCACGTCCATAGCGGCGTCATAGGCCCTGGTCAGGCAGTTCTGCTCCAGATAGTAGGGGTTCGCCTCGATCTCGGCGTTGATGGCTGCCACACGGCGGGTCAGGGCGTCCTTGTTGGCGACCTCGTAATAGCCGGCACTTCCGCCCGTACCCATGGCATAGCCTCCACCGATGTCGGAGCCGAGGGCCAGCGTGAACTGCACACGCACCACGTCGCCCTCGGACAGATAGGAATCGGCAAAGCCCACGTTGGGGAATACGTTCTTCAGGCAGTACATCCAGCCGGAGCCGCTGGTGTAGTCGAACTCGCCCAGACTGGTCTCGTCCGTCCGGGTCTGGATATCGAAGCCCTTCTCCTCCAGCTTCTCCCGCAGGGCCTGAGGGATGCTGTCGCCGGTGGGATCAATGTCCGCCAGCGCATCGCCCTGGATGTGGGACAGATAGAAGCCGCTCTCCAGAGAGCCGGTGTTGTCGTAAGTGAAGCCCTTCTCCTCCAACAGACGGGCCAGCGCCTGAGCGGCGTTCTCGCCCTCGATGATATCCACATAGCAGGGCTCGATGATGTAGCCGCCACCCAGAGACAGGGCCTCCACGGTGAACACGGCCTTGCCCACCACATCACCGGGCTCGGCCTTCACATAGGTGATGGTATAGGTTACAGAGGACTTGTGGGCCTTGACCACGACGGTGTTCTCGCCTTCCTTGGTAAAGTGCAGGGTATAGCTGGTCTTGGTGTCATCGTCCCAGTTGACGGACACCGGATCACCGTTGAGGAGCACCGTTACCTCATTGGCGGGCAACTTCTTGCCGTCGCCGTCCTTGGCAAAGACGTCGAAGGTCATGCGGGAGTTGCGCTGGGTGATGCCATCCTCCAGCGTGGTCTCCAGCGTGACGACATCCTCCCGTACCGTCACCTCAAAGGTGGCGGTGAGCTGACCGAAGGTCACGGTGATGGTCTGCTGCCCCACGGTCTCCAGCAGAGTGGGGGAGAGGGTGTACTGGCCAGAGGTCAGGGCAGAGGTGCCGTGCTTGGTGACAGCCTGCACCACCAGACCGGCGGTATTCAGCGTGTCGCCCTCGGTATAAACGGTTTTCTTGGGCAGAGTCTTGACCTGAATGGCAGTGACCAGAGGCAGCTCCACATTCACGGCCTGATCCTCACCGCCCACCACGGTCAGTGTACCCTTAGCGGGCAGATAGCCCTCCTTGGTGACTACATAGCTCCACTCGCCGCTGGCCAGCGTGCGGGTGGCGGAGGCAGCGGTGGCGTGGATGGTGACGGTATCGTTGCTGCTGTTGGTCAGCTGGATGGTGCAGCTGTTGATGGCGTTTCCGGAGTCATCCTTCACGGAGAAGGTGACGTCCGCCGTATTGGGCTTGACCACAGGGATGGTGATATCCGGCAGGGCACCCAGCGCAAAGCTTCTGTAGCTGTTGGGAACGTTGGTGGAGAGATCGGGCAGGGAATTGCGGTGAGAGCCGATATCCTTGCCGTTGCCGTAAAAGTTGAGAACGCCGTCCGTCAGGACATAGGGCTCATCAGCATCCCAGTCGGCGGGGATCTTTACCTCCACGGTGCGGCAGTCGTTGCCGTCCGCCCGGTCGAAGAGGTGACGCTGGAAGAGGTCCTTATAGCCGGTGACGGTATCATCGCTGCCGGGATCGGTGTAAGAGACGTAGGCGTAGAGGCAATACAGGTTCGCCATGGTGTTGGCGGGGTGATACACGCCGGTGAGCTGCACGGTGACGGTGTCGCCGGGCAGGATATCACGGGTGGGGTCGGTCTTGTTGGTGATGACTACCCCGGCCTTCTTTGCGGTGATGACCTGATAGGTGTCGGCGCCATCCTTGCTGATCTTGACGATGTTTTTGCCCTCGGTGAGAGTCAGAGTCACGTCGCCGCCCTTGGTGGTCACGCCGTCGGTGCCGAAGCCGCCGGTGTAGGTCATGGCCGTCTCGGTGAGCGTGGGGCGCAGCAGGGTAACGGTGCTGCCGGCGGCGGGCCGGAAGGTGTACTGGCAGCCGTCATCGCCGGTGTAGTACAGCACGTCTGCCTCGGCATCCAGCTTGTTACCGGCGACCTTCCGGTCACCGTTGTTGATGGTCATGTTGGCATCCGGGCCAGCGGCGGCGTTCTTGCCTACCTCCACCACCACCACGCCGGTGTTTTCCGGCCAGATGGCGCCAAAGGTCTTGTTCTTGTTGATGGACCAGCCGGAATCCGCTACATACATGGCGTCATAGGTCACCAGAACAATGGCCGTACCGGCGCTGTTGGCGGTGATGCGGCCGCTGTCATCCACGCTGACCACATTGGTGCCGTCCACATCCAGTGCCGTGTAGTGGAACACAGGCTCCAGCGTAGAGCCTCTCATGCCGGTGCTGCTGTTGTTGGCGATCTGGAACATACGCAGGGGGCGCAGCTGCTTCATGCCGCCCACGGTCAGGGCGACGCTGCCGGTGTAGTCCACACCGTTGAGGCGGATATCCGCTGCGTCACTCTTCTCGTCCCGGAGGATGACCTTGGGATCGCCGGTCATGGTTTTCGTCAGGTCATAACGGGTGGTGGCACCGGTGGATTTGAACATACTGGCGTTAGTGACAAGCCCATCGCCGGTGGCCCGGTAGATGTAGCTGTTGCCGGCTACCAGCCGGAAGGTGTAGACATCGCTGTCGTCACCGGTGAGATCGGCATCGCCGGGAATCAGCGTACCCTGCCCATAGGTGGTGGAGGGAATGTCGGTCATAACGACATGAGCGCCCTTGGGGACCACGAAGTTGGTGTTTACGATCTGGGTCGGGGTGGCGCTCCACAAGGCGGCGCCTGAGGCAGTCTTCAGCGTCTTGCTGGCAGGCTGAGTGGCCTGATAGCCCTCTGCCGCTCTGGCCTCGGAGGGCTGGATGGACCAGGTGTAGGTGCCGGGAACCATGAGGTAGGGATAGCCCACATAGCTGGCGAACTGATGGGGCTCGCCGGGGGTCATCACGGTGCCGTCGGCGGCCTTGACCTCGGTGGTGAAGTCGTCTGCCGTCCAGCCGTCCTTGACGGCGTAGACATAGACCAGATACAGCTCGAAGGTCTGCTCACCGGTACCCTCGGTGACGGTGAGGGTGCCTGTGCCAAGGAGATATTCGCTGCCCCGCACAGTGTCCCGTGCCTCATAGGTATAGACGCCGGGAGCTGTCAGGAACTCGTATACGGCGTAGCTGCCGCTGGTGTCTGCGGAGATGGATACGGGCTGGCCCGCAGCATCCTTCAGGGTCAGGGTCATGCCGGTACCCCGGCCCTGGGAGGTGATGATCTTCACCTGGCGCATCCCCTCCGGAACGTTGACCGTCACGGGAGCCACGGCGCTGGTGACACTGGTGGGCTTGTTGCCCGCCACGGTGTTGGTGACCACCACACGGTACCAGAAGCTGCCCGGTGCCTCGGTGGAGGGGGTGTAGCTGCTCTGGGTGGCGTCGGTGATGTCCTCGAAGCCGTCGGCGGCGGAGGTGGTGCTCACCTGCCACTGATAGCTCAGGGTGCCGCTGCCGGTGGCCTGCACCGCCAGAGCATTGGCCTTATCGCCGCAGGTGTAGGTGACAGCCGCCGTGGACAGATCCGCCGTCAGAACAGGAGCCGGGGCGGCGGGAGAGTCGTCCTTCTCCACGAACTCCAGCAGATAGGAATTGCTGCCATTGGCCCAGCCGCTGGCCGTTTTGACATAGGACAGGTTCTTTGTCTGGTTACTGCCTGTGCGGGTCTCGATGGTATAGGGGGCCGAGGAGCCTACCGCGGCGGGGTCCCAATACTCGAAGCCGGGCATCCACTCGGCAAAATCCGCCTCACTGACATAGCTGCTGCCGGAGGAGGTGTTTACATAGACCGTCCCGTAGAGCTGGACCGTCTTGGTGCCGGTGGGAACATAAACCTTGTAAAGGGGGATATTCTCAAAGGATGCGGTATACTCCACATACCTAGAGAATTCATAGTCCAGCGCATCGCTGCTGCCCACCAGAGTGATCTTCTCGGGCTTTGCATCGGCGGCGGCCCATGCCGAGACCGGCAGGACGCTCACCAGCATCAGCAGGGACAGCATCAGCGCAAGGAGCTTCTTTCCGTACGACGTGCTCTTTGTCTGCATTTCGTTTCTCCTTTTCTCAAATATGTCGTGGTGTCAGTCGGGATCGGCGGCCCTGCGTGCAGGCCGCAGCCCTCACCTCCTCTCCGGTGAGTTTTTCTCGTCTGCCGTACAGTCCCCTTGGGTCCGGGGGCGGCTTTTGCGGATGGCACAAAGCAAAAGCGTCCGTGCCGCCGGTTCGGCAGCACGGACGCATAAAAGGGCGTTCTCTTTGTGCAGGCAGTCCCGGTGTAGGCAGGTACCGCAGCGGACGGTCCGGTGTATCTGACTTATCCGTCCCGTCGGACTTGCCGCCGGGAGGGCTTCACAGTGACCCACTCGCAGGGATTTGCACCCTATTCCACCTGTCCCCTCACAGGGACGGAGCCGTCTGCTGAGAAAGAAACGGAGTCCAGTTCAATGGCTGGAACGTTATCCTCCTCATCATAACACAAGGGCGACCGTTTTGCAATATCATACCGAAAAATCATTTGCCGGGAAATGCCGGCCACTGCCGGGGAAACCCGAACCCCGCCCGGCAGAAAAAATTCCCCGGACAGTGTCCTGTCCGGGGAATGCTTCGGTGCGATAGACTCGGTTTTACTCGATGGAGATGGTGTAGTAGTACACCGGCTGACCGCCGCTGAGGAGGGAGATCTCCGTCTCCGGGCAGGCCTCGGTGAACAGGGCCTGCGCCGCCTCGGCCTCCTCCTGCGATACGCCCTCGCCGTAGAACAGGGTGACGAAGGCCGCCTCCCGCTCCGCCGCCAGCGCCGCCAGTCGGGTCAGCAGGGAGGTGATGTCCCGCTCCGTGCCGAAGAGCTTGCCGTCCAGCAGGGCCAGATAGTCGCCCTCGTTGATGGCGAAGCCGTCGAAGTCGGAGTTGCGGGCAGCATAGGTGATCTGGGCCGTGGTGACAGCGGCGGCCGCCTCGGTCATGGCCGCAAGAATAGCCTGCGGATCCTCCTCCGCCGTGTCCACGCTCATCATGGCGCTGATGCCCTGAGGGATGCTGTGGGTGGGTACCACGATGACCTGCTTCTCTGTCAGCCCCACGCACTGCTGGGCCGCCATGACGATGTTCTTGTTGTTGGGCAGCACGAACACGATCTCGCTGGGGGTGTGGTTCACCTCCCGCAGAATGGCCTCCGTAGAGGGGTTCATGGTCTGGCCGCCGGATACCACCCGGTCCACGCCCAGATCCCGGAAGGCCGCCGCCAGTCCGTCTCCGGCGCATACCGCCAGAAAGCCGTAGCGCTTCTCGGCGGGGACCTCCGCCTGCTCGGCCTGCTCCAGCTCCGCCTCGATGGCGTCCAGATCGTCGGTGCTCTGGGCCTTGCGGCCCGCTGCCAGATCGGCGGCCTGGGTCCGCATATTCTCGATCTTGGCCAGCTCCAGCGTACCGTATCGCTGGGCCGCCGTCAGGGCCTCGCCGGGGGTGTCGGTGTGAACATGGACCTTGAAGGATTCGTCGTCCTCGCCGATGACCAGACTGTCACCGATGCTGTCCAGATAGGCCCGGAAGGGGGCCAGATCCACGTTGGGATCGTTCTTGCGGACGATGAACACGGTGTCGAAGGCGAAGGTGATGTCCTCGTCTCCGATGGCGGCAAAGTCCGCCTTGTCGTGCTCCGGCTCCTCCTCCACCTCCGGCATGGGCTCGCCCCGCAGACTGCTGAGCATCCCCTCCAGAATGATGAGGTAGCCCTTGCCGCCGGCGTCCACCACCCCGGCTTTTTTCAGCACCGGATTCATCTCCGTGGTCTCGGCCAGCGTCTCATAGCCCGTGGCAATGGCCTCCGCCAGCACATATTCGGCGCAGTTCTGCTCCTGCGCCGCCTCCTCAGCTCTGGCCGCCGCCAGACGGGATACCGTCAGCACCGTACCCTCGGCGGGCTTCATCACGGCGCCGTAGGCCGTGGTCACGCCCTCGGACATGGCCGCCGCCAGCTGTACGCCGTCCATCTCCTCCAGCCCCTTGGCGGACTTGGAGAGTCCCCGGAACAGCAGGGACAGGATAACGCCGGAGTTTCCGCGGGCGCCCCGCAGCAGGGCGCTGGCGGTGATCTTGGCGGCCTCGCCCACTGTGGCGGGCTCGCACTTTTTCAGCTCCGCCGCAGCGGTCTGGATGGTAAGGCTCATATTGGTGCCGGTATCGCCGTCCGGCACGGGGAATACGTTCAGGTCGTTGATGGCCTGCTTTTCACGGGTGATACAGGCGGCGCCGAAGGCGACCATCTGCTTGAAGGCGCCGCCGCTGATTTTTTCTGTCATGCTCTTGCTTCTCCTCCTACCGACGTTCATCACACGGTGATGGAGTCCACAAAGACATTCACTTCACGGACCTCCACGCCGGTATTTTTGGTGACCACATATTTGACCTCGCCCATAATGGAGCGGCATACCGTGGCGATATTCACACCGTTCTCCACGATGATGTGCAGCTCGATGGACACCGTGCCGTCCTCGTTATAGGTGACCTTTACGCCCTTGCTCATGGCTTCCCGGCGCAGCAGATGGACCAAGCCGTCCGTCATGCTGCGGTAGGCCATGCCCTTGACGCCGAAGCAGTTGGTAGCGGCGGCGCCGGTGATGCTGGTGAATACGGCGCTGCTGATACTGATCTCGCCCCGCTGGGACTGGACCTTAATCATAGTATTCTTCCTTTCCGTTCAGGATAAAGGGCAGACTGCCCGATGATACGATTGATACTAATACAGAGCATTATATCGCATTTATCCGCAGATAACAAGGGGAAATTGCAAAAGAGGGCATCATGGCGTACATATTCCGCTTCCTGCGGCGCAAACTATGGGCGTTTCCATTTTATGACGCAGGAGGTAGCGCAAGCTATGGTGAAAGATTTCATCGACACAAATGAGTTCACGCGGGAGCAGCTGGTGGATATGATCGAGCTGAGCCTTGCCATCAAGCGGGCCATCCGCAGCGGGTACTATCCGCCCCTGATGCAGGACATGACGCTGGGCATGATCTTCCAGCAGTCCTCCACCCGTACCCGTGTCTCCTTCGAGACAGCCATGAGCCAGATGGGCGGCCACGCCCAGTATCTGGGGCCGGGAATGATCCAGCTGGGAGGCCACGAGACCATCGGGGATACCGGCAAGGTGCTGTCCCGTCTGGTGGATGTGGTGATGGCCCGTGTCATCGAGCATCGGACCGTCGTGGAGCTGGCCCAGTCCTGCACCGTCCCGGTACTCAACGGAATGTCCGACTACAACCACCCCACTCAGGAGATCGGGGATATGTGTACCATCTTCGAGCATCTGCCCCAGGGCAAGCGCCTGAAGGACGTGAAGGTGGTGTTCGTGGGGGACGGCACGCAGGTCTGCGCCTCGCTGGGCTTCATCACCACCAAGCTGGGGATGCACTTCGTCCACTACGGCCCGGCGGGCCACCAGCTGACGGAGAAGCATCAGACCATTTTAGAGCGCAACTGCCAGCTCTCCGGCGGCAGCTGGCTGGTGACGGATGACCGCTCCGCCGTCCGGGACGCCGATTTCATCTACACCGACGTGTGGTACGGCCTGTACGAAAATGAGATGCCCAAGGAGGAGCGGGTGCAGGTATTCCACGACTATCAGGTGAACCGGGAGCTGATGGCGCTGGGGGCCATCGGCTGCAAGTTCCTCCACTGCCTGCCGGCCACCCGTGGCGAGGACGTGACGGACGAGGTGGCGGACTCCGCCTCCTCCCTGTGCTGGGAGCAGGCCGGCAACCGCCTGACGGCCATGCGGGGCCTGCTGGTCTACTTCACCCGCTGCCGCCCGGAGCACACGGAGTTGGAGATCGCCGCCGCACGGGACACACTGGAGCGGTTTCTGCAGGACCGCATCTACTGCTGACGGCCTATGGAAAACCGCAGAAAATTCCGCTTGGCGGATGTGATCCTGTCCGTCATTTGCGTGGTATTCGTGGCGGAGGCGGCGGCGCCGGTGGCCTCCATCGGCAACAGCCAGTACTTCTGGTGGCTGTTCATGATCGCAGCGTTCCTGCTGCCCTACGGCCTCATCGCCTCGGAGCTGGGGACGGCCTTTCCCGGCGACGGCGGCCTGTACGACTGGATCCAGACCGCCTATCCCGGCACCCACTGGGGCGCACGGGCCTCGTGGTACTACTGGATCAATTTCCCGCTGTGGATGGCGTCTCTGGCGGTGGTATGCCCGGAGCTGCTGGAGGTGATCTTCGGCGGGCGCATCGACCCGGTGTGGTCGCTGGTGATCCAGCTGGCCTTCATCTGGATCGTCACATGGATCGCCGCCTATCCGGTGTGCGACAGCATCCTGATCCTGAACCTCAGTGCCGCCATCAAGATCCTGCTGGCGCTGACGGTGGGCGTGCTGGGCATCGTGTACGTGTCGAAAAACGGCTTCGTCAACAGCATGGAGGCTCGGACCTTCCTGCCGTCCTTCGATCTGAACAGCCTGTCCTATATCTCCGTCATTCTCTTTAACTTTCTGGGCTTCGAGGTGGTCTGCACCTACGCCGACAATATGCAGGAGCCCCGGCGGCAGATCCCACAGGCCATCGTCACCGGCGGCATCGTCATCGCCGCCATCTACCTGTTCTCCGCCTTCGGCATCGGCGCCGCCGTGCCGGTGCGGGACATCAGCCCGGATTCCGGCCTCATCGATGCCGTGTCCCTGATGACCGGCGGGGCCGGCGGTACGCTGGTGCGGGTGGTGGCCCTCTTGTTTTTAGTGACGCTCTTCGGCAATATGATCTCGTGGTCCATGGGCGTCAACTCCACCGCCGCCTACGCCGCCGACCGGGGCGATATGCCGGCGGTGTTCGCCCGGCGCTGGAAGCGCAACGATATGCCCGTGGGTTCCGCCGTCACCAGCGGCATCGTGGCCTCTGCCGTGTGCCTGCTGGGGGCGGTGATGGAGCGGCTCAGCCCTGACTCGTCCCTGTTCTGGAGCTTCTTCGCCTTGAATCTGGTGATGCTGCTGCTGAGCTATCTGCCGGTGTTCCCGGCGTTTCTGACCCTGCGGCGGAAATTCCCGGACCGGGAGCGCCCCTTCCGGGTGCCGGGCCGCAGCGGCTTTCTGAAGTGGCTGGCCTATGTGCCTATGGCCCTGATCATTCTATC
>ERZ1027001.1580-NODE-1580-length-10481-cov-4.632457_pt1 | contig 10481 bp, 5 predicted proteins | sample MGYA00519452_ERZ1027001 | MGnify/ENA primary metagenome ERZ1027001 (study PRJEB26926, sample SAMN06164867) | human gut metagenome | biome: ENVO:00009003; feature: ENVO:2100002; material: ENVO:00002003 | host: Homo sapiens | place: USA | collected 2012 ...
AATTGCAGCAGTTCTCGAAGAACAAGGAGCAGCTCTCGGCAGCCGTCCCGGCCATCTGGCCCATCGACCGCTCGGCGCTGCACAACAACCACATCGGCGCTTTCAGCGCGCGCCGCATGCACCCCGTGCTGGGCTACATCCGCCCCCACACGGGCATCGACTTCGGCTGCGACCGCGGCACTCCGGTCTACGCCACGGGCGACGCCGTGGTCGAAACAGCCTCGGCCAGCGGCTTCAACGGCGGCTACGGCAAGCAGGTGCTGCTCAACCACGAATTCGGTTACAAGACGCGCTACGCCCACCTGAACGAGGTGCTCGTGAAACCCGGCGAGCGCGTCACGCGCGGCCAGATCATCGCCCGGACGGGCAACACGGGGCGTTCGACGGGTCCCCACCTCCACTACGAGGTGATCCACAAGGGCGTGCCCGTCAACCCGATCAACTATTTCAACCGCAACATGACCCCCGAGGAGTACGAACGCCTGATGGAGAACATGCGCGAGACCAACTTCGAAAAGCTCTGACATGGCAGGTAAAAAGGATTTAGAGCGTCTGCGCAGGCGCAGGCGGCGCAAGCAGCGGATCATCCGCGCCACGGTCCACCTTTTCGTGTGGCTGGGGATGGCGGTGCTCTACTACGTGGGCTTCTCGGTCTTCTTCGACACGCCGTTCGAATACCAGATGAAGCACTCGACCGACCGCCTGCGCCGCGAATACGAGGCGCTGTCCGCCCGGTACGACTCGCTCTCGACCGTTCTGGGAAACCTTTCGGAACGCGACCGCAACGTTTTCCGCATCCTCTTCGAGTCGGAGCCGTACGATTTCGACTCGGAGCACGAACAGCGGCAGAGTTCGACCTACGAAAAGATCGTGGGCCGCTCGACGCGTCAGCTCAAACGCGAACTGCGCGAGAGGGTGAGCGAGATGGAACGACAGCTCGAAACGCTCAACGCCTCGTACCTCGAACTGCAAGCGCGCATCGACACGGCGGGCCGCAGGTGCGACAACATCCCCTCGATCCAGCCCGTGATCAACAAGCAGCTGACGCTGCTCACAGCCTCCTACGGCATGCGTATCCACCCTTTCTACAAGACGCTGCAATCGCATCAGGGCGTGGATTACACCATCCCCGAGGGTTCGCGCGTCTTCGCCACGGCCGACGGCGTGGTGCGCGACGCGGCGCAGCGCAACTCGACGCAGGGCCAGACCGTGGTGATCGACCACGGCAACGGCTACGAAACCTCGTACAGCCACCTCTCGAAGATCAACGTCCGCAAGGGCCAGACCGTGCGGCGGGGCGACATCATCGCCCTCTCGGGCGACACGGGCCTTTCGCTGGCCCCGCACCTCCACTACGAAGTGCGGCTCGACGGCATGCGCGTCGACCCGATCCACTATTTCTTCATGGAGCTGACCCCCACCGAGTACCAACGCCTGATGCGCATCGCCCAGACCGGCATGCAGTCGTTCGACTGACCCGGCCAAGAGCCGGGATTCAGGCGGCAACGAGCCTTTGGAACGAGTCATAGCCGATACACGCCTTCGACCGAATAGCAAACCGAAAAATGGAAAATTCTGAAATCCGCCTTCTTCTGCTCGATTTCGACGGCACGCTGGCCGACACCCGGCGGGCCAACACGCTCTCCTACGTCGCGGCCCTCGGCGAGGCGGGCTACACGCTCACCGAGGAGGAGTACGCCGCCAATTACTTCGGAATGCGGTGCAACGAGTTTCTCACACGCTTCGGAATCGCCGACCCCGCCGAACGCGAGCGGCTGCGGCTTCGCAAGATCGCCCTCTACCCCACGTTTTTCGACACCGTGCGGCTCAACGAACCCCTGTGGACGTTCTGCCGGCAGTTCCGCGCCGGCGGCGGCCGCGTGTGGGTGGTCTCGACGGGCAGCCAGGCCAACATCGACAACATGATGCGCCACCTGGGAATCGGCGGCCCCACGGCAGAGGGCGGGGTCTCCGAAACGGGCTTCCATTCCGGCGTAACGGACCCCGCAGCGCCGCTGGGCCGTGTCGACGGCATTCTCTCGGGCGCCGACGTGGAGCGTCCGAAACCCGCTCCGGACTGTTTTCTGGAGGCCATGCGCCGCGAAGGCTGCACGCCGCGCGAGACGCTGATCTTCGAGGATTCCGCAATCGGCATCGAGGCGGCACGCCGCAGCGGAGCGTCCTATTTCGTGGTGAAATTGTAGACTTAAATCTTGGAGACAATCCGATCCCGACTCGATGCCGGGGCCGTTAAGCGACGGACCGGCTAAAAGCGCAAGCGGAGGGGACGGGGCGCGTGCGCCCCCGCGAATAGTCGCCCGGAGCCAGCGTTAGACGGTTCGTCGCAGGCGAAGGCATCCGTCGGGGAGTTTTTGGTACTTTTTGCGGAAAAAAGTACATGAAATCCCGCGGCCGCAGGCCGCAAAAACTACCTCTTGCAAATCACGTTGAAATCGCAGAACTTGCAGGTGTCGGCGTCCTCGCACTGGCGGAACGGCACCGAGGGATCGTACAATTCGGCGAGGGTCTCGCCCACGAGCTCCTCGAAACGTTCGGCATAGAGCGTGTAACCGGCGCCGCGCAGACCCGTTTCGCGGTCGTCGAGCGTCGGCAAGTAGTCGGGACGGTTCATCGCCCGCACGTAGTAGAGCGCGGGTTCGGCGTCGACGCCCCGCGTGCGGTAGAGCATCATGGCGTAGAGCAAGGTCTGGAGGATGTTCGAAAGCCGCTGTTTGCCCTCGCCGCGGAAAAGGCTCTCCACCCCGGCGAACTCCAGGTGCGGCGCCCCGGTCTTGTAGTCCACCACGCGCAGCGTTCCGTCGTCCAGCGCGTCGATGCGGTCGGCGATGCCCGCGAACTTCATGCAAAGGGGGCGACCCGCCGCCGTGAAATCGAATCCGTATGCCACTTCCCGCTCCAGCCCCGTGACCGTGAAACCGTCGTGCGCCGCATCGTAGGGCATCACCCCGCCCCGCAGATAGCGTGTAACGATGTCTTTGACCAGCAGCAGGTTGCCCGTATAGTCGTCGGTCGTGGCCGCGGGGTCCTGCAAATAATTCTCGTTGATCGCCGCCTCGACCGCCGCGGCGATCTCACCCGTGCGGATCATCGCCCGCAGGGTCTCGCCGGGGTGCGCCTCGCCCACGATCCGGGCATAGAGTTTCTGCACCGCGGCGTGAAGGATCGTGCCGAACATCGGGGCGTCGACCTCCTCGGCGATCTCGTCGTCGGCCTGGAGACGCGCCACGGAGTGAAAATAGAACCGCAGGGGACAGGCCACATAGCGGAAGAAAGCCGTCGGCGAGAGCGTGGCCTTCGATTCTGGGTCGGTGAAGCGTCCGAGACGCTGCATGATCCCCTCGTCCTTGGCCACCTCGATCGGATCGGTCTCGGCGAGGTTGACATCCACACCCACCTCGACCTTCCGGACGGGAAATCCGCTCTCGTAGTCGAGCTGGTAGATGTAGCGGCTCGGTTCGCCCGTCGATTTGTCGTCGGCGTGCGAGCAGTAGAGCATCCACACCCGCCGGGCGCGCTGCACGAGGCGGTAGAAATAGTAGGCGTAAACCCCTTCGTGGTGCTCGGGCGTGGGCAGTCCGTAGGCCGCCCGCAGGTTGTAGGGCACGAACGACGCCTGCGCCATGTGGTTGCCCGGGAAGTTGTCGTCGTTCATCGAGAGCAGAACGACGTTTTCGAAATCGAGGTTGCGGGTTTCGAGGATGCCCATGACCTGCACCCCTTCGAGCGGCTCGCCCTCGTAGGGGATGCGCACGGTCTGCAAATGGCGGCGCAGCAGCGAGGTGTAAACCTCCGTCGTCAACTCGATGTCGCACTCGTCCAGCGAATTGCGGAGTTTGGAAATCTCCTCCGAAATCACGGCCAGAAACTCCACGCGCTGACGCCGGTCGTCGCCCTCGTAGGGCGTCCGGGCCACGGCGGCGACGACCCGCAGCAGCCAGTCGGACAGCTCGCGCCACGCGGCGGCGGGCGAAAAGATCATCCGCAGCAGGTCGTTGCGTCCCAGCCATGCGGCGTCGACCGAAATGCGCCGTTCGCGCACGATCTCGTCCTGCATGGCGCGGGTCTCGCGGGCATCGCTGTCCGCGACGTAGGGGTGCGCGAGAATGCCCACGGCGTCGGCATGGTAAAAAGTGCATCCTGCGCCCTTCGTGCGGCGGTGGGCCTGCAACTCCACGAGGCGTTCGACGAAGGTGTAGGCCAGGCTGGCCCGCAGCGGATAGCCCATCGTGACATTGACCTTCCCGATCTCGGGCGGCAGGGCGTAGAGCAGCGGCAGGAGCAGGTTTTCATCGGTCAGCACCACGGCGGTGCGCTTGTCCAGCGGCCCCCGTGCGGCCAGTTCCCGCAGGATCGCGGCGGCATGCTTGCACTGCACGGCGTTCGACACGGCGGCCACGGCGGTCAGCTCCTTCGGACGCTCCATGTTGTCGTGCGACACGTCCCCGCGCGGCGGGAACTGCACGACGTTCTCGCGCACGAACATTCCGGCCTCCTGCTCGGGGCGGTCTTTATAATAGGAGTCGTAATCCCAGTAGAAATCGGTCTCGGCAGCCGTCGAGAGGAAGCGGAATAGCTGTTTCTCGCACTCCGACAGGGCGTTGAATCCCGCCACGACATATTGCCGCGCCTCGGGAAAGGCATACCCCTCGCCGCGGATGCGGTCGGCGGCGGCCCGCTGGACCATGCCGTTGTAGGCGATGCCGAGCGACACGAGCCGCCGGCGGAATTTGCGGTAAACGGGGCCGAGCGTCTTCCAGATCGCCAGAAAGCGGCGTTTCTCCTCCGAAAGATCGGCCTCCTCGCCCAGCGAAGACCAGAACGACAGAATCTGCAGCTGGGCGGGCGTCAGGTAGGAGATGTCGGCTTCGATCTCCTTGATTTCGGAGATGTTGCGGAAGAGCATCTGCGCGTCGATCCGGTACTTGTCGATCGTGTCGAAGTCCGTGAGGAGCATGTCGCCCCAGAAATAGAACTTGTCGAACGGCTCGGTGTGGAATTCCGAATAGACCTTATAGAGTTCGGTGATGAGCCGCACGCGGTCGCCCGCATGCAGGCCCGATATTTCGCTCATCAGGTCGTCGACGGTCACCCATTCGGGCTGCCACATGGGCCGCCCGGCGATGCGCGTCAGGGCATCGACGAAAAACAGCCGCGCACGCCGCGACGGAAAGAGCACGGCCCTCTCGGACAGTCCCTCGCCGTATCGGGCATACAGGTCCCCGGCGACCTCTTCCAGAAATCCTTTCATAGCCGCCCTACAGTGTTTTCAGTCCCGTAAAACAATGGCATCCCCACCGGCCCCCGCCGAATCGTCTCCGTATCCCGACAGGTGCGCCGGTTACACCGGCAAAGCCAGACAGCTCCGCCGTCCGCCGCAGGAATACCCGTTCCACCCCGCCCGGAGAAGCCGGCAGGCCCCGCCGCAGGAGCGCTCCGGCGGGCCGATATGCGAAAACCCTTCATCCGCTACTCCACGCGGTTGATTTCGCCGCCCATGAACTTCGCGCCGCCGCGTACGATCTTAGGATCGCCCTTGTAGCTGATCCGCGCATTGGTCGTCGTCTTGCCCACGAAACGGTCGGTGATCCACAACGACACCTCGGCCTTGCTCTGGGCATTGACCTCGGCCGACATCACCTCCAGATCGGATGCGGCCACCTTGCCCGTCGACACATACAGCGACAGGTAACGCACCGAACCCGAAAGGTTCGCCGTGCTGTATCCCGTCTGCTCCATCTTGAGGTCCTTGACCTCCAGCTTCGCCGTCAGCGAAGCCTTGCGGTTGACCGTCACGTCGAGCACCGCGGCGGCGAGCGTCCCCTCGAACGTCGCGGCCGCACCTGACAGCGAAACGGCCCGCAGCGCGTTGTAATAGACCGTCACCTCGGTGCGTTCGGGACGGCGCGAATCGGGCTTCTCGCTGATGCGCAGGGTCTTGTCCTTGACCTCGGCGCGGAACTTGGTGGTATAGGAGCCTTTGGTGTCGTATACGATTTTCGGGGCCTCGGTGTCGGGAACCCGGACGAATTTGACGTCCAGATCGGCATCGACCGCAACCGCCTCGAAGGTGGGCAGCCACTCGTTGCGCTCTCCGGCGCCCGCAGCGCCCGTTTCCTGCGCATAACCCGATGCGGCCAAAACCAGCATCACCGCGCTCAGAATCATCTTCTTCATACTTTTCGGTTTTAATACGTCGCTAATTTACGAAATTATTGCAAACCCCGGTTTGCCGTTCGGGATTTGTTTTGTACTTTTACTACCTAAAACGACATTTCGGACAGTGAGAGCGAAAATTCTGAACGCGAGCGCCGGATCGGGCAAGACCTACCAGTTGGCATACAAATACGTGCGCGACGTGGTCGAACAGCCCTCCATCTACCGCCACATCCTCGCCGTGACCTTCACCAACAAGGCCACCGAGGAGATGAAGTCGCGCATCCTCAAGGAGATACACCTGCTGGCTTCGGGCGGCGAAAGCTCCTACCTCGAAAACCTCTGCCGCGAACTGGACATGGACGCCGCCACGGTGCGCAGGCGGGCCGCGGAGGTGCGTTCGAAAATCCTGCACGACTACTCGCGCTTCACGGTGCTGACCATCGACACCTTTTTCCAGCGCATCCTGCGCGCCTTCATCAAGGAGCTGGGCATCGACCTCAATTACAACGTCGAGATCGAGACCGCCTCGGTGCTGACCAAGAGCGCCGACACGCTCATCGAGCAGATAACCACCGACCGCGACCTGCAGCGCTGGCTCACGGACTTCGTGCAGGAGCGCATCGACGAGGGCAAGAAGTGGGACGTCCGCGACGGCATCCTGACGCTCGGCGGCGAACTGTTCAAGGAGAAGAACAAGGAGGCCCTATCCCTCGCCCGCTCGCGCGAGGAGCTGGGCCGCATCGTCGGCGAAGCGACGGCGCGCGCCGCGGCGACCAAACAGCAGATGCGGGAGCGTGCGGCCGAGGCCGTACGGATCATGGCCGATGCGGGCGTCGGCCCGGCGGACTTCACGGGCAAGAGCCGCAGTTTCGCCCACTATTTCCTCACGGTCGCGGCCGGAGAGCTGAAACCCTACACCGCCACGGTCGGCAAAATGAGCCTGACGACCGAAGGCTGGGCGCCCAAGGGATCGCCCGCCGCGCCGCTCGCCGCCCGGCTGCAACCCCTGCTGCGCGAAATGTGCGATCTGTACGACGCCAACGTCCGCTCGTGGAACACCTGCGACCTGCTGCGCGAGAACTACCGCAGCTTCGCGCTGCTGTCGGACCTCTACGCCAAAGTGCAGCAGTTGTGCGACGAGCAGAACATGATGCTCCTCTCGGAGACCAAATACATCCTCTCGGAATTCATCGGCCACAACGACGCGCCGTTCATCTACGAGAAGGTCGGCAACCGCTTCGAACACTTCATGATCGACGAGTTTCAGGATACCTCCGTCAAGGAGTGGGAGAACTTCCTGCCCCTGCTGCAAAACGCCATGTCGCAGAGCGAGGCGACCTCGGTGCTGATCGTGGGCGACATCAAGCAGTCGATCTACCGCTGGCGGGGCGGCGACTGGAAAATCCTCCACTCGCAGGCACAGGCGCAGCTCGACCCGGCCAGCACCGAGGTGGAGATACTCAGGGAGAATTACCGCAGCCTGCCCGCCGTGGTGGAGTTCAACAACGAGATCATCGGCCGCGTGGTCGAGACCGACAACCGGGCGCTGAACGAGACGCTCGACGAAGCGGCCGCAAAGGGCGGCATCGACCCCGCGGCGGCGGCCGCACTGCACGACACCCTGCGCGACGCCTACCGCGGACACGCGCAGACACCCCGCCGCCGGAGCGACCGGCCGGGCTACGTCTCGGTCTCGACCTTCGCCGAGCAGCCGCCCGTCGTGGAGCGCATCTGCGAGGTGCTGGACAAGGGATTCCGGCCGCGCGACATCATGATACTGGTGCGCGGGGCCACCGACGGCGCCAAGGTCGCCGCCGAGCTGCTCGACTTCAAACGCCGCAACACCGATCCCCGCTACCGTTTCGACGTGATGACGCAGGAGGCGCTGATCGTGGGCAACGCCCCCGTCAGTTCGTTCATCGCCGCGTCCCTGCGGCTGTCGCTCAACCCCGACGACTCGCTGAGCCGCGCCGTCTACAACCACTACCTCGGCCGCGGCTTCGCCCGCCCGCTGTCCGACGACGAACGGACGTTCTTCCGCTCGATCCGCCTGCTGTCGCCCGAAGAGGCGTTCGAACGCATCGTCATGCGGCACGGTCTGCAGGACGACAAACAGCAGACGGCCTACCTGCAGGCGATCCACGAACAGATCATCGGCTTCTGTTCCAGCAAGATCGCCGACATCGCGCTGTTCCTCGACTGGTGGGAGCAGCAGGGACAGAACCGTTCGCTGAGCGTCGAGGAGAGCGAAACGACCGTCGAGATCACCACGATACACAAGGCCAAGGGACTCGAAAAGCGCGTGGTGCTGATCCCCTACTGCTCGTGGCAGCTGGACCCCAAGTCGGGCGGCAACGTGACCAACATCGTCTGGGCCGAGGCGCACGGCGACGCCGAAGCCGTGGGACGCTTTCCGGTGAAATACAAGAAGTCGATGGCCGAATCGGGATTCTCGGCGGAGTACTACCGGGAACTGGTCTACTCGCACGTCGACAACGTCAATCTGCTGTACGTGGCGCTGACGCGCGCCGCCGAATCGCTGCATGTCTTCATCCCGCAGAAAGGCGGCAAAACCGTCGGCGGACTGCTCCTCCAAAGCATCCTCACCGACGGCGACAAAGCCCTCGCGGGCAGCGCCGAAGGACGTTACACCGTCACCGAAACGGGCGAGCGGTTCGAATTCGGCCAGTTCCGCGGCCCGGTCGCCGACGGCGGCAAAACGTCCGGCGCCGAGCACGTCGTGCTGGAAAACTACCCCACGGCGCGCGCCGACCTGCGCCTGCGGCTCCCCTCGCAGCGTTATTTCGAGCAGGAGGAAGAGGTGGAACTCTCGCCCCGCAATTTCGGCATCCTGATGCACAAGGCCTTCGAAAACGCCGACGACGAGGAGCAGATACGCCTCGCCGTGGAGCGGATGCAGGCCGACGGCACGCTTTCCGCCGCCGAAGCCGCCGCCCTGCGGCGGATGATCGCCCGTGCGCTGGAACACCCCGCGGCCCGCGAGTGGTTCGCCGGGGGCTGGGAGCGCGTGCGCAACGAAAACGAAATCATCATTCCCGGCGGCGCCTCCGCGCGGCGTCCCGACCGCGTGATGATCCGCGGCACGCGGGCCGTGGTCGTGGACTACAAGTTCGGCGGCCGCGAACCCGAACGCTACCGCCGTCAGGTGCGCGAATACCTCGCCCTGCTGCGGCAGATGGGCTACACCGAAACCGAGGGGTATTTGTGGTACGTGAAACTGGGAAGGATCGAAAAGGTGGAGGAATGACATGAACGAAATCATCGGCATCATACCGCACAAATTCCGCCGCAGGGGCTTCGGCGTGGCCTGCACGCTGCTGCTGCGCGCAGGGCTGAACTTCCTCGGACTGGCCGTGCTGCTGCCCGTGCTGGCGCTGGCGCTCGACGCCCGGAGTCTCGACGGCGGCGGTCAGCTGGCCCGCATCTACACGGCGCTGGGCTTCACGTCGCCGCGCAGTTTCGCGCTGACGGTCTGCGCCGCCGTGGTGGCCGTTATCGTCCTCAAATGCCTGACAAATCTCTGGCTGGCGCGCATCGAGCGCAACTACATCTACGACCTCTACCGCACCCTTTCGCGGCGGCTCTACGTCACCTACCACGACCGGGGACTGCCGTTCGTCAAGTCGTCGAACTCGGCCGTGCTGGCCCGCAACGTCAACGTCGTCTGTCTGGCCTTCACGGCCGGCGTGCTGAAACCCGCCGCCGCCATCGCCGCCGAAGCGATGCTGCTGACGCTGCTCTTCGGGGCGCTGCTCTGGTACGCGCCCGTTGCGGCGGCGCTGGCCGTCGCGGTCTTCCTGCCCTCGGTCTGGATCTATTATGGCTTGGTGCGCAACCGCATCAACCGCTACGGCGAGCTGGAAAACAAGGCCCAGCGCGAAAAGGCGCGGCTCGTGGCCGAGACCTTCCGCGGCTATGCCGACATCGAGATCAACAACGCCTTCCCGATGATGCTCCGCTCGTTCGACCGGGCGATGGACCGGGTGATCCGCACGCGCCTGCGCGAAACGGCGATCGGCATGCTTCCGCAGGCCTTTACCGAGATCGGGCTGGCGCTGGGCATGGCCCTGCTGGTCGCGCTGAGTCTGGGCGCGGAAGAAGGACGCGCACAGCTGCTTTTCGGCGTCTTCGCCGTAGCCGCGCTGCGCCTGATGCCTTCGGTGCGCAGCATCATGGCGGGCTGGACCTCGATCAAGTACAACCGCTACACGATCGCCGTCCTGCGCGACGCAACGGCCGGGGACGAACCTTCCTCCGCATCGCCGGACACGCTCTCCGGAGCC
>ERZ1027001.1585-NODE-1585-length-10448-cov-4.222842_pt1 | contig 10448 bp, 8 predicted proteins | sample MGYA00519452_ERZ1027001 | MGnify/ENA primary metagenome ERZ1027001 (study PRJEB26926, sample SAMN06164867) | human gut metagenome | biome: ENVO:00009003; feature: ENVO:2100002; material: ENVO:00002003 | host: Homo sapiens | place: USA | collected 2012 ...
ATCTACACAAGGAGTATCGTCGGCAGCGTCAGATGTGTATAAGAGACAGTTATAGTCACAATTTGTCGTCATCTGGTGCAAAGAAGGAGGTATCCCATGAACCGTTTTTTCCGCCGCCTGTCGCTTCTTCTGTGCGTCCTACTGCTGCTGATAACGGCTCTCAGCGGCTGCGGTACATCCCCTGCCGCTCCCTCTGGCCCCTCCACACCTCAGGCCCCCACGGCGGAGGACGAGGCCCTGCGCCGTGCGCCCTTCCAGCCGGTCATCACCTGTGAGCTGGCCGGGGAGGCGGAGACCCTGACGGAGGAACAGCAGCAGGCCATCCTCTCCTATACCACCATGCTTTGCACCGCTCTGGCCCGGCCCGATGATCCTCTGCCGGATGAGCCCTATACCACGGACACCCTGCGTCAGGAGGCACTGACCCGTGGCTTCCTGTGGTCCAGCTATATCTGGGGGGAGCAGCGGGTACAGGTGTATCCCATGAACCCTATTTACCGCAGCGAGGATGCGGTGGAGGTGTGGGCCTCTCTCCGGGTGGAGGCCAATTATTCCAGCGACCTCACCCAGACCACCGGCGATACCTTCGGCTACGGCTCTCTGCACCATCTGACCCTGAACCGTACCGCCCAAGGCTGGCAGGTGGTGGGCGACGACTGCGAGGAGTCCGATCTGTGCGGCTATCTCAGCGGCTGCGGCACCGCCTCCCTCCCGTCGGAGGACATCCTCGCCGCCATCCGGAATTATCTGGACCTGCGGGCCGCCGTCATGGCCGGGCGAACCCCCGCTGCCCCGGATCGCTGCACCGCTCCCCTGCGGGAGGATGCACAGGCTCTGGCGGAGACCGCCGTGGACGAGTACGCCGTCATTTACGATGTACAGTGCCGCCCCGCCTACTTTGCCCCCATGCAGCAGAGCGGCGAGACGGTGCAGGTGACCCTTCGGGAGATCCTACGGGTGGATCACCTACGGCAGGGCGTCATCGCCGCCACACGGACCTCCGTGGATCATACCCTGACCCTCCGGCAGCAGACGGACGGCTCGTGGCAGGTCTGCGGCGACAGCTATGAAGCGCTGGGACACACCTGCGCCGTCACGCCCTGATGGGCAGCTTTGCAGAATATGGCTTTCAAAAACCGGCAGACGCCTGGCGTCTGCCGGTTTTTGTTGGCTGCACCGTGTCGTGGGGCCTTATGCTCGCTGGCGCTCCTTCATCCGTCTCCAGTTGATGAAGCCGTACAGGTCGTTCACCAAAAAAGCCACGAAGCAAACGACCACCGAGAGATACCGGGTGTCGGCAAGGCTGGCCAGCACCCACAGCGCGATCAGCACGATATCGTTGCTGGCATAGGCCAGCGCAAAATAGGCACTTCTGCGGAAGGTCAGATACACCGCCAGAAAGCTGGTGGTAACGGAGAGGGTACTGGGAAGGAGGTTGGCCGTGTGGAACATCTTCAATATCCAGTAGAACACCCCCGTGGCCACCACCGCCGCAAGGCACATGAGCACGATCTCTTTTTTGCCGATGGTATTCACCTTGACCTCCGACCTCCTCCCGTTGTAGGGGTTTTTCAGCCATGAGATCAGGGCAAACACCGCCATCGGCATGGTCATGCCCAGATAGGTGATCATCTCGCCGTAGTAGGCAAAGGTATAGGAGATGATGCCGTACAGCAGGCTAAAGAGCACCATCAGCACCTGTCCGATGGGGTTTCCCTTGGCGTTGAAGATAAGCGACGTGACCCCTATCAGCGAGGCGGCCAGCGTCAGATAATTCTCCCGGTCAAAGGCGCAGAAGGATCCGACGATGAACACCACCGACAGGCCCCACAGGAGCCTCTCGGCTCTGGAAAAGTATCGAAGCAACTTTCTCCGCATAAGATCCACCTCCAAAAAAACAGCACCCGCATACACATCTTCTAAGACCTGACGATGTGCAAACGAATGCTTTCCCATCTACTACTCGGTAGCAATATCCGTATTCTATTGACATAAGCATTTTACCATGAAAGCTCCGGAGATGCAAGCCCCTGCTTTTATATGTGGCAGGGCGGCACAGAATTTTTCTGCGCCGCCCTGTGGGTTTTATGGTTTTCTCATGGGGTGTGTGGGCTTCCCTGCCCCGTTACCGCAGCGCCACACCCTCCGGCGTGAAGCGCAGGCTGCTCTCATAGCAGGCCCGCACGGCCCGGACAAAGGCCTCCACGTCCCGGCTGCCCATGGTCTCGAAGCAGGAGTGCATGGCCAGCTGGGCCATGCCGATGTCCACCGTGGGGATGGGCAGCTTGGTGTCGGCGATGTTCCCCAGCGTGGCCCCGCCCATCTGATCGGGACGGTTGGCGTAGTGCTGCACCGGCACCTCTGCCCGGCGGCAGAGCTCCGTAAACACGGCGCTGGACACGCCGTCCGTGGCGTAGCGGGGGGAGTGCTTCACCACCACGCCGCCGTTGAGCACCGGGGCCTCGTTGGTGTCCGCCAGCTCCGGGTGGTTGGGATGGCGGGCATGGCCGTTGTCACAGGAGAGCATCATGCTGTCCGCCAGCAGCGCCCGGTGGTCGGCGGCGGAGAGGCCCAGCGCCTCCGAGATGGCCGCCAGCGTCTCCGGCAGGAATACGGAGGCCGCCCCCTGCTTGGTCTCGGAGCCGATCTCCTCATTGTCAAACACGCACAGCACCGGCACCATGTCCCGCTCCTGCGCCGTCAGAAAGCCCTCGGTGCAGGCGAACACGCAGGCCAGATCGTCCAGCCGGGGGGCGGACACGAACTCGCCCTCCGGCCCCCAGACGGTCCCCGGCTGGTTGTTGTACAGCACCAGATCCCCGGCTGCCACGTCCTCCGGGGCGCAGTCCGCCGTTCTGGCCACCTCCCGATAGAAGCTGCCGCTGCCGGTCCCGGCGGCGTACAGGGCCACCAGATCACGGGCCGGGTCGTACTTGACCCCGCTGTTGGTCTCCCGGTTCAGGTGGATGGCCACACGGGGGATCAGGGCCACATCCCGCTTCAGATCCACCAGACGGGCCTCCAGTCCGCCCTCCCGGCGGACCAGTACCCGGCCCGCCACGCTGAGGGGCCGATCCAGCCAGCTATCATTGATCATGCCGCCGTAGCGCTCGGCGGACAGGCGGATATACTCCCCCGTCAGCTCCGCATGATCCCGCAGACGGAAGCAGGGGGAGTCGGAATGGCTGGCGGTCAGCAGGAAGCCGGCAGGGGCCTCCTGCGGGAGGCGAAAGGCCATCATAGAGGAGCCGTTCTTGGTGGTAAAGTACTTCCCCCCTGCCGTCAGCTGCCACCGGCCGGGCCGCAGCTCCGTGTAGCCCTCCCGCAGCAGACGCTGGCGCAGCTCCTCCACGGCGTGGAAGCAGTCGGGGCTGCGCTGGATGTATTGCAGCATTGCAGAGATCATCTTATTCTTCCTTTCTCATCATGGGTGGCTGCTCTCCCGGAGAGCAGCGTATGGCATGAAAAAGGGTGCGCTGCCGGAAGCAGCACACCCTTTCGGTTCAGTGCAGAAGCAGCGTCAACAGCCAGATACACAGGCCAAGACCGCCCAGAAATGCCAGTGCGATCAGCAGGGACGCCTTCATGGTACCCAGCAGGAACGCCCATCGGTCACCTCGGGACATGGGCGGCACATAGTCGCCGTCGGACGGCTCCTGCCGCTTCTTCCGGGAGACTTCTTTATGACCGAACAGGGGCGACCGGTCCAGACCGGACATATCCGCTACCGTCCGGCCGTCGTCCTCCCACTCCTTGTGCTGGTCGCTCATGCCTCGTCGTACAGATGGCAGACCACATAGTGGCCCGGCTCGATCTCACGCTGCTGAGGCACCTCGGTCTTGCACTTCTCCATGCAGTTGGCGCAGCGGGTATGGAACTTGCAGCCAGCCGGCGGATTCGCCGGGGAGGGAATGGAGCCCTCCAGCACGATACGATCCATCTTCACCGTGGGATCCGGCACCGGGATGGCAGAGAACAGGGCCTTGGTGTAGGGGTGCAGCGGATTGCGGAAGATGTCCTCCGTAGCGCCGTACTCCACCAGATTGCCCAGATACATGACGCCCACCGTGTCGGAGATGTATTCCACCACGGACAAATCGTGGGAGATGAAGAGATACGTCAGGTTGTACTTCTTCTGCAAATTTTTCAGCAGATTGATGATCTGTGCCTGAATGGACACGTCCAGAGCCGACACAGGCTCGTCGCAGACGATGAACTCCGGGTTCAGAGCCAGCGCACGGGCGATACAGATACGCTGCCGCTGGCCGCCGGAAAACTCGTGGGGATAGCGATCCTTGTGGAAGGGCTGTAGGCCGCAGTTGTCCATGACCTGGTCGATGTAATCATCGAATTCCTCCTTGCTCACCAGACCGTGCTCACGCACCGCCTCACCGATGATCTCGCCCACGGGCATACGGGGCTGCAGAGAGGAGAAGGGATCCTGGAAGATGATCTGCATCTTCGTGCGCATATCCCGCATTTCCTTGTCGGAGAGGGCGTACACATCCTTGCCATTGAACAGTACCTGACCGCCGGTCTTTTCACCGGCCAGACGCAGGATGGTACGGCCGGTGGTGGTCTTGCCGCAGCCGGACTCGCCCACCAGACCCATGGTAGTACCACGCTTGAGGTTAAAGGTGACACCGTCCACGGCCTTCACATGGCCCACAGTCTTGCTGATCATACCGCCCTTGATGGGGAAGTACTTCTTCAGGTCCTTGACCTGCAGAATGTACTGGGGATCATACTCCACCGGCGTTTCAACGGCTTTCTTCTCGTTTGCCATGGTTATTCACCCACCTTTCCGTCAAAGTAACGATAGCAGCTGACCATATGCGTGGGGGAGAGCTGGATCATATGGGGATACTCGCCGCTGCACTTCTCCACCTGCATCTCGCAGCGGTCCTTGAAGTAGCAGTAGTCCGGCATATTGATGGGGTTAGGCACCTTGCCGGGAATGGAGTACAGCTTATCCACCTTCTTGCCCACCACGGGCTTGGAGGCCATCAGGCCGATGGTGTAGGGGTGGGCGGGATTGGCGAAGATCTCCTCCGCCGTACCCTTCTCCACCACACGACCGGCATACATGACCACCACGTAATCCGCCATCTCAGCGATAACACCCAGATCGTGGGTGATGAGCATGATGGAGGAATTGATCTTGTCTTTCAGATTCCGCAGCAGATCCAGGATCTGTGCCTGAATGGTCACGTCCAGAGCCGTAGTGGGCTCGTCAGCGATGATCAGCTTGGGGTTGCAGGACAGGGCCATGGCGATCATGACACGCTGGCGCATACCGCCGGACAGCTCGTGGGGGAACATATTGTACACGCCCTCGCAGTTGGCGATACCGGCCATCTCCAGCAGGTGGATGGAGCGTTCCTTGATCTCCTCCTTGCTCTTGCCCTCGCCGTCGTGGAGGGCAATGACCTCGTCCAGCTGAGCGCCGATGCGGAACACCGGGTTCAGGCTGGTCATGGGCTCCTGAAAGATCATGGACATATAGTTGCCCCGCAGATTCTGCATCCGCTCCGTGGGGGTCTTGGTGATGTCGTAGCACTTGCCGTTGCCGAGGTTCAGGCGAATTTCGCCGTCCACGATCTGGCCCTGCGGCCGCTGCAGCAGCTGCATGATGGAGAGGCTGGTAACGGACTTACCGCAGCCGGACTCGCCCACCACGCCCACGGTCTTGCCGATGGGGACGTCGAAGGAGACGCCGTCCACAGCACGGACGGTACCCACATCCGAGAAGAAGTAGGTATGCAGATTCTCGATTTCCAGTGCGTTGTTGGGATCCTTCATCTGAGTCAGATACTCGGACTCCGGCACATTCTTGCGCTTATGGCGCTTTTCCAGCTGATCTGTGATGCGGCGGTTCTCACGGGAGATACGCCGGGATTCCTTAGCGGACAGATAGCCGGTCTCATTCTTCTTAGACATACAGGCTCCTCCTTTCTCAGCGCTTCATCTTCGGGTCGAACGCATCCCGCAGACCGTCGCCGGCCAGATTGAAGGCCAGAACCGTCAGCAGCAGCAGCAGACCGGCGGGGATCCACACCCACCAGTAGTTGGTCAGCACGTGGGTGTTGTTCACGTCGCTGATGATGTTGCCCCAGGAAGCGAAGGGGAACTTCACGCCCAGACCAAGGAAGGACAGGGTGGCCTCGGTGATGATCACGGAACCCAAGCCCATGGTGCAGTTGACGATCAGCTGAGGAATGACGTTGGGGATCAGGTGCTTGAAGATCCGGCGGGAGACGCTGATACCGCAGGCCTCGGTGGCCGTCATGAACTCCTGCTCACGCAGGGACAGGATCTGGCCACGGACCAGACGGGCAATACCGGCCCAGCCCAGGAAGCCCAGAATCAGCATCAGGTATATCATTCTCAGCCATCCGTCCACACGCTGAGCGTCCATGGCGGCACCCAGAATGATGATGATGGGCATGGAGGGGATGCAGTAGAAGATATCCACCACACGCATGATGAGGTTATCCACCCAGCCGCCGAAATAACCGGCAATGCCGCCGAAGATAACGCCGATGACCGTCTCAATGACGATTACGATGAAGCCGATCATCAGGGACACACGGCCGCCGTACATCAGTCGGGTCAGCATATCCATGCCGTATCCGTCGGTACCCATCAGGTGCTCCTTGCTGGGAGCGGAATACTTATCGTACTGGCGGCTGGTCTGCTCCTGCAGAACGGACCAGCTGTTGGTGGCAGCGTCGAAGGAGATATCATACTCCGCCGTAGCGCTCTGGGGCGTGTCATCAGGCATCTGACTGTCGTCGGGGGTGATGGCGCTGCTGGTACCGTTCTCCTCATCGGTGGCGGGCTCCTCATCCACGATGAGGGACTCGTCGGTGTAGGTGAACTTTTCGCCGCCGGCGTTGATGGTGTCGATGAGCTTATCCTTGAAGTCACGGGACAGGAACACGTCTGGCATCAGAGCCTGCACCACGTAGGGGCTGACATAGGCCACCTCGGTGGTGCCGTCCATGACGCTGCCGCTTTCATCCACGGTGTAGGTCTTGCCGTCCGCCGTGAAGGTATCCGCACCGTCGGTGAGATAGGCCTTCAGGGCCTGATAGGTGAACTCAAAGGACAGGGTGGCGTCCGAAGCGGAGGGGCTCACCACGCTCTTGTAGGCAAGACCCACCACCTGACCATTTACGGAGACGCTGTAAAAGTCCTCCGCCTCCTTGGTCAGGGTGAATCTGTTGTCACGGTAGGTAAAGCCGTCCTTCTGCTGTTGGATGGCCAGCATAGCCTGCGCCTGAGCAGGCAGGCCGAACACGGAATCGTCCGCCGAAGAATAGCGGAACTCCGTATTCTTGATGACCGCCGCAAACTCCCGGCGGATGGTCTTATCGGCGTAGAAGAACTTATCCTGCTCATAGGGGGAGATCAGTCCGCCGATAAAGGAGAAAACAAACATGAACACGAGGATCGCCATACCGGTCACCGCCAGACGGTTCCGGAAGAAGCGCTTGGCCACCAGCATACCGGGGGACAGCACCTTCACACGGCGGTCGTCGTTCAGAGAATAGTGCTCCTCCGACGGCTTCTGGTCGGCGTGCTCGATCTCTTCATTCAAAGTATCCTTCAGATTCTCGTTATGATCTGCCATCGTTTATTTCCTCCTTTCTTAAGCGATACGTACACGGGGATCGACCACCGCATACAGGACGTCGGAGATCAGGTTGCCCAGCAGGGTCAGGATCGCCAAAAACGTCATATAGAACATGGAGAACGGGATATCGCCGCCCACCATGGCATTATACGAGGTCAAGCCGATGCCGGGGATGCCGAACAGGGTCTCGGTGATCAGAGCACCGGAGAACAGGCCCGGCAGGCTGCCGCCAATGATGGTGACCAGCGGGATCAGCGTGTTGCGGAAGGCGTGGTGATAGATGACCTTCCGCTCGGACAGGCCCTTGGCCCGTGCGGTACGGATGTAGTCGGCGTTCAGCACCTCCAGCATATTGGTGCGGGTATAGCGCATCAGGGAACCGACGCTGATGACCACCAGCGTCACGATGGGCAGCACCAGATGATGCGCCTTGTCCCAAAACTGACCGGCCGCAGACAGCTGCTGGTAGTTACGGCCGATGAGACCGTACAGGTCGAACCAGTCCAGCTTCACGGAAAAGACCAGCTTCAGCAGGGACGCAAAGAAGAACGTAGGCAGGGAGATACCGGCCAACGCAAAAACAGAGATGGCATAGTCCGTCCTGCTGTACTGCTTGGTGGCAGCCAGCACGCCCAGGGGGATGGCAATGATGATCTCCAGAATGAAGGCGATACCGCCCATGATGAAGGACAGCCACACCGTGTCGTTAAACTTCTGGAGCACCGGCACCGTGTATAGCCAGCTGTCACCGAAGTTGCCAGTGAACATCTCGCCCAGCCACGCAAAAAAGCCGGAAATGATCCCGCCGTTCATATGATACATCTCTTCCAGCTGGGCCAGCCACTCCTCATAGCTCTTGGAGCCGGGCGCCATGGCCTTCTGCTGTGCCATTCTCTCGATGTAGGACGTCGGGAGACAGCGCATCAAGCCATAGATGATGAACGAAACAAAGAACAGGATCACAATGGAAATCAGTATTCTTTTCAAAACATATTTTCGCACAAATTCAACCTCCGTTCTGATGATACAACGGGCCGGCGCCGCTCAGGCGCCATGCCGCAAAGCCCACTGCACATCAGGCAGCGACCTGCAATTTTTGAAAGTCACTTCCCGATATGCAGCCGGGGCGAACCGGTGACCGCAGTGGCCACCGGTTCGCCGGGTCTGCTCAGTCAGTCAGCAGGACCGACCGGATACCGTTATAAGCACGGAGCTTAGTTCAGCTCCATGTTCTGGATGCCGTTCAGCCAGCCGTAGAAGGTGGTGATATCGGGCAGCACGGTCTCCATCTTCACACGCTCGGTGCTGAAGATGATGGCGTTCTGACGCTGATAGACAGGCACCTCGGTGGCCCAGTCAACGATAGTGTCCAGGCAAGCCTTGTACAGGGTCTTACGATAGGACTGATCCAGAGACTTACGAGCCTCCAGGATCATGTTATCCAGCTCCTCGTCAGCGACGCAGTACATGTAGCTGGAGTTACCCTGATCGGGACCACCCATGGGGTTGTAGCCATTGCCCATGTCGCCGTTGAAGTCGGCAACGTCGGCGTAGTAGATCTGATACATATCAGGATCCACAGTGGCGCTCCAAGCGGCACACCACATATCTACCTGACGGGCCCGGATGCCATCCCACAGAGCGGTAGTATCGGACAGGTCGGTGACCACGATATCCATACCGATCTCAGCCAGGGCCTTCTTAGCCTCGGTGACCATCATGAAGGAGGGGTGGTTGCCGGTACCGTCGGCGGGGATCTGAACCTCATACTGCATCTTGGCACCCTCAGGAGCGGCAGTGATCTTGCCGTTCTCGACGGTATAGCCGGCGGCCTGGAAGAAGCCCAGAGCAGCGGTCTTGGCGGCGGCATACTTGTCATCGGCGCTCATGCCGGAGGTGTAGATGGGCTTGCCATCGACATCCACGGAGAAAGCCACCTGATAGCCGGCGTCAGTTGCCTGAGGAGCAGCCCAGGAGGTGTTGGAGATGGGGTAGTTGATCACGCTGGCACGCTCGCCATAGTAGGACTCGACGCTCAGCTCACGGTAAGCGGCAAACACAGTGGCCAGACCCTTACGCAGGTCCTTGGAGGCCTTGGAACCGGGATCGCCGCCCACGTTCACGGCCACAGAGGAGATACCCATGTAGCCGTAGCCCAGGTTATCCACGGTGTTGACGGTGATCTTGTCGCCGTTCAGCTCGCCGTTGCTGTTCTGCTGCTGGATAGCGTTCACGGTGTCGGCGCTGAAGGAAGGATCGGTGATATCAATGGTGCCGGTGACGACGCCGTTGAGCTTATCGGTCTCCTGAGACTCCAGGAAGTTGACGTGCTTGATCTTGGGAGCGCCCAGATAGTAAGAATCGTTGGCCTCGAAGTTCACAGTACCGTTCTCGAACTTAACGAACTTGTAGGGGCCGGCGCCCATGGGCTGGGTGGTGACGGAGCGGACGTGGGACAGATCGCCCTTGTCGAAGCCAAACTTGTTGTTGGCGTAATCGTACTTGTCCTTCTCACCATAGTAGTGCATAGGAGCGATCACAACGCCCAGCTGATACACGGCGGTAGCGGAGACCTCGGTGAGCACAACACGCATGCTGTAATCGCCGGTCTTCTGGATACCGGTGATGTTGGCAGCGGACTCACCGAAGGTGACAGCCTTGGTGGAGGTGGCGTACACATCCGCAGGCAGCAGATCGGACAGAGCGGAACCGGCAGTCTCAGCCTCCATGGCGGAGAAGTTCCAGTCATACTTGGCAGCAATGGCCAGGAAGAGATCCTTAGCGGTAGCATCGTCAGCCAGGCCCTCGA
>ERZ1027001.1605-NODE-1605-length-10356-cov-6.560625_pt1 | contig 10356 bp, 9 predicted proteins | sample MGYA00519452_ERZ1027001 | MGnify/ENA primary metagenome ERZ1027001 (study PRJEB26926, sample SAMN06164867) | human gut metagenome | biome: ENVO:00009003; feature: ENVO:2100002; material: ENVO:00002003 | host: Homo sapiens | place: USA | collected 2012 ...
GAGATTACTACGCGTCTCGTGGGCTCGGAGATGTGTATAAGAGACAGTTTTTAAACAGCTCGGCCGGGTCCAGCCCATAGCTGACCGGGATAGCCCTGATCGATACCGGCAGCACATAGGCGCTGTTGAAGGCGACGATCGCCACGAACAAATACGGGATCGGGTTCAGCCCCAGCGCCTGCGCAATACTCTGCACTACAGGCACGGCAATAGCGGCCGCCGCCGTATTGCTGGAAATCTCGGTCAGCACCGTCGAAAACAGCGTAAAAGCAAACACCGTTTCCAGACCGCCAGTCAGCGGCAGCAGCGTGATCGCCTCAGCCATTTTCAGGGCCGCGCCGGTTTCCGTCACCAGACTGCCCAAAGCCAGGCCGCCGGCAAATAAAAACAGCATGCCCCACATAACGCCCTTTTCCGCAAATTCCCAGGTCAGCAGAGCCTTGCCGTCCTCATCCTCGAAGGTGAAGGCCAGCAGCCCCATGATCAGAAAGACATACGCAGGCTTCAGCGCCGGCAGCCACCCGGCGTACAGCGGCCGGATAAAAGCCAGCAGTGTCGCCGCGACAAACAGCACCAGGCTGATTTTTTCGCCCAGCCGTATCGTACCCAGCTGCGCGTACATTTCCTTAAAATATTCGCTGGTACCAGCCAAGCGCTTTACCGGCACCGGCAAATGGAACAGGAAAAACAGATTCAGCAGCAGGACCAGTACCAAAAGCGGCAGAAAACGCACCACCCAGTCGATATACATAAATTCCTGTCCTGTCAGCTTTTCCAGATAGCTGATCGCCACCAGGTTCGCCGCCCCGCCCAAAGGCGAGCCGAAGCCGCCGATGCCCGCGCCCCAGACGATCGCCAGCAGGATCGGCACTGCCAGCTTACTGTTTTTGATGTTTTCCTCGCCAATAAACTGCAGCATGGATACCGCTACCGGTACCAGGATCGTACAGACGACCACATTCGGCAGAAAGATGGACAGTACCGTCGCTACCAGCAGCCAGACTGCTATCTGCTGCCGCAGCGACGTGCCGATACAGCACAGAGTCTTGATCGCCAGCCGCTTGTCGAGCCCCGTCGTCGCCCAGGTCAGGCAGACCAGATCAGCGCCGAACAGCAGCACGATGATCTCAGAAAAATACTGACTGATAACGTGCTGCATCGGGATCAGGTCAAACAATGCGTTGACACCGATCGGCACGAACGCCGTCACCGAAATATTGACCGGCCGCAATATCCACCACAGCGCCATCCAGACCGTCGTTCCCAACGCCGCAGCCGCTTTGAAGCCAAAGAACCATTCCAGCAGCAGTATCGTCAAGCCGAAGCTGAGCGGCCCCAGCAGCACTGCCACACTGTGCAGGCGGCGCTTGCGTTTACTTCCGTACATAACCCCATCCCCTTCTTGCTCTCAAACTATTTTTATTGTAGAATGGTGGTATAAAAAAGTAAAATACTATTTCTTTGTTATTATAATAAGAATTTCTTATATTTTTTAGAGGTGAGCTATGGATTTTGAATTTTACCGTAATTTTATCACCGTCGCCGAAACAGGCAACCTGACCACAGCTTCCAAAAAACTGGCCCTGGCCCAGCCGGCTCTCAGCGCCCAGATCAAAACACTGGAGCACTATTACGGCGCCAAGCTGATCCAGACTGCGCGCGGCAAACGCCAGCTGACCCTGACCGAAGCCGGGGAAGCCTTCCTGGGCAAGGCCCGCCAGATCTGCCGCACCGAAGAAACCATCCTTTTAGATATGCAGAGCTTCAATAAAAAAGCTTCCGGCACACTGCGCTTCAGCGTTTCGCCTGCCAAAAGCACCTTTTTCATCAACACCTATCTGCGTCCCTTTGCGGCCGCCTATCCCGAAATCTGCTTCCAGTTCCGGGAAGAAGCCGTCAGCGCCCAGACCAGACATATTGCGGAAAACAGCAGTGATTTTGCCTTTGCCAATGCGCCGCTGCCGTCACCGCAGCTGTTTGCCGCCCACAAAACGCAGAAAGAATATTTTTATGCCGTTTACAGTCCGCAGGCAAACTGCGGCCTTGATCCACAGCAGCCGCTGACGCCGAAACAATTACAGAATATCCCTGTCTGCTGTAACTTCGGCTGCTACAGCCTGCTGCGCAAAGCCTGCCTCAAGCACGGCTTCATGCCCAAGATCCGCTTTATCGCCACCACCAATACTGCCGCACTCGCTTTCGTGCAGGACGGCAGCGGCATCGCCATCGTTTCCGCCGGCGGCAGGGACGACTTCCCCCAAGGGTTGCAGCAGCAGCAGCTGGCTGATGATGAACTGTATTTTGAGCAGACGCTGTTCTGGTCCAAAAAAGACCGGTTAAGCGCCACCGCACAGCTGTTTTTGGACTTTTACCTGGCGGCAGCCAAGACTGACCGCCCCTGATCATCAGAATCTGCGCATAAAAAAGCCTTTATGACAAAGTCATAAAGGCTTTTATTATTACGATTTACAGCTCGTACCCAAACAGGACACCCTTACCGCCGGCTTTTTTCACCTTGTACATGGCCTGATCAGCTTTGAGCAGCAGCTCCTCCGCCGTCCTCCCGTCCTCGGGATAACGCGCCACGCCGATACTGACATTGCAGAATACCTCGCCCCTTTTCAGCCGCCAAGGCTGGGCAAACCGCCGATGGATAAAGCTGGCCAGATTCCGGATATTGGCTTCCGTTTTATCCCCGTCGATGATCGCGATGAACTCATCGCCGCCGTTGCGGTAAATAGCGTCATGCAGCAGCGGGATACCGGAAAAGAACTGTCCCAGCTGCACTAAGAACTCGTCCCCCGCTTCGTGACCAAAGGTATCGTTGATCTTTTTAAAACCGTCGATGTCAAAAAACAGCAGATAACCTTCGCCGCCCTCCTGCGTTTTGTCGATCCGGCGCTCGCACTCCTTCACCAGCATCCGGCGGTTCGGCAGGTTCGTCAGCGAATCATAATTGGCCAGATACTCGACCAAAGCTTCGTTGCGCTTATTGTCAGTGATATCGGCACTGCTCACCACATGGGCCAGTCTGCCGTCCACCCAGCGGAACGCCGCGCTGAACACCCTGAACCAGGAACCGTCGAAAGGCCGCTGATAATCCCAGGAATAGATCTTCGTCGGTTCGCCGTTCTCATCGATCAGCTTTTGCTGCGGGCAGAAAGCACAAGGCCCGTTTTGACCCGGGAACAGCACCTCCCAGCACTTGCGCCCCAAAAACTGCGAAATACCGCCGTACGGGGCCGCCATAGAACGGTTGGCATATAAAATATCATGGGTATGGAAATCGTTGACATAAATATCTATACCTGTATTATCCAAAATGCTTTCCAGCGAATTTTTGGCAAAAGTCAGCTTGTTCTGATAGACCCTCACCCCGATATACCGACCAAACATCGACAGCACTGTCTTCAGCAGCTGCTGCGTGCCTGCCGGCGGCACCGGCCGGGCCGACTGCTGTACAAATACCAGCAGCCCGTAGATCTGCAGCGTTTCATCGACTACTGAAGCCACTACCAGCGACTGCGCCGCAAACAGCTCCAGCAAAGCATTCTCAGCTGTACTGTTCTTTTGTCCACCCTCCAGCCAGACAAAGGTTTCCTGCGCCAGATAGCTGCGGTAAGCAGCGTCGACCGCGTCGATCGGAAAGCTGCCCCGCAAAGGCAGCTCCTTACGCAGACAGCGTTCTTTCAGATGCAGATGGTTGTACTGGTCCAATTCATAGATCAGCCCGCCGTCAAAATCAAAAGCAGAACAGAGCTCCGCCAGAGCCATGTCGATGACTCCGGTATCCACCTGCTTGCCGCCCAGTAATTCAGCTAAAGATAAAACGAGAGTATCACCCGATTGTACCATTACAGCCACCTTCTATCCATACATTTAAAATAGTTCGATATTATTATATACTTTGCTGATTTTATTCTATCATATTTATTATTTTTATCAACTGTAATTTATATTCTTTTAGGCAATAAAATTATTATATTACTCAAAAAAAAGCAGCCGCTCCCTTTCTAAGGCAGCAGCTGCTTGCAGGATGATTTTAAATTTTCAGCCGGGCATCATTTCCAGAACGGATAGGTACTCAGGACCACGACCAGCCCCAGCACGATAAAATCGGCGGCTCCCAGCGGCTCTCGCGGCATATTTTTATAAGTATTGCTGCCGAAACCCTTCAGCTCCATACTCAGCGCCAGCGTTTCGGACTTGGCCACCGCCCGCATGACCAGCGGCCTGATGACCACGACATACGAAAGCAGGCGTTTCACGCAGTTGCCCCGGTTGGAATAACCGCGGCAGGACTGGGCATCCAGCGTGATCTCGCTGTCAGCCAGGAAATTAGGCACGAAACGCAGCGCCGTCGTCAGCATAAAAGCATATTCACAGGGCAGGTGGAAACGGTCCACCAGCGTCTGGGCAATATCCTGGATACGCGTCGCCGCCAGCATACACAAAAACGCCATCGTCATGACCAGCATCCGCAGGCCGCCCGTCAGCGCCACCTCCAGCGGCGAACCGAACAGCAGCTGGAACAGGATCATCAGCCCGGTGAACACCGCCAAACCGCCGATCGCCGCCATAGTCATGCGGTCGCGCTTGATCGACAGCAGTAAAGCCAGCTCAAAAACCAGGATCGTCGCCACCGCCTTGACCGGCAGAATAAAGACCCACGCCGTCACAGCAACAGTGACAATGATTTGAGTAAACGCACTGATCCGCATCAGTCCTCAGCTCCTTTCCGCACCAACAGGCGGCAGAACTCCTCGGGTGTCGCCGCCGTAAAACCCAGACTGCCCGCCAAAGCAGCCGCCGTCGGCCGGCGCAGGCCCCATTCTTCCACAGCATACGCACCGCCGAACAGCTCCGTCGGCGTACCGTCATACACCAGGTCGCCATCCTTCAGGACAATGGCCCGCTTCGCATAACGGCGCACCACGTCCATATCATGCGAGATCAACACGATCGTGATCCCCTTTTCTTCGTTCAGCGTCTGCAAATACTGCATCATCCGCTCTTTCTCGATCGCATCCTGACCGTTGGTGATCTCGTCTAAGATCAAAGTACGCGGATTGAGCGCCAGCGCCGAAGCCACACCCAAACGCCGCTTCTGCCCAAAGGACAGCAGACGCGGATACGCGCCCGCCAGCTCGGCCAGCCCCGTAGCCGCCAAAGCTGCCTCCACCTGCTTTTTGATCGTCTCTGCCGTCAGCTTTTTAGCCCTCGGCCCATACGCCACCTCATCAAAAACCGTATCTTCCAAAATCTGCAGATCCGGGTTCTGGAATACATAACCGATCTTGTCAGCCAGGTCGGCCGGCTCATAATTGACGATATCCTCGCCGTCTACCAGCACCTGCCCGCTGCGGGGATGCAGAAGCGCCATGAACAAACGGCTCAGCGTCGTCTTGCCGCTGCCGTTATGGCCCAAAAGCGCCACAAACTCGCCGTCACCGATCGTGCAGGCGATATCGTTCAGTACCGGCAGACCCCTGCGGTAAGCAAAATTGACCTCTTTAGCCTCCAACATCAGGCGTTCCCCCCTTCAAAACCAAGCAGCTGTAATTCCGCAGCCGCCTCTGCCTCAGTCCGCCACTCGCCCAAAGTGATACCGAAACGGCGCTCGACGCCCAGCTTCACCTGCCATAGCGCAGGCACCAGCGGACGCAGCTCCTCGTCCTCATACATCGTCCGCGCCGCAGCAGCAAAGGTATCAGCCGTTACCAGCTGCCCCTCCTTCAGCACTACCATGTCCGTCACATAAGGCAGCAGATAGTCCACCCGGTGCTCAACTACGATGATCGTCGTGCCGTAACGCTGATGGATCGCATATAACAGCTCATACAGCGAATGGGCCCCGTCCGGGTCCATCGCCGATACCGGCTCATCCAGCACAATGATCTCGGGATGCACCGCCAAAGTAGCCGCCAGCAGCAAACGCTGGCGCTGCCCGCCCGACAGCTCGTCCAGCTGATAACTCTCGCGCCCCGGCAGACCCACGTCCTCCAAAGCCTTACGTGTACGCTCCGCCACCTCCTCCGGCGCAAAACCGTGATTCAGCAAACTGAAAGCAACTTCCTCGCCCGCGGTCAGCGAAACCAGCTGGCTTTCGTAATCCTCCAGCATCAGCCCCACGCGCATCGCGATATCCGACACCCGGCGGCCTTTAGTCGATTCGCCCAGCACCTGCACATCGCCGCTGTAACGCCCGCCCATATAAAAAGGCACGATGCCCGTCATCGCCTTGCACAAAGTAGTTTTGCCCGCGCCGCTGGGGCCGGCCACCACAGTGAACGAACCCTTTTTGATCTCCAGGTCGATATCCTGCAGCACCAGCTCCGATTTATTATAAGCAAAATAAAAATTTTCCAGCCTGATAACGCTCTCCATCATTCATCGTCCTCCTGCACAAAAAACAGTTTCCGCACCGGCCCGAACAGCAAAAAGGTGATCATGCCGTTCAGCGCGCCCACGATCGCCACCACCGGCAGCATGGCATACAGCCAGACATGCAGCGGCAAGCCCAGAACGATCTTTAAAATGAAAGTAAACACACCGCCGCTGGCCATAGTTGCCAAAAATCCCGTCACCAGGGGGCGCAGCTTCCACTTGCCCAAACCGCAGCGCAGCATCGCCTTGACCAGGATGCAGCAGGTGATCGCCCCCGAAAGCTCGCTTGCGATATTACCCAGCGGAAAAGCCGACTTCGACGACGGCACCAGCGTGATGCCCGCAATAAAACCGATGCCCACAGCCTGCGACAGCGTCGGGTTCGTCAGATTGATAACGATAGAATACATGGCGATCGTCCAGTTCGGCGTCACGCCGCCCACATTAGGGCTGACCGTGTGCAGGATGATGCCGATAGCGAACAGCATCGCCGTGATCGCTACCCAGCGGTAGCCGTCCTGCATTGGTTTAACTTCGATCAGGTCCACCAACGGCAGCCTGGTATTTTTTTCTTTATCCATAATATAAGCCTCCTTCAAATCGGGCAATAAAAAAAGCCCTTCATCCCCATGTAGGGACGAAAGACACAACTTTCGCGGTACCACCCTGCTTGACTGAATAATCAGTCCGCTCGCTAAGATACGGGCCATGGCCGATATCCCCTTCCCTGGTAACGGGCGAAGCATCCCGACGGCGTCTACCCCCTTGCGGGCTCAAGCCGTATCTTAAAGGTCCATTCACCCTGCCGCCAAACGCCGGACTTGCACTGTCACCGGCTCGCTGAGGTCCGCTTGGCAAAGCTACTAATCCTCATCATCGATCAAATACTTATGAAATTACTTTAAAGTGTAGCACCAGCGGCAAAAGTTGTCAATAAGCGCGCGTGTATACATAGCGGCAAGCACCAAAGCTAAAAATATACTTGTAATTTTGCGCCGGCAGGAGTAAGATATTTTATGTAGTGGGGACGTAGCTCAGCTGGGAGAGCGTACGGTTCGCATCCGTAAGGTCGAGAGTTCGATCCTCTTCGTCTCCACCATTATATTGCGCGAACTCACCTATTATTTTAAAGGTGGCTTTGCGTTACGTTCTGGCTGTAATACGAAACAGAAAAGCACGGTAATGAATACCATTACCGTGCTTTTACTTGCTTTTCGCAATAAAGGGAAAGATGTGACGAAATATACAAATACTGCCGAAATGTGCTTCCGGTGAGGCAACTCATCTTATTTCCTGTTCCAGAGTATCAAAATCTATAAAATCGAAATAGAATAGCTATTTATTATTGTAGGACATCTTACCATTGTTGAAATAAGAAAACGGAAAAGTGGAATGATATATTACTGAGAAAAGAACAGTTTTAGGTCATAACCGTAATGTCGATTATGCCCTTGTTGAAAGTAGACTTATCTGCATAAACAACAAGATCAACTCGTGTTGGCGACACTTAAAAATAATTTTTAGTTGGAAGAAAACAAAAGTTATGCTAGAATGATTAAAAGGGAGGGATTTTTATGGCAGAGAGAACTACTATTACTGCACCTGAAATTATCCAGCTCTTGGATGATGCTAATATAAAACAATCCACTGGAAGAATTGAAATTACATTCAACGATTTCACTGTAAAACTTAAGCAACGAGATACTGTTGGAAATTCCCTGCAAGAGTGGCTTGCGATGTTTTTAGGTAGCCAAAACATATATTACCGTCCCAATATAGGGCAAACATTTCCAGATTTTTACCTTTCTGAAAGTAATGAAACTGGGCTTTGTGAAATGAAAAGTTTCTATGATTCTGCAAACTTTGATGTTGCTAATTATAGAAGCTATATCAACTCAATCGTTGAAAAACCATATCGCCTTAATTCTGACTATTTAATTTTTAAATACAATATGGACGATGAAGGGAATATACAGATTCTCGATTATTGGTGCAAAAAAGTCTGGGAAATTACTGGTCGTGCAGAAAACTATGCTCTAAAATGCCAACGCAAGAGAGGACAAATTGTAAATATTCGTCCTATCGCTTGGTACAGTCAAAGAACAAAATTCCCTGCTTTTGAATCTTTGCCACATCTTTTACAAGCACTCTATCAAACACAACTAAATATTTTAAATAATACTCGCGAGGCAAACGACTGGTTGCAATCAGTTATTTCTGGATATAACGACTTTTTCGGAGAAACATTAACCATCCAACAAATCAAAAACCTTTAAAGTTACATAAAAGTATGAGAGCGAAGCGAGTTTCTCTTATTTGTATTTTTTTGCCATTCTTCCTGCAATTGCAGAAATTACAGGAACACAGACAGTATTTCCCAAAAGGTCATATGCTTCTTTTTCTTTAACAATGGACAAATCATAGTCATCATCGTATCCGCAAAGGCGTTGGCACTCACGTATAGTAAGTCGCCTTATTCCATTGCCATCTACAAGCCCCATTTTATCAGCATCCATAGCAACGAGTGTTGGAACCAAATCGTCCGGAGATAGAATCCTTGAAAACTCAAACGAGAGCTTCCCTGTTACAATATTATAACCCTTAGGTTTTGTAAAATCTGGAACTCTAACCCCGTCGATTTGTTCTCTTGGATGTTCAAAAACCAAATATCCCTTTTTTACTAAGTCATCAAGCATTTCTTTTAATTTAGGGTTATCATAAAATGTTGTTATTTGCTCAACTGTTAAAGGCATTCCGTCCATCCATTTAATTCCAATTTCATCAGCCCATTGCTTTTTACGTCTTTGTCTTAGCAATAGCCTAAGCAGGTCACGCTGCTCCTGAGATGTTTCACCTTTAAGTTCAATATCCCAAGAATGAATATTGTCTTTACCGCCGCGTTTATCTTTGATAGCTTTTCCTTGAATAGCATCTACAGAATAATGCTTTAATAAGCATCGTGTAAAATGACTATCAACTGTTGGCAGATTATGTTCCATTACATCAGCTAAAGTAGCTGTAGAAACAGGAAAATCTTCTAAGGAAATAGGTTGATTTCTCATTCCGACTATGTAGACCCTTTTTCTGCTTTGCGCTAATCCGAAATATTGGGAATCAATTAGTTTAAAAGATACCGCATAACCAAGAGCTTTCAAATGTTGGATGATTATGCGCAATGTATTTCCTTTATCATGTGTAACTAAACCTTCTACATTCTCAAGCAAGAATCCATAAGGTTTTTTGTCTTTTAATATTCGTTCGATTTCGAAGAACATGGTACCTCTTGTATCTGAGAATCCAAGTTGCTTCCCTGCAGATGAAAAAGGTTGACAGGGAAATCCAGCTAACAGGAAATCAAAGTTAGGAATTTCATCACTTTTTATTTTAGTTATATCGCCATGGATTTCTCCATCTCCAAAATAGTTCTTGTACGCGGCTATAGCATAGCTTTTAATTTCAGATGAAAAAACGCACTCAACATTATATCCAAGTTTCTCAAACCCTTGGGTAAAACCAATCCTAATACCCCCAAGCCCTGCGAACAAATCAATTATTTTAACAGTACACGCGTTTTTTTTCTGTATAAAATTGAGTTGCTGCTCAATAAGACTAACACATTTTTCTGAAAACGAACTACCTTCAGCGAATTCTTCGACATCCTGCTTCTGTCTAGATGATAGGTATATTTTATATCCTACTTTCTTGTTATCTTCAATAACAGACTTTCGCCCAGCATTTTCTCTTTTGCCTCCACGCAAAGCCATCACCCCGTTTCTTGAAAAAAGTATAACAAACGCCGTTTGAAATAGCAACCCTTTTTTTCAAAAATACTAGTGTTTTTTCTAGACCAAACAAGTGGTATCACGAACTTATCATCAATTTTTATGAACGATTACCTTCCCATACCTTACTTTCACGACCTTTTATTTTTCAAATAAATTATGCCTGCAACTGTCTCTTATACACATC
>ERZ1027001.1609-NODE-1609-length-10314-cov-6.820840_pt1 | contig 10314 bp, 7 predicted proteins | sample MGYA00519452_ERZ1027001 | MGnify/ENA primary metagenome ERZ1027001 (study PRJEB26926, sample SAMN06164867) | human gut metagenome | biome: ENVO:00009003; feature: ENVO:2100002; material: ENVO:00002003 | host: Homo sapiens | place: USA | collected 2012 ...
AAGGAGTATCGTCGGCAGCGTCAGATGTGTATAAGAGACAGCAAAACTGCATAATGACCTGCTGCGTGACATCGGCACGCTGGCGCGCACGATCCACTATCTTCACGATCTGCATTTTAAGGAACTAGCGCTGCAGCGAGGACAGTTTATTTTTCTGACCCGGATCTGCGAAAATACGGGTATCAATCAAAACGATTTATCGCTCTTATTAAAAGTCGATAAATCTACGACTGCCAAAGCTGTCCAAAAATTGACCGCTGCCGGTTATATAAACAGGCAGCGCAGCAGCGAAGACCAGCGGCACTGGCAGCTTTTCCCAACAGAAAAAGCTCTCCTGCTCTACGATCAAATCATCACTGAAGAAAACACCAGCCTGCAGTTGTGTCTGCAAAATTTTACAGCGTCAGAACGCAAAGAACTGAACAGGCTGTTCAAAAAAATGTGTGCCAATCTGGAAACACACTGGCAAAAAACAAAGGGTCAAAAACAAAGAATCGAGGTGCAATGATGCTGCGTTTGGCAACTATGCAGGATTTAACACGGATCATGGCTATCGTGCAGGCTACGGTCAGGGAAATGCACGCTTACGGCAACTATCAGTGGGACGAGGTTTATCCAACTGAACAGGATTTTGCCGCAGACATCACCCAAGGCGATCTTTTTGTATCAGAAGCTGAAGGACAGATCTGCGGCCTGATCTGCATCAATCAGACCGAACCAGCTGTTTATGCTGATGCCAACTGGACTTTGGCGGAAAAAGCCCTGGTCCTGCATCGCATGGCAGTTGACCCGGCCCTGCGCGGCCGCGGTACCGGCTCTGAATTGCTGCAGCAGGCTGAAACGCTCGCTCTCAGCCTGGGACTGCGTTATTTAAAAACAGATACCTACGCCCTGAACGAAAAAGCTCAACAGCTATTTCTAAAGCACGGCTATCATTTCTGCGATAAAATCCAGTTCCGTAAAATGGAGCACCAGTTTTACTGTTATGAAAAAGTGCTGTAAAATAAAAACACACCCTTTTTAAAGGGTGTGTTTTTACTTATAAAGCAGGATCGTCAACGCCGTTGGCCTTAAAGGCATTGGCCCTGTCGATGCAGGTGCCGCATTCGCCGCACGGCCTGTCGCCGCCTTCATAGCACGACCAGGTATATTGATAAGGAGCACCCAAATTCAGTCCCAGCTCCACTATCTGCGCTTTATTTTTATTCAGCAGCGGTGCTTCCAGATGACACAATTTACCGCTGCCTTCATAAATGGCAGTATCCATAGCCGCATAAAACTCCGGCGTACAATCCGGATAAGCCCGTCCAGCCGCATCGTCAGCATGAGCGCCATAACAGATCGCATCAGCTCCCAATGAAATGGCAATAGCGGCAGCAGCGCTGATCAAAAGGCCATTGCGAAACGGTACATAAGTCGCTACCGTACCTTCGCCATGCTCAGCCAGCTGCTGCGCGTAGCTTTTATGTTCGATGGCTTCACTGCTGGCAGCCAGCAGTGAGCAATTACTATAGGACATGATGCCGGCAATATCCTGCTCCAGTAAACGTACACCATAATAAGCCGCAACCTTACGGGCTGCTGCCATTTCCCTGCTGTGCTTCTGCCCGTAAAAAACACACAGCGCCGTGACATTTTCCGCACCGCAGACCTGCACAGCCTGCGCCAGACAGGTGGTGCTGTCGATACCGCCGCTTAATAACACTACTTTTTTCATACTGCAACCTCCGTCACAGATCGCGCCTGATGATGGCAGGCGGTAATTCTTCCCAGGGCTTGTATTGAATCGTGCTGCAAAATACATAAGCCTTATAACGGTCGGCAGCTGTTTCAGCCGCTGCCGCTTTGGCCAGATCACGCTCACCGGCTTCACTGACCGGATAATACCTGAAAGCCTCCGCAAACAGCTGTGCCGCTTTTTCGTCATCACCATTATTATGTTCATGCTCAGCTAAAAATTTATAGGCAAAATAACGGTAAGGATTGATCCCGTCGTTTTCAGCTTCCAGCTCCAGCATCTTTTCCGCTTCCTGTACAGCCTGCTCTTCTTTGCCTACCTCACGCAGGATCGCCAGCCGGCGATAAAACATATCGCCGCGGGAAGCGCTGCGGAAGGGATGTTTATAGGCCCGGCTCAATGTATAGGCCTGATCCAGATAATTCAAAGCAGCATCCTCATTACGGGCCAACTTCCAAACGATTTCAGCTATATCCCGCAGGCACAGCACTTTATGTTCAGCTTCGCTGAGGCCCATTTCCGGTGCATCCTCCATATCAGGCTCCACATCAAGTATCGTTGCCAGGACATGCATCGCGGCTTCTACCTCATCCATCCAATATAAAGCGCGCCCCACCGTCGAGCGGCAGCGCCAGTCGTTATAGTTGCTGATCATACCGCGGGGGACCGGATATTCACCGCCGGCCACATGGTTCACACACGCCTGCCATTCCTGTTCGTTCATAGTCAAGTCACACTCCTTACTGATTCTTATATTATTATTGTAGCATATTGCCGCCGCAGCGGCCTAAATAAAAATAACGCCCTCCTGCTTTTACAGCCTTTGCAAATAAAAAAGCGGCTGCCCGGCCGAAGCCAAAAGCAGCCATAAATAAGGGAAAGCGTTTTTAAAGCAGACTCACTTTTCGTTGCGCACATAACGGCGCGGCATCCGCGGACTGACGCTGCAGACCAGCTCGTAGCAGATAGTACCTGCCCACTGCGCAACCAGTTCCATCGGCAAATCTTTGCCGCCGAAAACGGTGACTTCGTCGCCCACTTTGACCGGAGGCAGGTCGGTAACGTCAAGCATCACCTGATCCATACACACGCGGCCCACGATAGGAGCCCTGCCGCCGCCAACCAGCATATAGCCCACGTTGGAAAGACGTCTGTTGACGCCGTCGGCATAACCGACCGGCACCGTGGCAATAACACTGGGACGGCTCAATGTATAAGTACGCCCATAACCGATAGTCGCACCGGCAGGCAGGCTTTTGACAAAGCTTACCGTCGATTTGACCGTCATGACAGGCTCAAAATCTTTATAACAATCGCTCATATGCGCAGGATGCAAACCATACAAAGTAATACCTTGACGCACCATATCCATCTGATATTCACGCAGTTCTGTCAAAGCGGCACTGTTGGCGATATGTGCCAGCGGTACCCTGATACCCTTCTCCCTGATCAGCTTCAGCGCTTCCTGGAAGCGTTCAAACTGATGCGCGGCATAGGCTTTGTCATCAGCATCTGCCGTTGCAAAATGCGAGAACACTCCTTCGATCTCAATGCCAGGCAGCGCCGCGGCCTTAGCCGCAAATTCACCCGCATCGCGAACATGTACGCCGATCCGATGCATACCAGTATCAATAGCGATATGGATCCTGGCTTTTTTATTCAATTTAACAGCCGCTTCGTTAAGGGCATATAAACGTTCTTCGTCAAAAACGGCGTGACTGATATCAAACTGCACTACAACATTGGCAGCTCCCGGCTGCAGCGAACCCAGCACTAAAATAGGCAGCCTGATACCTGCTTCACGCAGCTCAAGACCTTCCTGCAGCAGCGCTACGGCCAGAAAATCAGCGCCGTTCTTTTCGGCTTCGCGGGCTACCGCTACCGCGCCATGTCCGTAAGCATCAGCCTTGACAACGGCACACAGCTTAGTATGGGGATCAAGATTGCTTTTGGCGATCTGCACATTATGCGCCACGGCATCAAGATTGATCTCGGCCCACGCGCCCCGGTCGATATGATACATAAAACTAAACCCACCTTCACAAAAAAACGCAGGACACGTACGTCTGCGTGCGCCTGCGGCTGATACAAAATCCAATGACCTTATGGTCAAATTATATGCTTTTTAAAATGATTTGTCAATAATCTGCAAGGCTTCGACGCCGCAGGCGTCTGCCATTCCACCGCTTATTTGGAGGCAGTTTCCTGATCCTGTCCGTGACAGCTGGGTCCGCAGCCATTACAGCCGCTGCAGCCGGCACAACCGCCGGAAGATGTTTTTTTGAAGACGCTGCGCAGTGCCAAAATTGCCAGAGCCACTAAAATACCGCCAATAATATAATCAGCCATTTTTACACCTGCTTTCGTTCACGCTGCGCCATTACGGCTTCTGCCGCAGACGCTTTATTGTACCATAAATTTAAATTTGCTCAGGTTAGCTTTCGCTAACCACATTGTACTACGTTCCTGCTTTTTTGGCAAGCACTTAGAATATTTTTTACAGATAAGACAAATATTTTGAAACCAAAAAATTTAAAATATTTTACAGGAAAATCAAGCTGCAACCACTTAAGCTTCTACTTTCCAGCGATCGAAAAAGCTCAGCCTGCTTTCATACAAATGTACAAACCGCCCTACTAAAACTGCGGCCACTACTGTACCGGCTCCAACTCCTTGTAATGTACCGAATTCCACCCAAGAAATAATAATCGCTAAAGTGACCAGCGATATATCGAAACAATTTTTGATCAGGCTGAACTTTTTTTGAGTAACAAACGCCAGTACACTGACCACACCTTCGCCCGCAACTAAAAAGATTTTAGCGCGCACCTCCAGAAAAACACCCAAAGCCAAGACAACAATACTTAAAAGGCAAGCAAGCCATTGTTCCAGCGCACTGCCCGGTATGAACCAGTCCAACAGACCCATCGAAAAATCAATGCTGCAGCCAAAAGCCAGCGTCGTCAGCAGCTGGCCCACCAGCTCCCTTACATAAAGCGCCCTAAGAATGAGAGGCTGCGCCAGGATCATAACAATGTTCATCATGATCGTAATATCACCCAAACTAAAAGGTAAAAACATACTCATAACCCACGGTACACTGGAAATCGGCGATGTGCCTAAGTCGGCCTTACAGGACAGAGCGATACCAAAAGTCATTAAAATTATCCCCACGGCAAACATCGCCAGCCGCGGCTTAAAATGTTGATTATGGACTGATCCCAATTTACTTTTCCTTCTTTCAAAACATAACAGGCAAGCTCCAAATAAAAAAACGGTTCTCAGCATGCAAGAAACCGTACGCTCAAGCCATTGGATTGTATCTTTATTTTACCATAAATCATGCGAATATAAAATATGACCCGACATCTACAAATAAACGTCCGCATCAAAAGCAGAAAGCCCGCCAACAAACGGCGGGCATCTGCACAGGGACATGATGATGAAAAGAAGTTGTGAAGGTGGTTATTATTTAAAAGCTATAAGTTACATTTACCGTGAATTTGTTGTTTTGGGCATGGCTGCCTTTTTGGTAAGCATAGCCCAGGCCGTAAGTCCAGTCACCTTTCTCTGCTTCCACACCCAGCTTGCCTACAAAGAAGCCGCTGTCCATAATGTCATAGCCCAGTCTGTCGGTCGCATTGACGCCCGGTACGGTAACGTCCATAGCGCTGTTGTTATCACCAAAGGTCCAAACGTAAGCGATATCGGCCATGGGGCGCAGCTTCCAGCCGTCAGACGTTACGGTTTCGTACTGCACGCCGATACCGATCGGCAGCATCCAGATATTGGCTTTATCGTTGTTGTAATTGGCAGCCACTTCGCCGCCAATAGTGCCGTTATAGCTGCCGCCGTCCACATTCAGATAGCGCAGGCCTGCATAAGGCACATAGCTGGTGCCGTGGCCGTTATTGATAAGTTTTTCTCCTTTTACGCCCAGGGTCAAAACTTTGGTATCGCTGTCGATGTCGACTGCGCCTTTGATGTCGTTGGAGGTTTTGCTGTAGCCTGCGTCAAAGATCACGTTAGTTGCGTCGTTTTTGATGCTGCCATAGTAGCTGAGGCCCCAGAAATCGAAATCGTTTTTAGAAACGCTACCGGTACTGCTGCCGCTGCCATAACTAAAGGCTACGCCGCTGTGATATTTGCCGGTCGGCGCAAAGTCGCCGCCGATGATAACGCCGTTGTACTGGCCGTCGTAGCTGATGCCGCCCAGATTATCGACTTTATCTTTGTTGTGGATATATTGAGCCCAGATGCTACCGTTATCGGCGGCGTCAGTGCCTTTACCTTTGCCGCCCTTCGGGGCAGCGACGTCGTTTGCCAAAGACATGCGGCTTTGGATAGTATCGCCGATGGTGAAAGCTGCCATAGTTCCGCTATGGGCAGCGCCGCTGTTTTCTGCGCCTTGGGCAAAGCCGTTGACCGCTGCGACAAATTCGGCATCGCTGAGGCTACCAGTACCGTTTTCTTGCAGCAGCGTATTCAGATAACTGATGCCTGCATATTTCGAGTCGGTGTTTCTTTCCATAACATTCAAAATATTCGGTAATGCGATATCGGCAAAAACTGTTGCCGCTACTTTTTTCTCTATCGTCACAGTTACCAAACCATCGGTGCCATGGACAATATTTGTTATGGCGGCCAGCTTATCTGTTATAACTTCTTTTTTATCTCCATCATTCGACCAGCCGTTGACACTGCTGTCACTGGCAAAATTTTGGGTAACCGTATAGGTACCTTCAGCCACATTAGCCAAATAAAGCTTGGCTCCAGCCTCGACAGTAAGCTTACCGCCGTTGCCGTTTAAAGCAGCTGCCGAACCAATACCGCCCGCATTGACGATCAGCAGAGAATCCTGTGCAAAGTATGCTGCACCAGCCTCCACAGTGATTGTATTTAAATCACTGACATCGGCCACATACAACGCACCCTTAGCATTATCTAAAGTCTGCGCACTGCCCAAATATAAAGTAGCTTTAACATCCTGGCCCCAGATCAGGCCACTGTCATTAAAAGCCGCTATACCAGCCTCAGCAGTGTCGCCCAAAGATAGAATTGAGTTTTGCCCAACTACCAGCCGTCCGTCGATAGTACCGCTGGCAAAGCTTTTGATAGCTGCCCGCGAAGCGTTTTCAATAACATTGGTACCGTCTTGCCAGACCGGGTCTAAAAAGACCACGGCACCGTCAAGCTTCGCTGTTTCCACGCTCAACTTGCCTGCGTTGTCGCCGTTACCGACGCTGATGGTAGCATCAGCCCCGGCTGTAAGATTAGCGACCTCGGTAGTACCGGCAACATTTAAAGCCGCGCTGGCACCAGTACCGACCTTTAACTCAGCCGTTTTTAAAACAGCATTTTGATTGACATTGACCTGCCCCTGAGCCGCGTTGATAGTACCAACCTCAAAGGTGCCCGCATTGACGTGCATACTGCTAGCAGCATCATTGATCTCTACCGCAGCGTTCAGGGTACCGCCACTTGTCACACCGCTTGATGCCGCCCCCAAGTTCAGTGAAGCACCGTCACTAACGGCAACAGTTACCGCCCCTGTTTTGGCACTGCCATCAGCAGCTTTGATGATATCGCCGCTACCATCGCCAACCAAAGTAAACTCTTTAGCCCCGCCAACCGTAATAGAAGCAGCTTCACTGCTGCTGCCCATAGCCAAATCCTTAACACCAAAATCATTATCGGTAGATCCGCTGCCAACTGTTAAAGCACTGCCAGCAACCGTTGCTGTTACATTGGTGCAAACAGCGCCCGTCGTCGACAAATCCTCAACACTGGCTTTATTATCCGTACCCGTCATCTTTAAAGTGCCGGTCATCAGCAGGGTAGTTTTTCCGCCGTCACTAGCAGCCGCTGCTTTTAAAGCACTGCTATAAGCTTTGCTTTGCTCCAAAGTGTACTCGTCATCGTTAATATCCAGCTTGCCGCCGGTAAATTTAACAGCATTATTTACATTACTTTTAACAGTAGTACTGCCCTCACCTTTATCAAACACATTATACGACTCTGCCTGCAATACACCTTTACCCGTAACGATCAAAGATTTGTTCTCAAGAGTAAACTTCTCACTGTTAGCTTTTGCCAAATCGTCGATATTTAAAGTACCACCGCTAACAATGATCGTGCCACTATTAGTAGTCACAAATTTATCAGCAGTGTAGGTTGCCTTGTCACTGCCACCCAAAACTACGCTGCCGCCGTCAGAAGTGACAGTTCCGTGAACGGTGTTAGTATCGCCAGCCAGAGTGATCGCACTGCCAGCACCATTTGCCTCAACGTCGCCAGTTAAAGCAACTGTTTTACCTGCGCTGCCCAGGTTGACTGTAGCACCTCCCAGTGCATAAACAGCTTTCGTCTCCGACTTGCCTACAGCATCAATAGTAGTATTGCCCAAAATAGAAATCTTGGTTCCATACTTAGCTTTAATACCAAAAGCAAACTTTCCTTTTACAGTAATATCGGCATCACCCCATACTGTTGTTCTATTATATTTGCCGTTTCCATATATGCCAAAGGCATCATCTGTTGCACCATAGATATCAAGCTTCAAATTTTTACCAATGGTAATAATACCATCATCCGGAGATTTAACATTGTTATCTATCTCTCCATAAATGCCGTAAGCACCTATATTGCTGGTTACCGTTGCAGTAAAATTGCCCATTAAATTTACGTTGCCATTACAGTCCATATCCGCAGTGCCCTTGCCAACATAAATACCATTAGCATATATATTTGACTGCACAGTTGCCGTGATGTCCGTATCGGCACTGGCATTGACGGCAGCACCATATTGAGACCAAATAACAGCCGTCTGAGATTTTTCATCACCTTTATTAACAGCAGTAAGGTCAACTTTTTTGCCAGTAAAATTCACAGTACCGCCGGAAGCTTCGACTGCCCAAACATATTCTGACCCGCCTTCGGCTTTGATAGAGGTTTCGGCACCATTAAAATTGATAACTGTATCCGTAACATTACCAGTACCTAACGCGTTAGCACCTATTACTTGGCTGCTTACTTGGTCACCTCTTACAGCAATATTCGTATTTCCGTTAAAATCAATATTACCCTGATATGCTCTAACACCCTGGCAAACGCTATTAGCACCCTCTTGCAGCGCATTGATCATTATTAAGTTACTATTTAGCGCTATCGTTTTCCCAGCATTTACAGAATTATCAATTGCAACGATCCTGTCAGCACTTAAATTATCACTAGCTACAGACTGCAAATCAATAGCAATTTTATCAGCGTCAATAGTAATATCAGAGCCCTTTGTAGCATAAATACCCATAATCCTGCCGCTGGTCGGCGCAGTTGCACCGCTATTGATAGTGACATTTTTCGCTTTAATGCTTATGTCAGCGGCTTCAGCGCCAATAGCTGCATAGTTGCTGCTTCCAGTTGCAACAGGCCTACTTTGCGCAGTAATATTCCCTGAGTCAATAAGCCTGATATCACCGCCATTTTGGGCATAAATCGACCCGTCAAGATCGGCGTTTTTGACTCTGATCACTCCACCATTCTTTGAAATTACATTACCTTTTAAATTTACCTTCGCCGTTCCATTATCGTTTATCTTTACCAAGGCATTAGAACCAGCATAGATAGCATTTTGGACCCCTGTAATATTAATTTCTTTGCCTGCATCAACGCTGACAAAAGCATCGTCTTTTTCTCTGCCTTTATCAGCAGAAATACCATTTTTCCCGGCTTGAATATTAACTACATCGTCAGCGTTGAGAATAATGCTTGTTTTACCTGTCTGGAATTGTATATCGTTAGACATCAATCCTGTAGATTTTTCAGAAATCACATTAATATTCTTGCCCTGCAAATCTACTGTCACTTTGTTATCAGTAACATTCCCGTCCATATTAGCAGCTCCTACTGCCGTAGAAGACGTTGACTGCAATATTATATTCCCAGAAGATTTAATTTTAACATCACTGGGGTAATCTCCAACGCAATTACTTAACTGTGCCCAAATAGCATTTTCATTTTTTGAATTTATTGACACTTCATTAGCATCAATAGAAATAAGCCCGCCTTGCGCATGCAAGCCAATATTCTTCTCTGTCTCAATATTAAAGAAACCTACTTTATCAAATATAATGCCACCATCAATGTTGCTATGAACTAAACTATCACTTGTTACATTACCTTTAATATTAACGTCTTTTACATTTGAAATTAATACTTTGGCATTATTATTACTTTGTGCAGCAACAGCAAACTGAAGTCCTTCACAATTGATGGTTAAACTTTCTTTACCTGTACCAGTAATACTCATCCCTGCATTATCTGCATTTAATATAATATTACTTACAATATTATATCCATTCATAGAAATATGCTGTTTATCCAATTCGCTTGGAGTATTATAAGTCGTATCTTGTGTTAGAGTCACTATATCAGACGCCCAAGCGTCCCCCCCAGATATACAGATGGACATTACACCTGCCATAAGCAATGAAAGCATTACTTTTCTGCTTAAAGCTTTTTCCCTTGCACCTGTCTCTTATACACATCTCCGAGCCCACGAGACGCGTAGTAATCTC
>ERZ1027001.1611-NODE-1611-length-10312-cov-4.164083_pt1 | contig 10312 bp, 7 predicted proteins | sample MGYA00519452_ERZ1027001 | MGnify/ENA primary metagenome ERZ1027001 (study PRJEB26926, sample SAMN06164867) | human gut metagenome | biome: ENVO:00009003; feature: ENVO:2100002; material: ENVO:00002003 | host: Homo sapiens | place: USA | collected 2012 ...
GTCGGCAGCGTCAGATGTGTATAAGAGACAGTACCAGCCCCGTGGGGCGGATCAGCTGTTCGACGATCACCCCTTCGCTCTTCATCAGCTCGTAGTCGGCCGGCGTGGCGCTCACGTAGATCGAGGTGCCTTGCAGCTGTTCGAACTCCGCGAAGGTCACCGGGCGGTTGTCCTTGGCGGCCGGGAGTCGGAAGCCGTATTCCACGAGGTTCTCCTTGCGGGCCCGGTCGCCGCCGAACATGGCGTGGACCTGCGGCAGGGTGACGTGGCTCTCGTCCACGACCATCAGGTAGTCCTTCGGGAAATAGTCGATCAGGCAGAAGGGGCGCGTCCCGGCGGCGCGGCCGTCGAAGTAGCGCGAGTAGTTCTCGATGCCCGGGCAATAGCCCAGCTCCTTGATCATTTCGAGGTCGTACTCCACGCGCTGCTTGATGCGCTGCGCCTCCATCGGACGCCCGGCGCGTTCGAAGAACTCGATCTGCTTGCCCAGGTCGAGGTAGATCTGCTGCACGGCGGCGTTGATGCGCTCTTTGGTCGTCACGAACAGGTTCGTGGCGTAGAGCGTGATGCTGTCGAGAGAGGCGATGCGCTGTCCCGTGACGGGGTCGATCGACTGGATGGCCTCCACCTCGTTGTCGAAGAACATCACGCGGAAGCATTGGTTGCCGAACTCGCCGAAGGCCGCCATGATGTCCACCGTGTCGCCGTTGACGCGGAACGTCGCAGGCTCCAGCTCGCGTTCGGTGCGGGTGTAGAGCGCCTCGACCAGCTTGTAGAGGAAATGCTTGTAGCTGACGACCTGCCCCACCTTGATGTTGATGGCCGTGGCGTGGAAGTCCGCCGGGTTGCCCGCGCCGTAGAGGCACGAGACGCTCGACACGACGATCACGTCGCGGCGGCCCGACAGCAGCGTGGCGACCGTGCCGAGGCGCATCTTCTCGATCTCGGCGTTGATCTGGAGGTCTTTCTCGATATAGGTGTCCGTCGAAGGCAGGTAGGCCTCCGGCTGGTAGTAGTCGTAATACGACACGAAATATTCCACGGCGTTCTCCGGGAAGAAGTTGCGGAACTCCCCGTACAACTGCGCCGCGAGGGTCTTGTTGTGGCTCAGGACCAGCGTCGGACGGTTCAGCCGCGCGATGACGTTGGCCACCGTGAAAGTCTTTCCCGAACCCGTCACGCCCAGCAGCGTGTTGTGTTTGGACCCGTGTTCGATCGAGCTGACGAGCTGCCCGATCGCCTCCGGCTGGTCGCCCATCGGGGCATAGTCCGATACTAACTTGAAATCCATAGATGCAAAGGTAGTGAAGAATTAAAAATTAAGAATTAAAAGTCGCGAATTATTTCCTCGTGTTCGAATCTCATGCCGAAGAAGTGCGGGGACATCGGATGGAAGACGGCGGGCGGAGAATAATTTTTAATTCTTAATTTTTAATTCTTAATTCGATTATTCGTACCTTTGTAGGCTATGATCGACCGGGAAACAGTAGACCGCATTTACGCTGCCGCCAATATCGTGGATATTATCGGCGAATACGTCACGCTCAAACGAAAGGGCGTGAACTATGTCGCGTGTTGTCCTTTCCACAACGAGAAGACCCCGTCGTTCGTAGTCTCTCCTTCGAAAGGCCTTTATAAATGTTTCGGTTGTGGGAAGGGCGGTAATGCCGTGACTTTCGTAATGGATCAGGAAGCCACAACCTATGCCGAGGCGCTGAAGATGGTGGCCAAGCGTTACGGCATCGAGGTTAAGGAGGAAGCGTTGACCGAAGAGGAGGTGCGCCGCAACGACGACCGCGAGTCGATGTTCGCCCTGAACGGCTGGGCCGCGGAGTATTTCGCCAACTACCTCCAGCGCGAGACCGAAGGACAGAGCGTGGGACTGGCCTACTTCCGCCAGAAGCGCGGGATGACCGACGCCACGATCAAGAAATTCGGACTGGGATTCTGTCCCGCCAAAGGCGACCGGATGTCGAAGGACGCCCTGGCGGCGGGTTACAAACAGGAGTTTCTCGTCTCGACGGGGCTTTCGCTGCAACGCGAGAGCGACGGGTCGCTCTACGACCGCTTCCGCGACCGCGTGATCTTCCCCGTGCACAACATTTCGGGGCGCATCGTGGCGTTCGGAGGCCGCACGCTGCGCACCGACAAGCAGGTGGCCAAGTACCAGAACTCCCCCGAGAGCGAGATATACAGCAAGAAACGCGAACTTTACGGTCTCTATTTCGCCAAGAAGGCCATTCAGCAACAGGATTTCGCCATCATGGTCGAAGGATACACCGATGTGATTTCGATGCATCAGGCAGGGGTCGAGAACGTCGTGTCTTCGTCCGGCACGTCGCTTACGACGGAGCAGATACGCCTGCTGAACCGCTTTACGAAGAATATCACGGTGATCTACGACGGCGATTCGGCGGGCATTCACGCCTCGCTGCGCGGTATCGACATGATCTTGAAGGAGGGCATGAACGTGCGCGTGGTGCTGCTGCCCGAGCCGGAGGACCCCGATTCGTTCGCGCGCAGCCATACGGCATCCGAGTTGCAGGAGTATATCCGCGCCAACGAGCAGGACTTCCTGGAGTTCAAGGCCAAACTGCTGTTGCAGGACGCCGAGGGCGACCCGATCCGCAAAGCGGCGCTGATCGCCGACATGGTGCAGTCGGTGTCGGTGATTCCCGATCCGATTCAGCGCTCGGTCTACATCAAGGAGTGCGCGCGGATCATGGACATCGACGAGCAGATACTCATTTCGGAGGTGGCGCGCAAGCGCATGACCACGTCGGGCGACCGCGAGACCGACGAGTTCCTGCGCCGTCAGACGACCCTCCGGCAGCGGGAGGCGCAGCAGCCCGGGGTGGAGTTCGTCAAACAGGTCGAGGCGGGGAGCAGTTTCGAGACGCTGGAGCGCGAGATCGTGAAATACCTGCTCAAGTACGGGCACTGCTCGTTCGATTTCAAGGAGGGCCGGACGATGGTGGCGTGCAACGTCGCGGAGGTGATTTTCTCGGAGCTCAGCGACGACAACATCGCCTTCCGCAATCCGGTCTACAACAAGATCATGGCGGCCTACCGCGAGCAGTGGGCGCAGCTGGGGACCGGCGTGGAGGTTCCGGCGCACGTCTTCCTGAACCATATCGACCCCGAGGTGTGCAACATGTCGGTGGACATCCTCACCTCGGACGACAACTATGTGCTTAGCGAGCTGTGGCGGCGCAAGGAAATACACCTGGAAACCGACGCCGAGATGCTGGCCGTGGGGGTCCCGAAGGCCGTGACGCTCTACAAATCGAAAGTCGTCGAGGCGCTGATCAAGGAGTTGCAGGCGAAGTTGGACGACGAACTTCCCGACGACGAACAAAAGGATATCATGCAGCGGTTGGCGGCTTACAATCAGGTTAAAAAGACGATAGCCAATAAGATAGGACGACCGATTTTATAAGAAAAAAAGGGGCGGGTCTCGGGTCGTACACGCATCACTGCGCATACCGTGTGCAAACAGAAAATAAACAGAAAGATGTGTAAAACATATCAAAGATAAAAGAATTAGTTACCTTGACCGATTCCCACCCCTGCGAATAAATGGGCAATTATTGTGCCGTTTCCGAGTATATGAGTGAACAGAAAAATATAAATATCCGCAACAAGCGCGCGACGTTCGACTATGAGATTCTGGAAGAGTACGTTGCGGGCGTCGTGCTGGTCGGAACGGAGATCAAGTCGATCCGCGCCGGAAAGGCGTCGATGGTCGATACGTTCTGCTATTTCGACAAGGGCGAATTGTGGGTGCGCGGCATCAACATCGCCGAATATGCCTGGGGGACCTGTAACAACCACGTGCCGCGCCGCGACCGCAAGCTGCTGCTCACGGCCCGCGAACTGGACAAGTTGCAGCGCGCTTCGCAGGACAAGGGCCTGACGATCGTGGGCCTGCGGCTGTTCCTGAACGAGCGCGGCCTGGCGAAGGTCGTCGTGGGGCTGGCCCGCGGCCGCAAGTCGTACGACAAGCGCGAATACCTCAAGGAGAACGACGCCCGGCGCGAGATGGATAAGGCGATGAAAAACTACCGGTAATTTATCGTGATGGCGGCCTGTTTCCGGGCTTCCCTTGCAGCCCGCGAATGGGAAATACTCCAGTATGTCCCATCCGCATACTGTGGCACGAAACCCGAAACTGCGCTCGCCCAGACGATAAATAAAAAAAGAGACACTTATGACGAAAGCGATATTTTTGGACGTCGACGGAACGCTGATCAGCTTCAAGACCCACCGGGTGCCCGCTTCGGCGCTCGAGGCGTTGCGTGAGGCCCATGCGCGCGGCGTGCAGCTGTTCATCGCCACGGGGCGCGCGGCGGCCGATCTGGCCGATCTGGAGGCGATTCCCTACGACGGCGTGGCGGCGCTCAACGGCGCCGACTGCCTGATGCGCGACGGAACGCCGGTCGCCCGGCATCCCGTTCCGCGCGCCGACTTCGAGAAGTCGCTCGCCTTGTCGGCGGAGCTGGATTTTCCGGTCGGGTTGGAGTTGAACGACGGAGTTTTCGTCAACCGCGTGACGCCCGAAGTGGTGCGTCTGGCGGAGATGGTGGCGCATCCGGTCCCCGAACAGGTCGATCTGCGGGCGCTTTTCGACCGGGGAGACTGCTGCCAGATGTGCTTTTATTTCGACCCCGAACTCGAAAAGCGGGTGATGGCCGAATTGCCGTCGCTCGTGGCGTCGCGCTGGTGCCCGATTTTCGCGGACGTCAATGTCCGGGGTGTCGACAAGGCGACGGGCATGGCCGAGTTCGCCGCGCATTTCGGCTTTGCGAACGGCGAGACGATGGCTTTCGGCGACGGCGGCAACGACGTGGCGATGCTGCGGGCCGCAGGCGCGGGCGTGGCGATGGGCAACGCATGCGACGAGGCGCTCGCCGCCGCGGACTATGTGACGGCTTCGGTCGACGACGACGGAATCCGGCGCGCATTGGAGCATTTCGGGGTGATATAGCGTCTGCGTTCCGGCGGATAATCCGGGTTGCGTCGCGACGAGTCCCTTCCGAGGGAGGGCAGATTTGCAAACGACGCCGAAGGCGGCGACAACCGCCGATGGTGGCGAGAAAACGATAGGATAACTTATGAGTTTAATACTTGCTATTGAGACCGGAACGGACATCTGTTCCGTGGGCATCGCCAAGGACGGCGAACTGCTGTCGCTGCGCGAGAGCGACGAGGGGCGCGACCACGCCCGCAAGGTCGGCGTGTTCGTCGACGAACTGCTGCGCGAGACGGACATTGCGCCCGACGAACTCGACGCCGTGGCTGTGGGTAAGGGCCCCGGATCGTATACGGGACTGCGCATCGGCGTGTCGTTCGCCAAGGGATTGTGTTACGGGTTGCAGAAGCCGCTGGTGGCCGTCGGGTCGCTGGATGCGCTGGCCGAGGTGGCCCGCGAGGACTACGAGGCGGGGATTCTCGCCGTAGATGACTGGTCGAACGCCTTGCTGTGTCCGATGGTCGACGCCCGGCGCATGGAGGTCTATGCGCAGGTTTTCGACGCCGAAGGGCGTCCGCAGAGCGAAGTTTCGGCCGAGGTGGTCGACGCCGGGAGTTTCGCCGCCTTCCGCGGTCTGGGGCGTCCGTTCGTGATCTTCGGCAGCGGGGCGCGCAAATGCGCCGGCATCCTTTCCGACGCGGTGTGCGTGGAGGTGACCCCGTCGGCCCGCGGGCTTGCCCGGCTCGCCCAGCAGGCCCTCGACGAAGGCCGCACGGAGGACATCGCCTATTTCGAGCCATTCTATCTGAAGGATTTCGTCGTTACGACATCCCGCAAGAAGTTGTTTTGAGCGGTTTCCGGCAGTATGACCGAGGCTGACCTGATACGGCTCCTGTCGGAGCGGTTCCACGGCAATTTCGCCGACGAGACGGCCCGGAGGGTGCGCGATGCCGGGGCTGTGGACCTGTTGTACGAGGTGGCGACCGCGCCGCATCCGGAGCTGCCGGGACCTGTCCGGCAGAAGGTGCTGTTCCGCGGCGCCTATGTGCTCGAACGGATCTATTTCGACGCCCCCGAGGCGTTCATGCCCCGTGCCGAATCCTTTTGCCGGGTCGATTTCGCGGCGTGCGCCAACGCCAGCGCGCAGCGTCATTTCGGGAAGATCATGGCCGACCTGCTGGGACGTTATACGCCCGATTCCTCTTCGCTGGAGCGGATCGCCGAGACGGCGGCGCAGTGGGCCGCCGATCCCGGCACGAAGGTCGCGGTGCGGATCTGGGCCGTCGAGGTGCTGAAACACTGCCGTGAGCGGGTCGGCTGGGTAGCGGAGGCGTGGGACGATCTTGTCGAGACGATGGCGCACGGCGCGACGCCGGGCATCGAATGCCGGATGCGCAAGAGCTGGAAGCCGGGCCGGAGCGACAAAGCCTGAAAAAATAATCCGGGATTAATTCGGACCCGGGATGAGTCCGGAGCATGTAATACCTCGGAAAACAAAAATCCCCGTGAACTTGCTTCGCGGGGATTTTTGTTGCGGTATGTCGTCCGGTTATTTCACGCTGCCGATCACGGCCTTCAAGCGCTGCTTGAAGTTGTCGCCGATAATGGTCATGGAATCGGTCTTTTCGAACAGTGCGGCCTTGTTCTTCGCATAGGCTCCGATGAATTCGGCGATGCGGAACGGCTCTTCGAGGATGAAGTTGGGGCACTGCGAAACGCGCAGGTACTCTTCGGGCAGCATCAGGTAGGGTTCGCTGTGGGCGCCCTGCTCGGTCTTGAATTCGACGGTCAGGTCGAGACAGCGTTTGAAGACGCCGCTCATGCCGTACAGGTCGGCCTGATGCGCCGTCGCATAGTCGTCGAACGCGAGTTCGATCTCCACCGGAGCGTCGCAGGCCGTCGTGCCCGTGTAGATCACCGGTGCGAGCGTGTAGCCGTCGTAGGTCCACTCCCCGGCCTTCGGAAAGCGCGAGTAGGCCAGTTCTTTGCCGTTGACCTTTACAGACTTGGGCGGGAAGACGGCCGGGAAGCGCAGCTCGTAGCTGCGGCTGTCGGACGCGCCCGCAAACGAACCCTCGCGGGGCGAAATGCGTACGCGCACCGTGTTGCCCTCCTGCTTTTTGCTGACTGTTGTCACCGCGTAGTTCGTCTTGTACTGCTGGCTCATGCCGTCGTCCTCGTAGTGGCGCAGCTGCCCGTCGCCGCCCGGAATGAAGGTCAGCACCAGCGTATCGCACGGCTGCTGGAGGTTCTTCACCGTAGCCGGGTTCATCGGAATGATCGAACCTGCTTTTGCGTAATGGGGATTCTCCGCCAGCGTGTAGTGCAACTCTTCGGTGCGGCCGCCTTCGTACATCGAGCCGGTCGCGCAGTCGAACCACGCCCCTTCGGGGAACCAGATCGTGCGGGGGGCCAGACCCGTTATGCTGTCCACCGGCTGGGTGATGGTCGTGGCGAGAATGTCGTTGCCGAACATGAACTGTTCGGACGTCTCGTACGCCTTGTCCGATTCGGGATAGTCGTAGTACATCGGGCGGCACATGCCGACGCCCGTGTCGTAATTCTCGCGGGCCGCATTATAAATATAGGGTGCCAGCGTGTAGCGCAGGCGGATGGCGTCGCGCATGAGGAACATATGGTCGGGGAAGCACCAGATGCAGCGTTCGATGCGCGGGTCTTTGGTCGAATGGGTTTTGAAGATCGGAGTGAACACGCCGTATTGCAGCCAGCGCGTGTAAAGTTCCGGGTCGGTCGCCTTCTGCGTCTTGTGGAACATGTGGCCGCCGATGTCGTGGCCCCACCAGCCGTAGTTGACGTTCGAAGCCGTAGCCGTGAAGTAGGGCAGGTAGGCGAGCATGGGCCATGTGGCGTAGGTGTCGCCCGAAAATGCCAGCGGATAGCGGTGGCTGCCCAGCCCGCCCCAGCGGTGGTAGATGAAGGGGCGCAGTCCGGGGTTCTGACGCTCCGCATGGTTGAAGAAGGTGTGGTTGAGCCAGAAGGTGTTGCTCAGTCCGGGGGTGTATTTCGACTCTTTCCACTGCTGCCAGTCGAGCCACCAGAAGTCCACGCCGTTGCGTTCCATCGGTTCGAGTACGGTTTTGAAATAGGCGTCGGCCCATTTCCGTTCGTCGATTTTGAACGGTACGCTCTTGCCTTTCTCAGACCATCCGTATTCCTTGGTAAAGTCGTCGTATACAGCTTCGTAAGGTTGGATACCTGAAGCGGGATGGAGGTTGAGCGCCACCTTCAGCTCTTCGTTCTCGGTCCACTTGAGGAAGTTCGCGGGCGAGGGGAACAGCTCCTTCTGCCACGTGTAGCCGGTCCAGCCGATGCGCTGTCCGTATTCGTCCTTCGGCGAATTGCTCTTGCGCAGGCCCCATGTCTCGTGCCAGTCCATATCGACGATCAGCACGTCGATCGGCACGTCCATCGACTTGAGTTTGTTCACCAGATCGACGAATTCGTTGTCCGAATACTGCCAGTAGCGGCTCCACCAGTAGCCCAGCGTATATTTCGGAGGCATCGGCGCGCGGCCGGCGACGAGCGCGTAGTCGGCCAGCGCCTGTTTGTAGTCGTGCCCGTAGGCGAAGAGGTAGAGGTCCTGACGGTCGCCTTCGGGACGCGCTTCGACCCACTCTTCCCATTCGGAACCGTCGGGCGTCAGCACATGACGCTGCGAATCGTCGATCAGGGACCAGCCCGCGCGGGAGAGGATTCCCTGCTCCATCGGCTCCTTGAGTTTCGAACCGTCGGCGCCGTCGAGCGTGCGGGTCGTGCCCAGCAGGTTCTGCGGATTTTCCATGCCGGGAGTCCAGACCACCTCCCTGCCGTTGAGCGTGAATACGGCTTTCAGGTTTTTGTCGCTGAATTTGCCGTTCTTAAGATACGTAAGCGTCAGCGCCGGGGTCGTGATCGTGAGTTTCGATTTGCTTTCGCGGACCTTGAATTCGGGAACCGGAGTCTCGCGATTGACGAACGTCAGCGTCGCACGGTCTTCGAATTGTCCGTCGGCACTCCACTCCATGCGGATCAACTGCGGCGTGAGCACCGTAAAGCGGGCGTTTCCCGAAGTTACGACGGCTTTGGCGTCGGCCTTCGGGTTGTCTGCGACTGCAGGCGACAGCGTGCAGGCGAGCGCTGTCAAAAGGGCAAGAAATCGTTTCATCTTTATTTGGTTAGCTTGGTTACCGGGTAAAGATACGCAATTCGGAACGAATCCGCAAATATTTTTCTTTCGAAACGAAAATTATTGGTTTCGGAAAGCAAGTTTTGCCGGGGCTATTGCGCCGTCGTGTCGGTCGCAGCGGCTTCCGCCGCGGATTTTGCAGCAGTTTCTGCCGCGGATTCTGTTGCAGATTCCGTTGCGGAGAGGGCCGCCGGGTCTTGGTCGGCTCCGGCGATTTCGAGCGTGCGGGCCGAATGGCGTTTCTTGGTTTGCAGGCTCGCCGTTTTGCGCAGCCGCTCCCCGACGCGGACGATGTTGTCGTTGCCCGTGCAAAGCCGCTTGTGGGCATCCTCGTATGCGTCGCGGGCTTTGTCGAGCGCGGTGCCGACCCCTTCGAGCGACGAGGTGAAGGCCACCAGCTGTTCGTAGAGTTTCAGTCCGCAGGCGGCGATCTCCTTGGTGTTCTTGTCCTGATCGTTGTATTTCCAGAGGTCGGCCACCAGCTTGAGCAGGGCGAAGAGGTTCGTCGGCGAGGAGACGATGACTTTCCGGTCGTAGGCGTCCGCCCAGATCGCCGGATCGTTCTGCAGCGCGGCGAGGAATGCCGGTTCGTTGGGGACGAACATGATGACGAAGTCGGGCGAGTTGAGCCGCCGCTGGTACTCCTTGCGGCCCAGTTCGGTGACGTGCTGCCGCACCGAGGCGATGTGCGCCGCGAGATAACGCCGCCGCTCCTCCTCCGTGTCGGCCGAGGAGTAACCCACGAAGGCCGTGAGCGAGACTTTCGAGTCGATGACGATGTCCTTCTTCTCGGGCAGGTGCAGCACCACGTCGGGCCGCAGGTTGCGCCCCTCCTCGTCCTTGATGTTGTACTGCGTCTGGTAGTGGATGCCCTTCGAGAGGGCCGAACTGTCGAGGATCGTTTCGAGCAGCATCTCGCCCCAGTCGCCCTGCACCTTCGAATTGCCTTTCAGGGCGTCGGTCAGGTTCCGGGCCTCGGTGGAGATCGTCTGGTTGAGTTCCATCAGGCGTTTGAGTTCCGATTTCAGCTCGCCCCGCTGGGAGGTCTGCGTGGTGTAGATCTCCTCGACGCGCTTGCGGAAGTCGACGATGTTCTCCTTGAACGGTTTCAGAAGGATGTCGATCGACTCCCTGCTGGTCTCCTTGAACCGCTG
>ERZ1027001.1615-NODE-1615-length-10304-cov-4.877939_pt1 | contig 10304 bp, 7 predicted proteins | sample MGYA00519452_ERZ1027001 | MGnify/ENA primary metagenome ERZ1027001 (study PRJEB26926, sample SAMN06164867) | human gut metagenome | biome: ENVO:00009003; feature: ENVO:2100002; material: ENVO:00002003 | host: Homo sapiens | place: USA | collected 2012 ...
TCTACACAAGGAGTATCGTCGGCAGCGTCAGATGTGTATAAGAGACAGGATTGAGCTTGCTCGGTTTAAGCCGTATGAGCTGATTGAATCTGGTGAAGACGAAACTGGCAAGAAAGGTAAGAGTCCTTCGTTTGATTCGAAGATTCTTGACGAAATGTGGTGTGAGGTGTTCGGTGATCCGGACAAATCGTCTGTGAAATATGTTGCCAAAGCCTTGAGGCGGAACGCGAGCATCTTGGACGGCAGTCGTAACAGGAAAATCATCGGTGCTGCGGGAACTGTGGCAATTATGGGTGCTACTGGAGGTATCGCATTTGCGATGGCTCCGGTTATAGCACCGGTGCTTGCGGGTTCGTCTGTTGCTGGATTATCCGGTGCTGCCCTTACCAGCGCCAGTCTTGCGGCAGTTGGATATGGATCGTTGGCTGCTGGCGGGCTTGGCATGGCAGGTGGAACAGCGATAATCGCTGGTGGTGGTGCGGCTCTGGGGTTGGCTAGTGGTGGTGCGGCGACAGCCATTACCGCGCTGCTGACCGGAACCAAGGGAGAGTTTGCGCTTAATGAATGCGCCAAGCTCCTCACTTTCTACAAAGATTCATTGGTCCAGGGCGATAAAGCAGAGGAGTTGATTGAGTCAATTCGACACGAATTGGCCAATCAAATCGGGCAGATGGAAATCCAACAGGCCATACTTTTCGAACGTTCCAAAGATTCCAGCCTAAACAAGGAAGAGAAAAAGAAAGCCAAGAACGAGCTTGCTTCTTTCGAGAAGAGTTTGCGATACATGCATAAATGCGAAAAGGAGATAGCCAAACTGGTTGGTGGTCGGCCTCATGCGGAGAGCGCAGCAGATGTCTTGAACGGTGCCGGCAATGGCCGATTGATTGAAAATTGATGGCAATGAGCGCGAAGCATTGTCATGCTATGGGGCGAAAGCGCTCGCTGATTTCTGGTGCAGGGCCAGCGGTTGGACCAGAGAGGACACCGGCGTTCAGCCACGCGTATTTGCTCGTCGTGATTTGCCGGTTGCCTAGTGGGAAGTAGCGAGAACCTAGTGGGAAGTGCACGATTGAGGGGCTAAGGATACTGGAACCCTAGTGTTTTCAAAGTGCTCTGGCTTCTTGGGGGAGCTCTATTGGTTCCGAATCTTCGATAGCTACTGTGCCTACATGGAAATCTAGTGGGCTTGCATGGAAATCCAGTGGGAAGCAGAGAAATGTGTCGTAATCTCAATGATTTCAACGGTCTTCAAAGATGCCAAGGTGCTCGGTCTTCCGGTGACATGGCGACTGCATGGAAATCACAGGGTCATGTGTTGTGCTCGCCGGCTTGGGCTTCATCCTAGGCTCGCGGCAAGTCTTTCCCCGTAGTCTTCTTCTCGGAGCGTGGGAGTCGTATTGCCATGATTTCATGCTCGTCGGTAGGTTCATAAGAAGCGCTAATATTACATTAGTTCGTTCGATTTTACATTAGTTGGAGATCTGCTATGGTTTACCGGCCAGAGGAAGTGGTGAACAAGGTTCAGAGACTTCTGTCTGATGTGGAAACAGAAGTGGTGGAGTACAAGTCTGCCAAGAACAATTTTGATTTCGACGACTTGGGGAAGTATTTCTCTGCTTTGAGCAATGAAGCCAATCTTCGTCATGCCGATGCTGGCTGGCTTCTTTTCGGAGTGCGTAACGATCGGACGATATGTGGGACTGGATACCGCAAGGAAGCGCATGAGCCAAGTGTCGGGTTGCGCAAGTTGAAGCATGAGGTGGCGCTGTATACCAATAGCGGCATGACGTTCGAGGAAATATATGAGCTGACGATAGAACGTCAGCGAGTGGTGGTCTTTCAGATTCCCCCTGCATCATTCGCTACGCCTACTACTTGGAAAGGCGTTCCTTATTCTCGAGAGAACGAATCCATTGTGCAGATGCCTGCTTTCAAGCTGACTGCAATCTATTCCCAAGCAAGACCTGATTGGTCCAGTCAGCTTGCATATGACGCCAATGTTGGCGATCTTGATTCGGATGCCGTGGCTTTTGCCTGCGAGGAGTATTCGAAGAAGTATGCGCCTAAGCAACGGGCGATTGAGGGATTCTCGTCTGAAGAGATTTTGACCAAGATCGGTCTCCTGATTCATGGACATGTGACCAATGCCGCTCTGGTGCTGCTTGGTAAGCCTGAGTCCACGGTTTTCCTTGGTGGAATCGAGCCGCGCGTCACTTGGACGTTGTATAACTCGGCGAATGATGTGGTCTCATATGAGCATTTCGAGCCCCCGTTCATGTTGCAGGTGGACAAGGTGCTTGGCAAGATTCGCAACGAGAAATACAGGTTTTTCACGGATCCAAATACGTTGTTCCCCGAGGTGGCGCAACGCTATAGCCCGGAGATTATTCGAGAGCTATTGCATAATGCCATTGCACATCAGGATTATCGTTTGTCGGGGAAGATCAATCTTTTGGAATATGAAGACCGCCTTGTGTTTATGAATGAGGGGTCGTTCATTCCAGGAAGCATAGATGCTGCGCTGGCTGTCGGGTACAAGCCTCCGTATTATCGGAATTCTCTGCTTGCCAAGGCAATGAGCAAGGTTGGCATGATTGATCAGAATGCCATCGGCATCAGGAATGTCTTCGAGATGCAGAGGAAGCGCCGGCTGCCGTTGCCCACATACGATTTGTCGAATCGCTCTCGCGTATCGGTCTCGATCTATGGAACCATCCTCGATGAGAAATATTCGCAATTACTTGCGTCCTTCCCGGATTTGGATTTGCAGAGTGTGGTATGGCTCGACATGATTCAAAAGGGCTTGGTGATAGAGAGGGGGCAAGCTGTTTCGCTGAGGTCACGCGGCTTGGTAGAGGGGCGTTATCCCCGTCTGATCATTTCATCGGATGTGGCGAACGCCATGGGCAAGCAGAAAGAGTATGTGCGCAGCAAGGGCTTGGATAACAGGATATGCAAGGAACTGATTTTGGAGCTGCTTCGATCTAGGCCTTCTTCAAGACTTGAGGTGCTCAACGCCATTGATCATGCATTGCCAGGGGCGCTAAGTGCCAAGCAGAAGGGAGAGCGGGTGAGCTATCTGCTCCAGAGTCTTCGGAAGCAAGGAAAGATTTACTCAGAAGGTGCTACTTCGGCTGCTAAGTGGCATCTTCAAGAGTAGATGGCTGTTTTCTTGGTTGAGTGCTGAAGCAAACTAATGTAAATTTTTGTTACCTCAGAAATTTCATTAGTCTTGAAATGCTTGATATATGGCGGTTCTGAAGCTGGGTATGGCCACTGGCGAACTAATGTAATTTTCTTAAGTCCAAAAATTACATTAGTTCGTTTATATGTTTGTACAAGACGAATCTCCCCGATTCCTTCTTCTCGCCACTTCTGGTTGTATGCTCTAGCGGCATGGTAAGAACGCTCTGGCATGCCTTCCTTGCTGTACATGCCGATTGTGAGTGTCACCCGTGATGGTCGCAGGCTCGACCCGGCACGGCGTTGATGGCCGCGTACATCGACGAGCACAGAAGCCGTTTCAGGGTCGGGCCGATCTGCAGGGTCCTTTCCGAATCGTTGGGCTGCGGGTTTCTCGCACCGCGCGGCTGCCGCATGTTCAGAACACGTCCCGTCAGCCGCATGCGGGCGAGGCATGAGGCGCCGGCCCGCGACATCCTCCAGATCCACTCGGATTTCTTCATGGCCGTGTACGGCTGCGGGAAGATGCACGCGCAGCTGGTCGCCCAGGGCCGGGATCCGGCCGAGGTCGGCCGCGACCGGGTGATGAACATCATGCGCGGGCTTGGTATCCGGGGCGTGCGCCGCGGCAAAACCCCGGTGACGACGAAACCCGCCAAGGGCACGGGCGGCAGGCCGGATCTGGTGGACAGGAGGTTCGAGGCTTGTGCGCCGAACCGCCTGCACGTGGCCGACATCACCTACGTGCGCATGGCCAACGGCTTGTTCGGCTGCACGGCGTTCGCCGACGGCGTGTACGCCCGTCGGATCGTGGGATGGGCGTGCGCCATGACCATGAACACGCAGGAGCTGCCGTTGCAGGCGTTGGAGCAGGCGATCTCATGGGCCGCGTCCCGCGGCGGCACGGATGGTCTTATCCACCACAGCGACCATGGCACGCAGTACATCAGCACGGTGTACACCACCGGGGTTATGGAATATGGGATGCTGCCGTCGACCGGCACCGTCGGCGACTCGTACGACAACGCCATGGCCGAAAGCGCCGACGGCGCGTACAAGACCGAGCTGGTATGGCGGCGCAGACCCTTCGCGGATCTGAAGGACCTGGAATTGGCGACGTTCCGGTGGGTCTCGTGGTGGAACTCGAAGCGCCTGCACCAGTCCCTGGGCTACAGGACACCCGAAGCGGTGGAAACCGAGTATCATCAACATCAAGCGGCACAAGCCGCCTCACTATAAGGACGGAACAAAAATCAGGCCACTTCATACATTTTAGTGTTCAGCTGTGGACGAACGAGTATCTAGCAGATGTCTGAAAGGTGGCTGGAAGGTTAACTGGGTGACGGGCAGCAAACAGATGTGTTCAAGGTGGACAACATATGCGCGCGCAAGTGTTGGGCGTCATTCGCTGGTAGTGCACCCAAAAGCGCTGTCTGCACGAAGCCTCCTACAGCAGTCCCGCCATGTAGATCGGCAGTTTGACCACGTCATTTTCCACAACCAGCGGTTTCGGATGCAGCACGTATCTGGTGCCGACCTTCTTATCGAATTTTGCCTTGAATTTGTCTAACGAGACCGTGCGGTAGCGTTTCGATGACTTGACCTCGATGGGGCTGACCCTGTACTTCATTGCCGCGTTCTCGTACGGTTCGACGATGAGGAAGTCGATCTCCATGCGGTTCGACGGGTCGTCGCGATCGCTGCGCGAATAGAAGAACAGCCGGTGCCCGTTGACCCGGAGAAGCTGTGCAACGACGTTCTCCGCGAGCATGCCCTCGTTGATCTCGATGCGTTCTAGGAGGATGTCCCGGTACAGGTTGCTTCCGGTCTGTTCCGAGTCGGCCAGGGCGAGCGTAGTGAGAAGCCCTGTATCGGCGGCGTAGCATTTGACCGTCGAATGGTCCTCGCTAATGCTCAAGCCCACGCTCGGATCGGTGGAATTGAAACAGTCGTTGGTAATGAACGCATCGGAAAGCCAGAAGAAGGCGTCCTCGTAATCGCGGGTTTTCGCTTTCTCTCCCAGCGATGTGATGTTGAACTTCTTCTCCTTCTTGGAAAGCTGACCCACCAGGTTGTCGAAGATGCGCGTGATGCGTATCCGGTCGCTGCCGCCATGCTTGGAGATGTCCTGCCTGTACAGTCGGAGGATGTTCCGTTTGACGTTGTCGACTTTGCTGAAATCATGGGTCTCGACGTACTTCGACACAGCCTGGGGCATGCCTCCGACCAGCATGTATTCACGGAATAGCCGCATGGCTTTCCTGTGCAGCGAATCGGGGAGCGGCCTGCGCTTCTTGAACGAGTCCGCGATGAGCGTGGACAGTGGCTTTTCTCCCAAAGCCCAGAGGAATTCATCGAAATCCATGGGATTCAGGCGGATCGACTCCTCCTCTGATGGAATGAGGATGTCCTTGACGTTCTCGCGGATGGAGACGAGCGAGCCTGTCTCGATGTAGTCGTAACGCCCGTCAGCCACCAGCTGCTTGATGGCCTCGCGGGCCTTCGGGTACAGCTGCACCTCGTCGAAAATGATGAGGCTATCCCTCCTGTGCAGTTCCACTCCGTAGAAGGATGACAGGTACATGAAGAACGCGTCGAGGTCGTTGCGCAGGTCGACGAAGTAGCCCAGCACGTCATCGGGGGCTTTCGAGAAATCGACGAGCATATACGACGCATAGTTCCGTCGTCCGAATTCCTCCGCGATGGTGCTTTTCCCGACGCGCCGTGCGCCCTCGATGAGCAGGGCTGTGCTTCCTTGGGAAGAATCCTTCCAGGAAGCCAGTTTTTCGTACGCTTTTCGTTCGAAAGTTTCCATGTCTCACCGCCGTAGATACACCAAATCAAGGGTAATAACATGCTTAATTATACACCAAATCAAGGGTAGGCGAAGTGCTATTTATACACCAAATCAAGGATAACTAAGGTGTTGTAGATACACCAAATCAAGGGTAATGTAATGGTGGTTTGCTGATCGGCTTGAATTAGATTTCTGGCAGGTGGTCTTATATATGGCAGATTCTGGCGTTCGTCCGGACGTATTTCGCTTATATGTGGCAGCTCGTTTTTGTGACAGACCGGTTAGGGGGTAATTGTGTACCCTCTAACTGCGGTCTTTCTGGAATGAACTGCCATACATAGGCGAGATGCCTCCGGTCAGCCTTCCGAATCTGCCATCTATAAGCCAGTTTGTGGAATCGCTTTATGGCTATGCAACCCTGCGATGCGATTGAATATCCGCGGCAAGGCAGGACGAAGAAGACCGGTAAGACGCCGAGTTCAAGTTCAACATCTCGAAGTAAGTGTTTCTCTGGCTCCCCTCTTTGAGGGGAGCTGTCGCTACAAGCGACTGAGGAGCGGCACGGATAAGGCCTGAGAAGTCGTCTTCTCGGGCCTTTGTCATGACATTGTTCTGCAAGGACTGGCTGCTGCAGCAGCATAATGTGTGTTTTATTATTCGGCCTTGGCGGCTTGCTGGTCAATCCAATTGTTGACGTCGGTGACCGCCTCGTCAAGGGTTGCTTTGGCGGCTTTGTAGTATTTGGAATCTACAGGTTGGCGATTTCCGCTCCGAATGGCCAGAGCGCAAGCTTGGCCATCTTGAACGCTTGAATGCCGAGCGGGATGCCGATGATGGAGATGCATAGAATCAGTCCCACCAATGCCCATCCGATTGCGATGGCCAACCCACCAAGAATGATCCACAGGATATTGCCGAGAACTCGCATGATTTGCCCCTTTCCGATTCCGGTCGATGCCTCGCATGTCCGGCTTCACTTTTTTGCCAGACATCATGACGGAAACACGAGACGCAACCCTTGGCTCGCCCCTGATTCATCCTCGGACCGCTACCCAGGCGGATCGTATGCGGTAGGCCCAATCCTTTTGTAAAGATTTTGTGTATTGTCGGGCATGCGTGGGTTTCACCGTCGATCTGAATGATGATAGGCTTCTCGATGTCTGCCGTACGAAGACCCATCAAGGAGATGCCATGAACCTGTATCGCTACGCGATGTTCATCGCACACGCCTGCCGTGGGTCGTTCGTCGGCAATGTTCTGTTTGCCAATCCACAAATGGCCCTATTCTCGATGCTGGTGTAGCGGGGACACGCCTTATGCCGGGATGTACCGATGGCCCATCCGCAGTCGGCGTCGCATGAATCGCTCACCATAGCCATCAACTTACGCAAAGCCGCGAATCGTTTGCCGTATATGAATGCGGAACGGATGGCGGCTTTTCCTTTACCCCGGACTCATCGGTGTCCCCGCGTCTTGACACAAGTATGGGGCCGGATCGCCCACACATGCCGTTACCAACAGAAGGAAATGTTGTGACCTCACAGAAAACCGCGGAATCCGGGTCCGCCGCCAGTTCCGTAAAGCCTATTGATTCGCACGCCCGATTCATCGTCGTGGGCGTGATCGTCGTCGGCTCGTTCATCGCGCTGCTCAACCAGACCGTCATGTCACCGGCCTTGCCGGCACTGATGCGTGATTTCAATATCACCACCGGCACCGTGCAGTGGGTGACCAGCGTCTACATGCTGGTCTCGGGCATCATGGTGCCGATTTCAGGCTATCTGATTGATAAATTCTCCACCCGAAAGCTCTTCGCCGGAGCCCTTGCCACTTTCATGGTCGGCACACTGCTGTGTGCCGTTGCGCCGAATTTCGTGCTGTTGCTCATCGGACGCGTATTGCAATCCGCCGGCTCCGGCGTGCTGTTGCCATTGGTCGCCGTAGTGCCGATGCTCGTCTATCCGCCGGATAAGCGCGGCACCGCCATGGGCATGGCCGGTATCGTCATGGCCGCCGGCCCGGCTATCGGCCCGGTTGTCGGTGGTCTGGTGATTGACGGTTTCGGATGGCGCCCGATGTTCATTGGCATTGCAGTCGTGGCACTGGTCATCCTTGTCGGAGGCACGATGATGCTCAAGAACGTCAGCGAGTTGAAGAATCCAAAGCTCAATGTCCTGTCCGTGATCCTTTCGACCATCGCGTTCGGTGGCCTGCTCTATGGCTTCTCGTCCGCTTCCACGATGGGATGGGCCAGTCCGGTCGTCATTACCTCAATCGTCGTTGGTCTTGTGGCCTTCGTCGCATTCGTATACAAGCAAGTCAAGCTCGATGAGCCATTGTTGCGCGTTGACACCCTTGCCACCCGCAACTTCCGCAACTCCGCGATTCTGGTCACTCTGATCAACGCCGCAGTCGCCGCAACCAACGTGACGTTGCCTATCTTCATCCAGAATGTGCTCGGCCAATCCGCCACCGTCACCGGCATGGTCATGCTGCCCGCCGCGGCGGTCGGCATCATCCTGAGTCCGGTCGCCGGTGCCGCATTCGACAAATTCGGCCCGCGCGGCGTGGGCATCGGCGGCCTCGCGCTCATGACCATCTCTCTTGGTCTTCTCGGCACCATCAACACCAGGACATCAGTGCTGTTTGTCGCCGTGTTCTGCGCATTGCAGGCATCTGGTCAGGCTATCGCCAACATGCCGATCAACACTTGGGGCGTCAACGCTTTGCCGAACGACATGATCGCCCATGGCAACGCCATCGCCAACACCGGCCGCCAGATCGCGGCAGCCATTGCGACCTCGCTTCTGGTCACCGTAGAAACATCCGTGACCGCCTCGCACATGTCCCAGGGTGTGAAGTCCGCCACGGCCAGCGGCATTGCGTTCTCCTACCTGCTGTGCGCCGCCATCTCGCTGGTCGCCCTGATCATCTGCATCTTCACCGTCACCAGCCGTGCCAAGGAGAAGGCCGCACGCAACGCCAAGGCCTACGAAGCGCAAGCCTCCGCCGAAGTCGCGGCCGAAACCACTGAAGGCCAGCCCGCCGAGCATCACTACGCCGGCGCATACGTGGCCCCCGCCTCCTCCCTGTTCAAGCAGGCCCAGGAACAGTCCATCGGCGGGATCATGGACGATCAGCCCTACAGCTGCTTGGACAGCGATGACATCACGCATGTGGTGCGCGAGTTCATCCGCCTCAACGTTTCCAGCCTTCCCGTGGTGAACGGCGATGGCAGGCTCGTCGGCTTCGTCAGCGACGGCGATGTCATGAAATCGATTGCCACCTATGAATCCCGTACGGTTTCCACCGGCACCGGTTCGACGATGGTGGTGTTCGACGACGAAACCGTGGCCTCCAAGGTGCAGGCGCTCTCCGGCAAGAAGGTGATGGACATCGCCACGCGTAAGGTCGTTGCCGCCACGCCCGACCAGCATGTTGGAGAGGTGGCCCGAATCCTCGCCAAGAAGCAGTTCAAGAAACTGCCGGTGGTGGATGGTGATGGCAGACTCGTCGGTGTGATCCGCCGTAAGTCCGTGATGGAACATGCCTTCGACGCGCTGTTCCCAGAGGATGATCGGTGATTCGGCGTCATCATCGCTGAATAGAATGAATGGAATATGAGGCTTCCCTTCTCACGGGGGAAGCCTCATTGCTTTGTCCGCGGAGTCTTACGGCACCTGCGCAAGGGCAACGTCACGCTTTCATGATGCACTATTGAATAGTGTGTTCCTATCGTTGCGTGGTGACGCTAACGCATGGCGTCACGATACTGAAGCCTGCCATCTAACGGCGGGTACGGCTCGTTGCTGGAGTCGTGCACGCATACGCGCGTCGGCGTGCGTATGCCGTGATGTGACCTTTGTAGTGGAATTGAAGAGTTGAGGGACTTCTGCTGTTTTCGTGGGTTAGGTTCTTGGTTGTGGTAGGTGTATGTCGAGTCCGTCGCAGCGGAGCATGACGAGCGCGATGAGGCTGCCTGAAGTGGCCTGATTTCTGTTCCCCTTTTATTGTGAGACGGCTTGTGCCGCTTGGTTTGCATGATACTCGGTTTCGATCTGTTCCGGTGTCCTGCAGCCCAGCGACTGGTGGAGACGCTTCGAGTTCCACCACGAGACCCACCGGAACGTCGCCAATTCTGGCTCGGCCAGGTCGGCGAATGGCTTGCGCCGCCACACCAGCTCGGTCTTGTACGCGCCGTTGACGCTTTCGGCCATGGCGTTGTCGTACGAGTCGCCGACCGTGCCGGTCGAGGGAAGCATGCCGTGTTCCCTGACCTGGGTGGTGTCTGTCTCTTATACACATCTCCGAGCCCACGAGACGC
>ERZ1027001.1621-NODE-1621-length-10258-cov-4.150642_pt1 | contig 10258 bp, 7 predicted proteins | sample MGYA00519452_ERZ1027001 | MGnify/ENA primary metagenome ERZ1027001 (study PRJEB26926, sample SAMN06164867) | human gut metagenome | biome: ENVO:00009003; feature: ENVO:2100002; material: ENVO:00002003 | host: Homo sapiens | place: USA | collected 2012 ...
CGAGATTACTACGCGTCTCGTGGGCTCGGAGATGTGTATAAGAGACAGGAATGCCTTGATGTGGGGAAAATACAATGCTATAATGTTACGGAATTGTTACACCGAGAATTATGAGCAGAAGGGATAGATCAGATGAAAAAATTATTTAACCATACAAAACGTCCGGACCGTAACTGGGAAGAAGACGTACAGGATGGTTACGATTGGGACGAGGAAGAATATACCGGAGAAGACGACGGCGAGGAATACTATGCCGACGAAGAAGAGTATCCGGAAGAGACTGACGGCGAAGAGTACTATGCCGATGAGGAAGAATACACCGGAGGAGACGACGGTGAAGAGTACTATGCCGATGCGGAAGAGTACACCGGAGAAGACGACGGCGAAGAGTACTATGCTGATGAGGAAGAGTACACCGGAGAAGAAGACGGCGAAGAGTACTATGCTGATGAGGAAGAGTACACCGGAGAAGAAGACGATGAGGAGTACTACGCCGATGAGGAAGAGCACACCGGAGAAGAAGACGGTGAGGAGTACTACGCTGATGAGGAAGAGTACACCGGAGAAGAAGACGATGAGGAGTACTATGCCGATGAGGAAGAGCACACCGGAGAAGAAGACGGTGAGGAGTACTATGCCGATGATGTGGAGTACATCGAAGAGAGTGACGATGAAGAGTATTATGCCGACGAGGATTACGAGGAAGAGCCGGCTCCCACGGGCAGGAGAAAGACCGGGGGCAAAAAGCAGGGCGGAATCGCTGTAATCTGGACAAAATTCCTGAACCTGAGTACCATGGACCGGATCATGGCAGCTACCGGAGTGGCGGTACTGATTCTGGCTATCGTGACCGGAAGTGTCTATGCCAGTGCCCGGGCAGTGGATGGACAGGTATCGGAGTTCGTCAGCGTGGGAACACAGCTGGACGGCATCCAGATGATCGGTGAGCAGGGACTTCTGGCAGTGGCAGACGCACAGATGGCAAAGATCGCGGCAGCCAATGCGGTAGAAGAAGATCCGGAAGAACAGAAGGAATATGAAGAGGCAGAGTACACCAACGGCGGTACGGTAGAACTGGAGCTGGTCTCTGTACAGAAGGATCTGAAGATCAAATTTAACAATAAAAAGACCGCCAAGCTGATCTCCAACGTACCCTTCAGCGTAACCATCACAGATCCCAACGGCAAGACCGAGACCTGGACTGATGACGATATGGACGGTATTATCTATAAAAAGGGTATTACGCCGGGGAATTACTCCGTAGCGGTAAACGCACTGACGGATGATAAATACAAGGACTATGTTCTGCCGACAGCAGCACAGAAAGTAGAAGTAAAGAAAGATATCGCCTATAAAAAGGTCGATGTCTCCAATGAGATCAAGAAAGAATCTGAGATCAATGCTGCAAAAGAGGATACACAGATCAAGGATACTACTGTAGAGTCCACACTGCAGGATACTGTGCAGTGGGTGGCAAGTACCGCGACTGCCAATACTTATAAAGAAGTATCCAAGGATACCATTACCGATCCGGAGACCGTAACGGTGGCTTACAGCGGTAAGTTCCTGCGGATGGCAGAAGTGTCTCCTACAGCGGAACCAACAGCGGAACCGACAGCAGAACCTACAACAGAGCCCACAGCAGAACCTACAAAAGAACCGACAGTATCCCCGACAGCAGAGCCCACAGCGACTCCGACAGTAACCCCGACGGCAACAGCAACCCCGGCGGCAACAGCAACCCCGACAGCGGCCCCTACGGCAACTCCTACAGCGACTCCTACGGCAACCCCTACAGCGACTCCGGCGGCGACAATTACTCTGGATAAAACGGCAGTGACGACTTATCAGAAGGCAACGGATACAGTTACCGCAAAAGTCAGCGGAAGTGGAACCGTAAGTGCGGCTTCCAGCGATACCGGTATAGCAACTGTGGCTGTAAGCGGCAAGACCATTACTATCACCGGTGTGAAAGCGGGAAGTGCTACGGTAACGGTAACGTATACAGAAGGCAGCAACAAGGTGGAAGCCAAGTGCACAGTAACAGTAAAGGCTTCCAATGCGAGAGAAGATAAAACTACCAAGCTGAAAGACAAGAGCGGTGTACAGCTGTATGTACAGGATGGTGACAGCTATCGTGAAGCAGTCTATGCGGATTACTTTACTGCCTCTAAGTTCTTTATCAAAGGTGATGTGAAATACACCGGATGGCAGACACTGGACGGAAAGCTTTATTTCTTTACAGCGGATGGCAACAAGGTTACCGGAGAACAGGTCATTCAGGGCGCAAAATACAATTTTGCCAGTGACGGATCTCTGGTAGTTGGTTCCGGCACCATGGGAATCGATGTGTCCAAGTGGAATGGAAAAATTGACTGGAACGCCGTGAAGAATTCCGGTGTCAGCTACGTGATCATCCGTGTGGGTTATCGCGGTTCCTCTCAGGGAGCACTGATCGATGACCCTACCTTCAAGACCAACATCAAGGGAGCTACGGCAGCAGGGCTGAAAGTGGGTGTATACTTCTTTACCCAGGCAGTGGATGAGGTCGAGGCAGTACAGGAAGCCTCCATGGTACTGGACCGTATCAGCGGTTACAAGATTTCCTATCCGGTATTCCTGGATGTGGAAGGAAGCGGCGGGAGAGGTGATAAGATCGATTCCGCTACCAGAACGGCAGTATGTAAGGCATTCTGCAATACCATCCAGAATGCAGGATACACCGCAGGTGTGTATGCCAACAAGACCTGGCTCAGCCAGAAGATGGATGCAAGTGCACTGAGTGGCTACAAGATCTGGCTGGCCCAGTATGCAGCAGCACCCACCTACACCGGACGCTATGATCTGTGGCAATACAAATCCACAGGAAAAGTCAGCGGCATCAGCGGCAATGTGGATCTGAACCTCAGCTACCTGGGATATTAACATCAGCAATGACCAGCCGGTGAGACTGCTTGCAGGCGGAACCGGCTGGCCATTAGCTGATGAAACACACATGAGCATGTAGGACGATAGTCCGGAATGCGAATGGGTGTTACGGATCCGAGAGCACGAAGTGCGGAGGAGCCGTGTTAATACCCGGCGCTAAGAATGACGATAGCCCGGAATGCGAATGTGTGTCACGGGTCCGAGAGCACGAAGTGCGGAGGAGCCGTGTTAATACCCAGCGCTAAGAATGCCGATAGTCCGGAATGCGAATGGGTGTCACGGGTCCGAGAGCACGAAGTGCGGAGGAGCCGTGTTGATATCCTGCTCGTTTTATGGTAAAATATCCCTATCTATAACAAAAAATGTGCGCTGTGCGCAGAACGGAGAAAAAATGAGAACTTATCTGGTAACAGGAGGGGCCGGTTTTATCGGTTCCAACTATATTCATTACATGTTTAAAAAATACGATAATGAAATCCGTATCATCAACGTGGATGCACTGACCTATGCAGGCAATCTTGAGAATCTCAAGGACGTGGAGAAGCGTGAGAACTACACCTTTGTCAAGGCTAATATCTGTGACAAGGATGCCATCAGCAAAATTTTCGCAGAGAATGATATCGACCGTGTGGTACATTTTGCGGCAGAAAGCCATGTAGACAGAAGTATCCGCAACCCGGAGATCTTCGTACAGACCAATGTCCTGGGTACTGCAGTGATGCTGAACTGTGCCAAGGCAGCCTGGGAGCTTCCCGATGGCAGCTTCAAAGAAGGCAAGAAGTTCCTGCATGTATCTACAGATGAGGTCTACGGATCTCTTCCCGATGATGACAATGCATTCTTCTATGAGACCACTCCGTATGATCCCCACAGCCCTTACTCCGCAAGTAAGGCAAGCTCGGACATGCTGGTGAAGGCATATATGGATACCTATCATTTCCCTGCCAACATTACCAACTGCTCCAACAATTACGGTCCTTTCCAGTTCCCTGAGAAGCTGATCCCTCTGATCATCAATAATGCATTGCATGGCAAAAAGCTTCCGGTCTACGGTGACGGTAAGAACGTCCGTGACTGGCTGTATGTGGAAGACCATGCTAAGGCTATCGATATGGTACAGGAACAGGGAAGACTGTTCGAAACCTACAATGTGGGCGGACATAATGAGAAGCAGAATATCGAGATCATCCACATTATCATTGAGACTCTGCAGGAGATGCTTCCGGATTCCGATCCCCGCAAGGCGCATATTAACAACGACCTGATCACTTACGTGGAGGATCGTAAGGGACATGACAGAAGATATGCCATTGCACCGGACAAGATCAAGGCAGAGATCGGCTGGTATCCCGAGACCATGTTCAAGGAAGGCATCCGCAAGACCATCGCCTGGTACTTCGAGCATGAAGACTGGATGAATAATGTGACCAGCGGTGATTACCAGAAGTACTACAATGAGATGTACGAAGAAAAGTAAAGAATACCTGTTAAATGGGAACGATGAACGTCGTTCCCATTCGGTGTGTTAAAAAACAAGTAAAAAGAAGCCCGAAAAGGGCGGATCGGAGGACGAAATGAAAGGAATTATACTGGCGGGAGGTTCCGGAACCAGACTGTATCCCCTGACAAAAGCGATTTCCAAGCAGATCATGCCGGTGTACGATAAACCCATGATCTATTATCCCCTGTCAACACTGATGCTGGCAGATATCAGAGAGGTATTGATCATCTCCACCCCAAGAGACCTTCCGGTATTTCAGGAATTGCTGGGAGACGGCAGCCAGCTGGGCATGCACCTGGAATATGCGGTGCAGGATCAGCCCCGCGGGCTGGCAGATGCCTTTATCATCGGTGCGGATTTCATCGGTAATGACAGAGTGGCACTGGTACTGGGAGATAATATTTTCTACGGACAGAGCTTTTCCGCAGTATTGCGCAGAGTAGCTGCCAGAGAAAAGGGCGCAACTATTTTCGGCTATTATGTGCGTGATCCCAGAGAATACGGTGTAGTGGAATTTGATGAGAACGGCAAGGCACTTTCCATCGAGGAGAAGCCGGAGCATCCCAAGAGCAATTATGCGGTTCCCGGACTGTATTTCTATGACAATGCTGTAGTGGAGATCGCAAAGAATGTAAAGCCCTCTGCAAGAGGAGAGATTGAGATCACCAGCATCAACAACGAGTACCTGAACAGAGGCAGTTTACAGGTAGAGACACTGGGAAGAGGCTTTGCATGGCTGGATACCGGCAATCATGATGCCCTTCTGGATGCGGCAGATTTTGTGGCGGCTTTCCAGAAGAGACAGGGTCTGTACATTTCCTGTATTGAAGAGATCGCTTTCAAGCGAGGATTCATTGACAAAGAGCAGCTGCTTGCTCTGGCAGAGCCGCTGCTTAAGACGAACTACGGAAAATATCTGGTAGAGGTAGCAAATGGACTCTAAGCTGCGGAAAATGGCGATTCTGGCCTCCATGGCGGTGATCCTGCTGGTGGCACTGCTGGTCATGTATGTCAACAGGGAGCAGTTTACGGCAGCTTCCGGACCGTCGGCATCCGGCACTCAGAATGCCGGAGCGGGTGACAGTGCATCTCCGGCGGAAAATGGCGATCAGGCAGAAGAGACGGTCTCACCGGATGGTCAGATCGGCAATGATCTGAAGGCATTTTTAAAAGATAATACGTTTTTTGATCAGGAAGTAAATCCAATTCTGGAAGCTGCAAAGGATAACAGCAACCGTCTATCTCTGGTAGCCACCTCCATAGAAAAGGATCTGCGGATCCAGATCGTGGACAACGAAGGAAGTCCGGTGACCGGGGAGAGCTTCTACGTACGACTGGACGGATTGGGAGATTACAAGGATCTGGATCAGGACGGTATCATTTACATTGGAGATCTGGATTCCGGAGACTATTATATTGAGCTCCTTCCCATTGAGGGATATAAGGTTCCAATCAGTGAGACAAGAGTTCACGTCAAGGATAAAGTGGAGTATCTGGCCATTGACGATATTTCCCTGTTGATCAAGATGGAGGATGAAGTGGATGCAGAAGCCGAGGACAGCGCCGTGGCAGGTGCTCTGGCAGATGCGGACAAGACAGAGATCAAGAAGCTGCAGACCACGTCCGGTAATGCAAAGGTCGGTATCGATGTCTCCAAATGGAACAAGGAGATCGACTGGGATAAGGTGGAAAATGCAGGAGTGCAGTTTGCCATTATCCGTGCCGGATACCGCGGTTCGGTAACCGGAAGCCTGGTGGAAGATCCCATGTTCGTGACGAACATGAAGGGTGCACAGGCCGCAGGAATTCCGGTGGGCGTATACTTTTTCACCCAGGCTGTGGATGAGAAGGAAGCTGTGGAAGAGGCTTCCGCGGTGATCGAACTGATCCGGGATTACCGGCTGAACTATCCGGTATTTATCGATACCGAAGGTGCGGGCGGTAACGGCCGTGCGGACAGTCTGGATGCGGAGACCAGAACACTGGTATGTGAAGCGTTCTGCAGGACCATAGAAAATGCCGGATACACGGCGGGTGTCTATGCCAGCCGTAACTGGTACAACAATAATCTGCAGACAGCAAGACTGGAAAACTATCATATCTGGCTGGCAGAGTATCGCAGTGTTCCGTTATATCAGGGATATTATAAGACCTGGCAGTATACCTCCAAGGGAAAAGTGGACGGCATCGAAGGTCGTGTGGACATGAATATCACCTACGAATAGTCAATAAAAATAAAGAGTGAGGACGAAATAAATGGGTAAAATAACAGTAGAAACCTGTGAAATTGAAGGATTAAAGATCATTACTCCTACGGTATTCGGAGATGCCAGAGGATATTTTATGGAGACTTACAATTATAACGATTTCAAGGCTGCGGGAATTCCTGAGGTGTTCGTACAGGACAATCAGTCCGCTTCCAAGAAGGGTGTATTGCGTGGACTGCATTTCCAGAAACATTTTCCTCAGGACAAGCTGGTGCGCGTGATCCGCGGAGAAGTCTATGACGTGGCAGTGGATCTGCGGGAAGGTTCCAGGACTTTCGGCCAGTGGTACGGAGTGCTTTTGTCTGAAGAGAACAAGAAGCAGTTCTTTATCCCGAAGAATTTTGCACATGGTTTTCTGGTACTGTCGGATTATGCGGAATTCTGCTATAAATGTACGGATTTTTATCATCCCGATGATGAGGGCGGTATTGCTTACAATACACCGGATATCGGTGTAAAATGGCCGATTCCCGAAGGTATGGAACTGACGCTTTCCGAGAAGGATACCAAGTGGGGCACATTGGAACAGTACGTGAAGGAAAAAGAGAATGAAGGTAAGTAAAAAAGCGGGCATTGCCCTGTTTGTGACAACGGCAGTGATCATGGCAGTACTTATTGTATTCCATAAGAATCTGGGACCTGCGGCGGATCCGGGTCAGGAACTGGCCAAGAAGATCATTTCCTGTGTGGTGATCGCGGCGGCATGCTTTGCTTTTATTCACTGGTATGATAAATTCACCGGACTGCCGGTGGAGCTGTTCCAGAACCGGCATCTGATCTGGAAACTGGCCAAAAATGATTTCAAAAAAAGATATGCGGGATCTTATCTGGGTGCGGTATGGGCTATGGCACAGCCGGTGGTCACGGTGGCTATGTATTACATTGTTTTTGATAAGATCATGGGTAATACGAGTACTCCCCTGCGGGAGGGTGTGGAAGTACCCTTTGTATTGTTCCTGACGGCTGGGCTTGTACCCTGGTTCTATTTTAGTGAGGCATTAAACAATGGAACCAATGCGCTGCTGGAATATAACTATCTGGTGAAAAAAGTAGTATTTAAGATCAGTATCCTGCCTATCATCAAGATTATTGCAGCCACCTTTATTCATGTATTTTTTGTGTGTCTGCTGTTGATTGTGGCAGCAATTTACGGGTATTATCCTACCATATATACGATACAGATCGTATACTATAGCTTCTGCCTGTTCATTTTTGTACTGGCACTCAGCTATACGACTTGTGCAGTAGTAGTATTTTTCCGGGATCTGTCTCAGATCATCAGTATCGGATTGCAGATCGGCATGTGGGCCACTCCTATTTTGTGGAATCTGGATTCCCTGTCCGGCAATTGGATCACGATTCTGAAGCTGAATCCGCTGGTGTATATTGTAAACGGTTATCGAAGTGCTATTTATGAGAAGGAATGGTTTTTCCAGGATTTCTTTTCCACCATGTATTTCTGGATCGTAACGGTAGTACTGTTCGGGTTGGGAGCCGTTATTTTCAAACGATTGAAGGTACATTTCGCAGACGTGCTATAATACGAATGATTGTTACGATTTCGAGAGTTCGAAGAACGGAGAAATCGTATTATAAAAAACAGAGCATAGCAAAACTTTTATAGATGAAGAACCTTGTGGGGAGGAGCTGCATTACAAAACTGTTGTGGGGAAAACAGAAAGGGTGAAAGTAATTGAAGGGTGCTCGTGAAAAATTTAGAAAATTTTGGTTATGGAAGCCGGGAAAGATCCTGCTGGCCGTGGGATGCTGCGGACTGCTGCTGTTGACGCTGATTCCATTGTTTCGTCTGACAGTCTATGCGGTTCCGTATTATGATGATTACAATTTCGGAAGATTTGCCAGAGCTGCCATGGAGCAGGAACAGTCAAAATGGGCTGCCATCTCCGGTGCACTGGATTGCTCCAGAACGCAGTGGTATGCGTGGCAGGGAACCTATTCTTCTATTTTCTTTATGGCATTGATGCCGGCAATCTGGGGAGAACAGTATTATTTCCTCGGTCCAGTGTTCATCCTGCTGCTATTGCTGGCGGGTACCATGACATTTACCCATGTGATCCTGCGGAAAGTACTGGGCATGGAAAAGTGGACCGGCCTGGCAGCACAGGCAGTGATTACAGTGGCAGTCTTTATGTTTATTTATTCCGCACAGAGTGGCTTCTACTGGTATAACGGCGGAGTTCATTACGTGGGAATGCACGGCTTTGGATTGTTGATGTTGTCTGTGGCAATCTGCCTGGAGAGAGCAGAAGGAAGAACTGCTACCGGGCTGCTATTTACGGCCTCGATACTGCTTTCCATGATCACGGCCGGAAGCAATTTTGTCACGGCATTGCAGGGACTTTTATCGCTGTTGACGATTCTGTTTATAAGTGTGGTAGTGGAACACCGGAAAAAGGGACTGTGGCTGTTGCCTGCTACGCTGGTATACATTATAGGATTTGGGCTGAATGTAGCGGCACCGGGCAATTCCGTGCGGGCCCGCAGCTATGTCGGCTGGGGATACAGTCCCCTGGAGTCCATCGGCAGATCTTTCCTGGAAGGAGTAAAACATCTTCCAGAGTTTACAGGAGCTATTGTTCTTATGGTAATGGTGATGCTGTTACCCCTGATCTGGCAGGCACTTAAGGAGACGGAGTATCGTTTCCGGTATCCGGGAGTCGTACTTCTGTGGTCCTTCTGCCTGTATGCCACCGGTTACACCCCAAGCCTGTATTCCCTCGGACATGCCGGATTGTCCAGAACTCTGAATGCGGTGAAGATCACATATTTATTGCTGTTGTTCCTGAACGAAATATACTGGTGTGGCTGGCTGCAGCAAAGACTGCAGAAGAAGGCATCAGGCAGCGCGGCAAGATGGCTGGCGAACTGGAACGGAGCCGCAGTGTGGTGGTTTTATGCGATTATGGGTCTGGAATTTATCATGATCTTTCAGGTGTCACCCAATCAGGCAGGACATTATTCGGCTTATGGGGCCTATTACTATGTGCATACCGGAGAAGCGTATAATTTCCATCAGGAATATCTGGAACGGGTGGAGAAGCTATTGGGAGATGAGGATGATGTACAGCTGCAACCTTATCACTACAAGCCCTGGTTTTTGTGCATGGGAGACCTCTCGGAGGATGAAAATAACGAGGCCAACCGTTCTCTGGCCATATGGTATGACAAAGACAGTGTAACGCTGATAAGCGAGGATTAAAATTGATGCAGGAAAAGAAAAAGCTGGCCATTGAAGTCGATAATGTCCAGAAGATCTATAAACTATATGATAAGCCCTCAGATCGGATGAAGGAGGCTTTCGGCTTCGGAAAAAAGACGAAGCATAAGCTTCACTATGCCCTGAAGGGTGTGAACATGAAGATCTATCAGGGAGAAACGGTGGGTATTATCGGTACCAACGGTTCCGGTAAATCCACGATCCTGAAGATCATCACCGGTGTATTGAATCCCACTTCGGGAAGAGTGCTGGTAAATGGCCGTATTTCCGCTCTGCTGGAGCTGGGTGCCGGCTGTCTCTTATACACATCTGACGCTGCCGACG
>ERZ1027001.1649-NODE-1649-length-10080-cov-5.114015_pt1 | contig 10080 bp, 10 predicted proteins | sample MGYA00519452_ERZ1027001 | MGnify/ENA primary metagenome ERZ1027001 (study PRJEB26926, sample SAMN06164867) | human gut metagenome | biome: ENVO:00009003; feature: ENVO:2100002; material: ENVO:00002003 | host: Homo sapiens | place: USA | collected 2012 ...
ATACTACCTCGACGGAGATTACATGGGCAAGTGGCGCGACGAGCACCTTCGCATCGAAGGCGACGCCGTCGCGGACCTCCAGCGACTCTTCATCGCCGATTGGGCGCGGGCCGCCCGGGAACGTCTCGACCCGCGCGGATACATCGCCCCTCACCGCATCCGGCAGCGGCTGCCGATCCAGCTCGCATGGGCCGAAGAGGGTCCCTCGCGGCTGACCATCGCCGAGGCGTTCGCCGCGGCCATCGTCCGGGCGCAGCGCAGGGTGCGCATATCCTCGCCCTACTTCCTGCCGCCCGCGATGCTGCTCGACGCGCTGCGGCTGGCGGCCCGGAGCGGCGTGAGGGTGCAGGTGATGATCCCGACGTGCAGCGACTCGCCGTTCACGGACCTGATATCGGACTCCTACGTCGGAGACCTGCTCGACGCGGGGATCGAACTCTACCGCTACGCCAACGGCTTCCTGCATGCCAAACTGCTGATCGTGGACGACGACACGGCCTCGGTCGGCACCGCGAACATGGATTACCGCAGTCTGCTGGACAACCTCGAAGTCACGGCCTTCATCCGCGACCGGCAGGTCGTCCGGGAGCTGTCCGCCACCTTCGACGGCGATCTGGCCTCGTGCCGGCGGATCGTGCGGGGCGAATGGCGGCCGGCGGCATGGCGGCGCACGCTGGGCGATGTGCTGCGGCTCGTGTCACCCCTGATGTAACCTCCGCAGCAACCTTAAAACCAGCTAATTTCGGCATGAAACATCTCTTCCCGCTCCTGCTCTGCGCGCTGCTGCTCACCGGCGCGGCTTCGGCCCAGCGCCGCTTTCAGGTCGGCGTCCGCGGCGGCGTCACCACCACCAGCCACACCTTTTTCCCGCGTGGAAATCGGAGAAAACCGATTCCGGCCCGGTCCCGCCAAGGCGGGCTATCAGGCGGGCTTCGTCCTGCGGTTCAACCTCACCCGCCGCCTGCACCTGCAGTCGGAGCTTAATTTCGCATTCGTCAATTACTCGATCCGCGCCGAAGGCTCCCGCGCCCGCAGCGTCTCGCTGCGTTCGGAGCGGTTCGAAATCCCGCTGCTGCTGGGTCTCCAGTTCGGGCCCCTGCGGCTCTTCGGCGGCGCCCAGTTCCGCGTGGCCGACTCCGAGCGGGACAGCGCCCCGAAACTGCTGAAGGTGAATTTCAACGACGACGTCGGCATCATGGGCGGCGTGGGATTCAACATCCGCAAATTCTTTTTCGACTTCCGCCTGTCTGGTTACGCCCGTTCGCACGTCTGGAACACCTTCGTCTCCGACGGCGTGTCGCAGCGGGTCAGGATCCCGCGCAACCTCGTTTACGGAGGTTCGGTCGGGTTCTTCTTCTGAACAAAAAACAAGGGTGCGGAGACGCACTCTTTTTTTGCACAATAAATAATTTTGCAAATCGTTAATTTATGCGTAACTTTGCGCGATAAAGCGCCGCAAAAGATTTATCGATGAAGCAGACTTTTTTATACGCCGTGTGCGGAGTGATCCTGATCACTGCATTTAGCGGATGCGCAGGAATCAACGCCCTGCTCAAAAGCGGACAACCCGACCTGATTTACAGCAAGGCGCTGGAGTACTACCAGAAGGAGAAGTGGTCGCGGGCCTCGACGCTCTTCGAAGGCGTCCAGCACTACTACTCCGGCACGCCCCGCGAAGACAGCATTTCGTTCTTCAACGCCCGCTGCAAATACAAGAACCGCGATTACGACACGGCGGCGACGCTTCTCGACGATTTCCGCCGCAAGTTCGGCCGCAGCGCCTTCATCGAGGACGCCGAAGGCATGTACGCACTCTGCTTCTACTATCTTTCGCCCGGCCCTTCGCGCGACCAGACGATGACCGGACAGGCGCTGATCGCCATCAACGAATTCATGTCGCGTTATCCGCACAGCGAGCAGATCGAGAATTTCAAGACCATCAACACCGAGCTGACGCAGCGCCTGCACGACAAGGCCTACCTCAACGCATACACTTATTATAAGATAGGCCGCTACAAGTCGGCCATCGTATCGCTCAAGAACGCGCTCAAGCAATACCCCGAAAGTTCGCACCGCGAGGAGATCATGTACCTGATCGTGGACGCCAGCTACCGCTTCGCCAGCAACTCGGTCGCCGAGAAGCAGACCGATCGCTATCTGGCGATGCTCGACTCGTACCTCTCGTTCAAAGAGGAGTTCCCCGAATCGAAACATATCAAGGAGGTGGACCGCATGGCCCAGCACGCCCGCGATTATCTGGACCGCAACAAGCAAGAAGACAACAACATATAGCAATGGAAATCAAGAAGAACATTCCCAACAACACCATTACGCGTAAACTGGTCGATCTGGACCGGGAGACCGGCAATGTCTACGAGTCGATAAATATCATCGCCCGCCGCGCCAACCAGATCGCAACCGAGCTGAAGACCGAGCTGAACCGCAAGCTCGCCGACTTCTCATCGCCCACGGACACCATGGAGGAGACCTTCGAGAACCGCGAGCAGATCGAGATTTCGCGCTATTACGAGCGTCTTCCCAAGCCCGCGATCATCGCCACCGAGGAGTTCCTCGACGACGAGCTTTTCTTCAAGGAGAACAAAGAGGTCAAGAAGGCGTAACAGCCCGCCGGCATGGACTCGCAGGGACACGACATACAAAGCCCCGGCGCCGGCCGCACGGTCGAAGGACTCACGGGACTCGCGGGACTCGCGGGACTCGCGGGACGGCGCATACTGCTGGGCATTACGGGAAGCATAGCGGCCTACAAGGCGGCTGTGCTCTGTCGTTTATTGAAGTGCGCGGGCGCCGAAGTGCGCGTCGTCATGACGCCGCTGGCCAAGCAGTTCATCACGCCCCTGACGATGGCCACGCTCTCGAAAAATCCCATTCTGGTCGAATTCTTCGATCCGGAAAACGGCGCGTGGAACTCCCACGTGTCGCTGGGCGAATGGGCGGACTGCTACCTGATCGCCCCCGCCACGGCCAACACGCTGGCCAAGATGGCCGGCGGCATCGCCGACAATCTGCTGCTGACGACCTACCTCTCGGCACGCTGCCCGGTCGTCGCGGCTCCCGCCATGGACCTGGACATGTACGCCCACGCAGCCACGCAGCAGAACCTGCGGACACTCGCCGAACGCGGCGTCCGCATCGTCGAGCCCGGCGAAGGCGAACTGGCCAGCGGACTGACCGGCAAGGGCCGCATGGCCGAACCCGATGCGATCGCCGCATTCGTCGGCGGCCTTCTCCGTGAAAAAAAAAAGAGCCTGCAAGGTAAACGGCTGATCGTCACGGCAGGAGCCACGATCGAAGCCATCGACCCCGTGCGGTTCATCTCGAACCACTCCTCGGGCAAGATGGGCTATGCCATTGCCGGGGAGCTGGCCGACAGAGGGGCCTGCGTGACGCTTGTCACGGGCCGCACGGAGCTGCCGACGCCCGCGGGCGTCGAGCGCGTGGACGTGCTCTCGGCCGCCGAGATGTACGACGCCGCGGTCCGGGCTTTCGAAGGGTCCGACGGGGCCGTGATGTGCGCCGCCGTGGCCGACTACACCCCCGACCGGGTTTCGGACACCAAAATCAAGAAATGCGACGGCGACATGTGCATCACCCTGCGCCGCACGCGCGACATCGCCGCCGAACTGGGCGCACGCAAAGGCAGCCGCCTGCTGGTGGGCTTCGCGCTCGAAACCCACGACGAACAGGCCAACGCCGAAGCCAAGCTCGCCAAGAAGAACTTCGACTTCATCGTCCTCAACTCGCTGCGCGACGCCGGGGCCGGATTCCGCGGCGACACCAACAAAGTCACCTTCATCGACCGCAGCGGCCGGGAGGAACTGCCCCTGATGCCGAAGTCCGAAGTCGCGGAACGCATCGCCGATAAAATCGAATCACTGTTAAAATAGGCCGCCATGTTACGTCGTCTGTCGGTTGAGAATTACGCGCTTATCGAAAAGCTCGAAATGGAGCTGGACCCGCACCTGAACATCATCACGGGTGAGACGGGAGCCGGCAAATCCATCCTGCTCGGTGCTTTGGGCCTGCTGCTCGGAGCCAAGAACGACGGCTCGGCCATGAAAGACGCGGCGCGCAACTGCGTGGTCGAAGGGACTTTCGACCTTTCGGGCCGCGGCATGGAGTCGTTCTTCGACGAGAACGACCTCGACTATGCTCCCGAAACGCACGTTACGCGCATGATAACCCCGGCCGGCAAGAGCCGCGCCTTCATCAACGACATTCCGGTCCAGCTCGCGCAGCTGCGCGAATTCGGCACCCGCCTGATCGACATACACTCCCAGCACCAGAACCTGATTCTCTCCTCGGAGGAGTTCCGCACCTCGGCGCTCGACACCGTGGCCGGAAACGGCGGGCTGCTCGCGCAGTACACGGCGCAGTACGCCCGGCTTTCCGAACTGCGGCGCCAACTCGCAGCCCTGCGCGAAGCGGCCGCCGACGGCCGCCGCGACGAGGAGTGGCTGCGTTTCCAGTGCGAAGAGCTGACCGCCGCCAACCTCCGCGAAGGCGAGCAGGCCGCGACCGAAGCGGAACTTGCCGTACTGGAAAACGCCGACCGCATCGGCGAAGTCCTCACCACGCTCCGCAACGCATTCGACGCCGACGAAACGGGGATTCTCACCCTGCTCAAAAACTCGGAAAACGACCTCGTACGCATCCGCGAACACTACCCCGCCGCCGGGGAGTACGCCGAGCGCATACACTCGGTGCTCGAAGAGCTGAAAGACATCGACAACGCCGCGGCCGCCGACTGCGAACGGATCGACGCCGACCCCGAACGGCTGGCGAAGCTCTCGGCGCGTCTCGACACCCTCTATGCGCTCCAGCAGAAGCACCGCGTCGCCTCCGAAGCCGAACTGATCGCCGCACGCGACGGTTACGCCGCCCGGCTGGCGGCCATCGTCCACGGCGACGAGGAGATCGCCGCGACCGAAAAAGCGCTGCACGAAACCGAGCAGAAAGCGGCCGCACTGGCCGACCGCCTGCACAAAGCCCGCGAAAAAGCCGCCGCGGGCTTCGCGAAACAGATCCTTGCGACGCTGACGCAGCTGGGCATGCCCGACACGGTGTTCGAAGTGGCGCTGACGCCGCTCGCCGAACTGGGCCGCACGGGCCGCGACAATGTGGTTTTCCTCTTCACGGCCAACCGCAGCGCAACGCCCCAGCCCGTCGAGCGGATCGCTTCGGGCGGCGAGCTTTCCCGCGTCATGCTGGCCCTCAAAGCCCTGCTGGCCCGGTGCATGCAGCTGCCGACGGTCATCTTCGACGAAATAGACACGGGCGTTTCGGGCCGCATCGCCGACGCCATGGGAGAGATCATCGAGTCGCTCTCGGCGACGATGCAGGTCGTGGACATCACCCACCTGCCGCAGGTCGCCTCGAAAGGCTCGGCCCACTTCGTGGTCTACAAGCAGGACGGACGCACCGGCATCCGGCGTCTGACGGCCGAAGAACGCATCACCGAGATCGCCAAAATGCTCTCCGGCAGCCGGATAACCGACGCTGCAGTCGCGCAGGCCCGCATCCTGCTAGGCAAATAACACCCCGACAAACCGCAAGCCTGCCGGAACGAATTCGCTCCGGCAAGCCTTTTTAACCCTTCATAGCATCGCACAATGGACAAACTCAGCACCCTCGCCGCCGCGAACCAGCAGCGCGCCCAAGAGGTCATCCGCGACAGCGGCATCGAAAGCATCTGGCGTTCCGTGGGCGCCGAACCGCATTTGGTCGGCTCGCTCCGCACGGGACTGCTGATAACGCACCGCGACATCGACTTCCACATCTACTCATCGCCCCTGCGCGTAGCGGACAGCTTCGCCGCCATGGCCCGGCTGGCCGAAAACAGCCGCATCCGCCGCATCGAATACGGCAACCTGCTCGACACGAGCGAGGAGTGCCTCGAATGGCACGCATGGTATGCCGACGCCGACGACCAGCTTTGGCAGATCGACATGATCCACATGCCGAAAGGCTCGGCCTACGACGGCTATTTCGAACGGGTTGCCGACCGGATCGCCGCCGTGCTGACCGACCAAACGCGCGAAACCATCCTCCGGCTCAAATACGAAACTCCGGAGACCGAGAAAATCATGGGTATCGAATACTATCAGGCCGTGCTGCGCGACGGTGTACGCACCTACGCCGAATTCGAGGCATGGCGCGCCGCAAACCCCGTCACCGGCGTGCTGGAGTGGATGCCGTGAGCCGCCCCACCCGGTCAGGGACCCGCGGGCGGTGACGGCCGGAGACGGCTCCCGACAACAAAAAAACCGGAGACCATGAGGTCTCCGGTTTTCATATGGCAACCGATGATTACATCATGCCGCCCATACCGCCTGCGGGCATTGCCGGCATGGCGGGAGCGTCGGACTTCTTCTCGGCAAGCACGCACTCGGTCGTCAGGAACATCGAAGCGATCGAAGCGGCATTCTCCAGCGCGACACGCGACACCTTGGTCGGGTCGATGATACCGGCCTTCAGCAGGTCCTCGTACTTGTCGTCGCGGGCGTTGTAACCGAAGGCGTCCTTGCCCTCCTTCACCTTGTTGACGACAACCGAGCCTTCGCCGCCGGCATTGGCGACGATCTGACGCAGCGGTTCCTCGATCGCACGTTTCACGATCTGGATACCCGTCGTCTGGTCCTCGTTGTCGCCCTTCATGCCTTCGAGAGCCGCCGTAGCGCGGATGTATGCCACACCGCCACCCGGAACGATACCCTCTTCGACTGCGGCGCGGGTTGCGGCCAGCGCGTCGTCCACACGGTCTTTCTTCTCTTTCATCTCCACCTCGGTAGCGGCGCCCACATACAGCACGGCGACACCTCCGGCGAGCTTGGCAAGACGCTCCTGCAGCTTCTCCTTGTCGTAGTCCGACGTGGCTTTCTCGATCGAAGCGCGGATCTGAGCCACACGGGCCGCGATCTCCTCCTTCTTGCCGGCGCCGTCCACGATCGTGGTGTTCTCCTTGTTGAGCGTCACCTTGTCGGCCGTTCCGAGCATCGAAAGGTCGGCATCCTCGATCTTCATACCCTTATCGGTCGAGATCACGGTAGCACCCGTCAGGATGGCGATGTCTTCGAGCATCTCCTTGCGGCGGTCGCCGAAGCCCGGAGCCTTGCAGGCCGCGATTTTCAGCGTGCCGCGCAGCTTGTTGACAACGAGCGCCGAAAGAGCCTCGCCGTCCACGTCCTCGGCAATGATCAGCAGCGAACGGCCGCTCTGAGCCACCGGCTCCAGCACGCCCATCAGCTCCTTCATCGTCGAAACCTTCTTGTCGGTAATCAGGATGTAAGGCTTTTCAAGCTGCGCCTCCATCTTTTCGGGATCGGTCATAAAGTAAGCCGAGATATAACCGCGGTCGAACTGCATGCCCTCGACCACCTCCACGTGGGTCTCGGTGCCTTTGGCCTCCTCGACGGTGATGACGCCCTCCTTGTTCACCTTGCCCATCGCCTCGGCGATCAGCTTGCCGATCGTCTCGTCGTTGTTGGCCGAAATGGTGGCGACCTGCTCGATCTTGGCGAAGTCCGTGCCGACCTCCTGACTCTGCTTGCGCAGCGACTCCACGACCTTCAGCACCGCCTTGTCGATACCGCGCTTCAGGTCCATCGGGTTGGCACCCGCCGTCACGTTCTTCAGACCTACGCCGATGATCGACTGGGCCAGCACCGTCGCGGTGGTCGTACCGTCACCCGCATCGTCGTTGGTCTTCGAAGCTACCTCCTTGACCATCTGGGCGCCCATGTTGGCGAAAGCGTCTTCCAGCTCCACCTCCTTGGCTACCGTCACACCGTCCTTGGTGATCTGCGGCGCACCGAATTTCTTGTCGATAATCACGTTGCGGCCTTTGGGACCGAGCGTGACCTTTACGGCGTTCGACAGCGCATCGACACCCTCCTTGAGCAGCTCGCGCGCCTCAACATTGTATTTGATATCCTTTGCCATGATGTTTTTCCTTTATTAGATGATCGCTAAAATATCACTCTGTTTCATGATCAGGTAATCGACGCCGTCGATCTGAATCTCCTGACCTGCATACTTGCCGTAAAGCACCTGATCGCCGGCCTTGACCTCCATCTTGACCTCCGAGGTGCCGGGGCCAGCTGCGACAACTTTACCTGCCAGCGGTTTCTCCTTCGCCGTGTCGGGGATGATCAATCCGCCCGCCGTCTTCTCCTCCGCAGGATTCGGCAGAATCAGCACACGGTCCGATAATGGTTTTACATTCATAGCTTTTGTTGTTTTTGGTTTATAATGATGTATTAGTTAGCATTTGCAACCTCCTTCCCATCAATTGATGTGCCAACCGGTTTTTGGCAGATGCAGGGTGACAAAGGTACATACCGGACTGTCATTTTGTCACGCGGCGCAATTTTTCGGGCGATTTTTTTGCACGGACCGAAAAAGTATATTACATTTGCATCCCGATACGACCGGACAACGGTCACACGGTGGATGTAGCTCAGTCGGTTAGAGCGTCGGATTGTGGTTCCGAAGGTCGTGGGTTCGAGCCCCATCTTCCACCCTTAGAAGCAGTTGAAAATCACTGCAATAAAGAGTAAAAACCTTGTATATCAACGATATATAAGGTTTTTTCGTTTTTGAAACAATCGCGTAAAATGTATTCTGAAGCAGGTTTTTATGACCCAATTCGTGACCTATTTTATTTCGGTCAAAAATTGGTCACGAATTACACATAACGCACTGTATTGCACCGTTTTACGCCACAATATCCCTATGCTGCACACGTTTAACTATTTCAAACCCATGCAGCTATGTACCAACGCACAACATTCAACGTAGTCTTTTTCTGCAAAAAGACCAAAATCTCTAAAAAAGGAAAGGCTCCTATTTATGCCCGTATCACCACATCCGGCCAAACAACAGAGATCTATACCCAATGTCAAATCGAACCGGAACGATGGAACCAGCGCCTCGAACGCTCCCTTTACAAAGGCGAAGTGGATCAGCAAATTAACAGCATCGTCGCCAGTTATCGGGCGAATATCCTTGCGGCCTACGACCTGCTTCTCAAAGAGAATAAAACTCCGGACTGCTTTTCCATCAAACAACGACTGAGCAATGCATCCGGTTCAAGAATGTTCCTCGTCGAGTTTTCGAAATACTGCGATAAACGGCAACAGGAGGTCGGGACACGTATCACACAGGTAACTTGTAACAAATACCATCGTTTACTACGATACATGACCGAATATACCAAACAGCAATACCGGAAAGATGACCTGCCGCTGGATATGGTTTCCTATGAATATATAGACGGCCTAAATACCTTCATGCAAACAGCCCACCAATGCAGAAACAATGGTGCCGTAAATTTACTTTGCTGTCTCAAAAATTTCATCTTATTCGCGATACGGAACGAATGGATTGAAAAAAATCCGTTTCAGTATTACAAGATGAAAATAGACAAAACAAACGTCAAGGTTCCATTGACAAAAGAAGAGCTGGACATATTGATAAGCAAGGAAATGCCTAATGAACGGCTGGAATGTATCCGAGACGTATTTTGCTTCTGTGCATTAACGGGACTGGCCTTTACGGACGCAGACAACTTACAAAAACGACACATTACAACGGATGACAGCGGAACAACGTGGATACATAAACCACGCGAAAAGACCTCTGTAATAAGTCGTGTGCCACTTCTACCCTACCCGCTCAAAATATTACAAAAATATGAACATAATCCTGAATTACAACTCAAAGGAAAGTTATTACCTATCCCCAGCAACCAAAAAATGAACTCGTATCTCAAGGAAATCGGAACAATATGCAACATCCATAAAAATCTGACGACGCATTGCGCTCGCCACACTTTCGCCACATTGGCTATCGAATATGGCATGCCAATCGACATCATTGCCAAAATCCTCGGACATACAAATACGAATATGACTCGGCACTATGCAAAAATTTCAGAAGCCAATATTAGCCGGGAAATGCAAAGAATAGGAAAGGTTCTGACAGCATAGACTCTTAGGGCACAGTGTCCCGTCCTGAAAAAGGTTTACAGTGATTGATAATTAAAGATAAACATTTTGG
>ERZ1027001.1680-NODE-1680-length-9926-cov-7.575828_pt1 | contig 9926 bp, 10 predicted proteins | sample MGYA00519452_ERZ1027001 | MGnify/ENA primary metagenome ERZ1027001 (study PRJEB26926, sample SAMN06164867) | human gut metagenome | biome: ENVO:00009003; feature: ENVO:2100002; material: ENVO:00002003 | host: Homo sapiens | place: USA | collected 2012 ...
TATAGTTTTTGTAAATTACGTTATACAATTAGATATTATCATCAAACGAATTTTTCAAAAAACGTCTGGGTGCGAATATTCTACAAATGTAGGTCCCATAATTTTCTACTTCGCTTCGTGAAAAGCAATACAAACAATACAAATTTAAATAAAAAATTGGAAAACAATCGTCAATTTGAATCCGGTACGATCTAATTCCATACAAAAAAGCAGCCCTCTCGGACTGCTTCAGGTTAGTATAACAACCCGATTTGCGAACAATTAATATTCTTCCTCGTTGAAGAGAAAATCATCCTTCGAAGGATAATCCGGCCAAATATCCTCGATCGATTCGTAAATATCTCCCTCGTCTTCGATCTCCTGCAAATTCTCGAGCACTTCCAACGGCAGGCCCGAGCGAACGGCATAGTCGATCAATTCATCTTTGGTTGCCGGCCAGGGAGCATCCTCCAGTTTCGATGCCAACTCAAGTGTCCAATACATAACTGCAATAATTTAAATCATTAACTCACAAGACAATAAGTCCAGGCTGACATACAGCTTCCTTATTATTAGGTTGCGAATATATAAAATCCTGCGAGAAATACAAATCAAAAGAATAAAAATTTCTTCTGCCATTTTTTTTGAACAAACATAGCGATAGGAAACGATCCGCACATTCCGGCCTCGACCGAAAGAGCGGTTTCGCAAAGACCGACAATGTTCGGCGGATCCGCAACCGCACACGATTATTTCCGAATCGCATCGAAAGCGGCCATGTATCGACAGCCCCTGTCCGCATCACGAATTCAGGAATTCGACTGCCGTTATCCGCACACCGCCACTGCCTCCGCCGGATCGTTTCCGACGCGTCTTTCTCAACGGCATTTCAAACGCATCGGCCGAGTCGGGTCCTTACGGCACACGAAAAAAAAACTCCTCGGCAGATCGTACGAAATTCCGAAAAAAACCGATAAAATCCCGTCACGGAATCCACAGGGTTTCCTCCACGCTGAAATATTCGGTCAGCGTGCGGCCCAGCAGATAGAAATAGTCCGACAGCCGGTTGAGGTACATCAGTACCTCCGGTGCGACGCCATACTTCGCATCGGCCCGAAGCGCCGCCCGTTCTGCTCGACGGCAAACCGTGCGGCAGACATGACACAGCGAAACGACACGATGTCCGCCCGGAATAGTGAACTTGGTAATCGGCTTCACGGAAGCCTGCATACGGTCGATCGCCTCTTCGAGAAACTTCACAGCCTCGGCGTCGATTCCTTTCACCTTGTCCGCTCCGCCTTCGCCCACAGCCAGCGTAGCAGCAACAGTCATCAACTGGGAGGCAATGCGTGCGAGCTCCCAAACACGGGGCTCCAACCCCACATCTCCCCGCAAATGGTCCGTAAGCAGGGCAACGAAAGCGGTCAATTCGTCCACCGAGCCGTAGGCCTCCACCCGTTCGTCGGTCTTGAACACCCGTTCCCCCCCGACCAGCGAAGTGGTTCCCTGGTCGCCTGTTTTCGTATATATCTTCATAACTTGAAATGTTGTTTCGGCAAATGATTGTTGAATACCAGCAAATAGCCCCGGTTATCGACCGTCGTCGAACGATGCTCCCGAACGATCCGACGACACGCTTCGCCGCGTGCGCTACCGTGATAGGGATTCATCACACAGAGCGTCGCTCCTGTCCGGGCAGCCCGAGCCGCAGCAGCAGGCAAATCCTCCGCCGGAAAATTCCGGGTCAGGATCACCATGTCGTACGGACCCGCACAATTCAGGCCAAAAGTCGAATTTTTCGCCTCGTTTTCCCTCCCCGGCGTAACCTGCAAACAACCTCTGCCCTCGTCGATCACAAACGTCGAATTGCCTTTTTCAAACTCTGCATCCGGCAAAGTCCGAACAGGTTCGGCTTTGCCTTCACATATCGCAAACGTCCGGTAGCCGCAATAGAGAAAGGCGTTCTGCAACTGCACCGCCCGCCGGTGAAAGATTCCGACCCGACGCAGGGCATCGTAAAGGCAGTGCTCTCCGTCGCGCAGTCTATGAAACATAAACGCTTCGCGCACAAGTCCGTAAACGAATGGCGAGTGCACGCCGTGCCCCCGGAAATGACGGGCCCGGGAGAGCCGGTCGGTCAGCCGGGAAATACCGCGAAGGCGGCGGCGTAGATTGCGTCCGGTCCGTTTCACTGTTTGAGCATACCGGCCAGACGACCGGTCGAAAAAGCGATCTGTAAATTATACCCGCCGGTGTTGGCATCCAGATCGAGCACCTCGCCGGCGAAATAGAGTCCTTTGACCTTGAGCGATTCCATCGTATAGCGGTTCACATCCTCGCAGCTCACGCCGCCCGCAGTAACGACGGCATATTCGAAAGGCGCATAGTCCGAAATCGGAAAAACCATCCCCTTGAGGAGCTTAACCAACCGTTCGATCTGCTCGGGCGTAATCTTGCGGATATAATTTTTAGAATGGGCGCCGACCTCTTCAGAAAGAGGAATGACCAGCGCCTTCGGAACGAGCTTGCGGAGCAGTTCGGAGAAGAACTCCTCGGGCCCCATCTCCGCCATCTCACGGGCGATGCGCTCGCGCAACATCTCCTCGGTCAGCCCCGGTTTCAGATCGACCATCAGTCCGACACCCTTGCCGTCGATCAGGGCGTCCACCGCGTCCCGGCTCATGCGGAGCGCCACAGCGCCTTCGATGCCGCGCTCGGAGAAACCCAGCTCGCCGAACTCTTCGCGCACGGCTTCACCGTCGATGCAGAGCGTCGCACGGACATTCCGGAGCAACAGTCCGTTCATATTTTTGATCCAGAGACAGGACGACACCAGCGGCGTAAGCGACGGCCGCACCGGTTCGACCGCATGCCCCGTATCGGCCGCAAAGACGTAGCCGTCGCCGGTCGAACCCGTAGCGGGATAGGAAACGCCGCCCGTGGCGACGATAACGCGCGGACACTCCTCCTTGCGCTCGAATCCCCGCTTATTGCGGTACCGCACGCCGAAAACCCGACCGTTGAGCGTCATTATTTCGGTCACACGGGTATCATAAACGATCTTCACGCCGTTGTCCACGCAATATTCCAGCAGTGCGTTGGCAATATCCCACGCCTTGCCGCTTCGAGGAAACACCCGCTCGCCGCGTTCGACATCGAGCTTCACGCCCAGCCGCTCGAAGAATCTGATCGTAGCCCTGTTGTTGAACTCGGCGAAAGCGGTCGAAAAAAACTCGGCATTGGTACGCACCTGTCCGGCGAACTCCTCAGGCGGCCGGGCATTGGTCACGTTGCAGCGGCCTTTACCCGTAATGCGCACCTTGCGGCCCGATTTCTCCATCTTTTCCAGCAGCAGAACCCTGTGTCCGTTCCGTGCGGCAGTCCCCGCAGCCATCATACCCGCAGCGCCCGCACCGACGACGATCACATCGTAAGGCAGGCGAACGGCAGCCCCTTCTTTCTGACTTATCTCTTCCATAGGGTACAAAGATAGTGAAAGCCGGGAGAAAACGGGAACTTGTTCGCAGTTTTCTCTCGGCGCATCCCATCTAAAGCTATGTCAAAGACAGGGAAAGGCGAGAGCAATCGTGCGGGATTGCACGCAAAGATTGCCGAATCGCATCCTATCTTATGCAACGCTACGAATAAGCCGGGTACAAAAGCAAATTTATCTGCCTTTTGCCCAAGCGAATAAGGACAAAAATTAAGAATGAGCCGAGAGTAAAAGAGTAAAGACGAATTTATTCGCACTTTGCCGGGGAAAAAGGGGCACGGCAGGACAAGGGCAACAAACAACCCCGGAATCCATTCTGCGGCAGGAAAAACCGACACGACAACGAATCGGCGCGGCAACTCCTGCCCAAAAAGTCGGCATAAGATTATTTATGTCCGAGGAGCGCAAAAAGGTTGCGGCAAGCGCTTTTTTTCCTACCTTTGTCCGGTAATTTTCGTATCGGGGCGAATCGCGCCCGGCAAAACGCGACTTCGTTTTACAAGCAGCCCGCACGCCTCCCGGCACGAAGCAAACCGGACAAACGGCAGGTAATCCCGTTTGCCGCAAAGTTCTGAAAATATATGTTAAGTAGAAGACAGCTTAGAATCAAGGCGATAAAGGCCCTGTATGCGCATCTCAAATCCGACTCGGACAATATGATCGCGTCGGAAAAGAACATGATGAATTCGATCGACAAGACCTATGACCTTTATTTCCAGATGATGACCCTTCCGGTCGAACTGGCGCATTATGCCCAGCAACGTCAGGAGCTGGCCAAACAGAAAAAGCTGCCGACCTACGAAGACCTCCACCCCAACACCCGCTTCATCGACAACGCCGTGATCCGTATGATCGCCGACAGCGACACGGTGAATGACCGAATGGCAGCCCGCAAACTCGGCTGGAGCAAATATCCCGAACTCATCCGCACACTTTACAACCAACTCGCGGCGACGGACTATTTCCAGGCTTACATGAGCGCTCCGGAAAGTTCGTTCAAAGCCGACGCAGCGCTTCTGGCGACCTTCTTCGAAAAGGAGTTGCAGGAGTGTCCCATGCTGGACGACGTACTGGAAGAGCAGTCGATCCTCTGGAGCGACGACCTGGGATTCGTACTGACGCTCGTGATCCGCACGATCTCCAACATGCGCCAATCCCACGCGGATGTGAAGATGCTGCCCGAATTCAAAAGCGACGAGGACGCAGAATTCGTCAAAACGCTGTTCGAAAAGACGCTTATCAACTACAACGAGCGGCTGGAATACATCGAAAAATTCACGCGCAACTGGGACGTGGAGCGTATCGTCTTCATGGACAACCTGATTATGGCCACGGCGATCACCGAACTGGTTTCCTTCCCTTCGATTCCGGTGAAAGTGACCCTCGACGAATACATCGACATCGCCAAGTTCTACTCTACGCCCGGCAGCAGCACCTTTATCAACGGCGTACTGGATAAAATCGTGGAGGCGCTGACCGAAGAGGGAAAACTCAAAAAAACCGGACGGGGACTGATATGATGCGGCACATTTTCTGCATATTGCTCATAACCCTCGTCATCGGCTGTCAATCCCGCCGGACGAGCAGCGTCCAGAGCGGGCCGACGCTCGAAATATCGGATGAAACGCTCACCGAAGGTACTTCGGACACGATCCGTTTCGGACGGCTCCACTCCGGCGAAACAGGCATCAAACGGTTCCGGCTGCAAAATACTTCGTCCCGGACATGGGTGGTGGCCCGCTACGAGGTTTCGTGCGAATGTGTCACCCCGGAATTCGACCGACGGCCCCTGAAGCCGGGCGAGGAAATCCCGTTCAGCGTCCGGTTCGACTCGCGGGGCGAGCACGGCTGGCAGATGAAACTGTTGAAACTCTATGCGTCGGGATCGGAGGAGCCGTTACGGATTTACGTCGAAGCCGATGTCGATTAAGAAATTGTTAATTCGCAGGAAAGAAGCGCCGAACGGCTGCGACTCCCGCAAATTTCGACTATATTTACCGGAAAATCCAACGGAGGCAGCCGAAATCCGGATTGCCCGATATATTCGAAGGCATCTCCGGCAGGTGCGAATCTCGATCGGAAAGCACCGGTTCGGGAAAAACGGCCGCCAGCATTCGAATAATTTGGTGCGATACCCGGCTTTCACTATATTTGTACCGATCATAAAGAAAAACCAAATATCAAATCAATAGAAAACTATGATTAACTTACTTCAAGCGACAGCACCTGCACCGCAGGCTGGCGGCGGCTATTCGCTCTTCATCATGCTCGGCCTGATGATTCTGGTTCTGTATTTCTTCATGTGGCGCCCCGAATCGAAGCGACGCAAGCAGATGGCTCAATTCCGGGCCGGCCTTAAGAAAGGCGACAAGATCATCACGGCCGGCGGTATTTACGGCGTAGTGAAAGAGATCAAGGAGACGACCCTCCTGATCGAAGTGGACGGCAACGTCACGCTCCGCATCGACAAAAACATGGTCGTCGCCGACACGAGCGACCTGCAGCAGCAACAGCAGAAATAAAAAAGTACTGAGACAAGAGAACTCCCCTTCCCGATCACGGGAAGGGGAGTTTTACATACGATTATCCGGTCGTCGCCCGAAATAAATAGCAAAACCAAACCGGCCGGCCAGAATCAAAAAACCGGAAATAAGAGGCTCAAGAGAAGAGGGACGGATTCGAATACGCAAAAGCCATGGATTCCCGGTACGCACGGAAACACACACGCCGACACATCGGACGCTGAAAATATCCATTTATTCGTATATTTGCACCCTAATTCTTTCGAAATGGCAAAGAAATTCACTTATAAGACACAAGGTACCTGTTCGAAATCCATCGAAATCGAATTGGAGGGAGATATCGTCAAAAGCGTCCGCTTCGAAGGCGGGTGTCACGGGAATACCCAGGGAATAGGTCTGCTGACGCGCGGGATGCAGGCTGCCGACGTGATCGCACGTCTCGAAGGCATCGACTGCAAAGGCCGGGGAACATCCTGTCCCGACCAGCTGGCAAAGGCGTTGCGTCAGGCCCTCGGACAATAACGGCTACGACGAAACCCGAGAACGGTCCGGTTCTCCAAAATCCGGGGAAACAAAGGAAAAACAAAAGCAGCTATACCGTCAGTCGCACCGCTCCCGGAAATGGCGCTGCCGATGTCTGTCGGTCGCCCGACCCGATTGTGGTAACGGGCGATTAAATGAAAGGGAAAGTGCTGCCCTACCCGGCAGAGGTAAAAACAGAAACCTTTTCGGAAAAGTACGATGGTCCGACGGCGCGCCTGACAAAGTCTTTCGAAACCGGCGACCCGATGAGAAAAGGATGCAGCAACAGTAACAAAGGCGATTATAATTTTGAAGCGCTCGCAGCATCGAATCAGACGATCGCTTATTCGTCGCTTACGACCGTGCACGAAAACAAAAAGACCGGATTTCAAAATCCGGTCTTTCCCGTCGCAGCGACTTCGGCTACGAACGACAGTGTTGAACTACCTGGACTCGAACCAGGAACGACAGAACCAAAATCTGCTGTGTTACCATTACACCATAGTTCAATCCGATGCTCGAAAGCAGGTGCAAAGGTACGGCAAAGAATCGAAATTTCAAAAAAAATCCTCCGCGAATGGTAAGCCTGCGAAAAATTTCCACGAAAAAAGTGAAAAATAAAGGCCCGAATCACCGGACTCACCCACTACGGCACAGGGATTGCGGCGCTCCGACTCCATCGATAAAATCGAAAATTCAATGCAGTAAGATATGATTATAACCATGATTCTGATTTTTGTGCTCGGGTACCTCTGCATCGCGCTCGAACACAAACTACGCATCGACAAGGCCGCAATCGCCCTGCTGATGTGCGGTGCGCTATGGACGGTATTGAGCCTGCTGGGCAACGACGCCCAGATCGGCACGCAACTGATCGAGCAACTCGGCGATACGAGCGAGATTCTCTTCTTCCTGATCGGCGCCATGACCATCGTCGAACTGATCGACCGGCACGGAGGATTTCACGTCATCACCGACCACATCAAAACCCGCAACAAACGCAAACTGCTTTGGCTGCTCTCGATCATCGCCTTCTTCATGTCCGCCGTACTGGATAACATGACCACGACGATCATCATGATTATGCTGCTGCGGCGCGTGATCGGCGACCAGAAAGAACGATGGATCTTCGCCAGCGTCATCGTCATCGCGGCCAACAGCGGCGGCGCTTTTTCGCCCATCGGCGACGTGACGACCATCATGCTCTGGATGCGGGGCAACGTCACCTCGGGCCTGCTCGTGGCCAAACTGTTCCTCCCGGCCCTGGTGTCGATAATCATTCCCACGGCCATCGCCTGCCGTTATATTCCCGACGAAGACGTGCGTCCCGAGGATTTCGATACGAACCAAAAACTGCCGCCGTTCGTCGGACCGCGATTCAGCCATTTCGTTCTCGTCCTCGGTGTCGGAGGACTGCTGTTCGTGCCCGTATTCAAAGCTGTGACGGGACTGCCGCCCTACCTGGGCATGCTGATATCGCTGGGTGTGCTGTGGGTCTTCACGGAAATCGTCTATGACCAAAAACACAACATGGAGGAGTCGATCAAAAACCGGGTGTCGAAAGTACTCAAACACATCGATATGCCCACGATCCTCTTCTTCCTGGGCATTCTGATGTCGGTCTCGGCATTGCAGAGCGCCGGTCTGCTGACCGACTTCGCCGACTTCCTGGACAAAAACATACACGAAGTCTATACGATCGCCGGAATCACCGGCCTGCTGTCGGCCGTAATCGACAACGTGCCGCTGGTGGCTGCCTGTATGGGCATGTACCCCGTCGCCGATACGACTGCCCTGGCCTCGAGCCTCGATCCGGCTTATATGCAGGCGTTCGTACAGGACGGTATCTTCTGGCATCTGCTGACTTTCTGCGCCGGCGTGGGAGGCAGCCTGCTGATTATCGGATCGGCCGCAGGCGTAGTGGCGATGGGACTGGAAAAGATCGAATTCGGCTGGTACCTGCGTAAAATTACGCTGCTGGCATTGGCCGGGTATTTCGCGGGCATGCTGGTTATTTTCCTCGAACATCTGCTATTGGGCTAAAAAACCGATACGCGAATAAGGGCGGAAACCTAAAAAAGTTTCCGCCCTTATCGACTGCTATTCGGTCTTCTCCCCCAAAAACGGGGCATACATCATCAGCGCATCGTTGCGCATGAGATACTGCTCCTCCACACAATGTCCGTCGGCGTCGTACACCTCCCGGTACAACTTATTATGACGGCTGTAACCGCCCCAAAATTCGCTTTTCATGCAGTGATCCCGTTCGACGATCCGGTAGGAGTATTCCGGCCGCCGATCGGCACGCCACTCCCCTTCCAAAAACTCGTCGCCGACGGTAACATGCAACCGGAAAGTCGTCTGCGTATCGTTGCGGATCATCAGATCCCGATACGGATAGACGCAGGTGGCTCCGCTGCCGAAAGGCTGCGTGCGGCCGCTGTCGGGGAAAACGTCGTACGAATGGCGGTAGCGCTCCACGACCGTCAACGGCGTATGAAGCGTCATCCAGAAAATAAGATTCGAAAGTTGGCACAATCCCCCGCCGACACCCGGCCGGAACGTACCGCAGAAGAGCACGATACCCTCCAGATACCCCTTGCGGCGCGTCGGACGCCCGATCAGGCGCCAATAGCTGAACGTCTCCCCGGGACGCAGTACGACGCCGTCCAAGCGGGCCGCAGCAAGTTTCAGGTTGATGATTTTATTGTACTGATACTGCATATCGACGTCCTTCAACTTGCGCAGCAAAGGCGTGCGATGCCGGAAATGGACATGGGGACAGGGCGTAGCAAAAGAGCGTCGCGCGAAACGCAGGCCTCCGAAATGCCACAACGCGCGGCGCAGCAAGGTATAATACACCCGTCCGCACCACAACCTCAAACGCGAACGCCGCACGGGGCGAGGCGCCGAAAGTTCCGCGTCAGCGAACTTTGGACATGAACTTCTCACGATCGACGACATAGCGGACGTGAACCCCCTCGCCGATCATCCCTTCGGCATCGCGGGCCCCGACATTGAAGGTGAGCTTGCGCCCTTCGACTTCGGTCAGCACAGCGGATGCGACGATTTCGGCACCGACGCCCGAAGGCTTGATATGGGTCACGTTCATCTCGGCGCCGACGGTCGTCGAACCTTCCGGCAAATGGTCGGCCACAGCCTTCATCGCCGCATTTTCCATCAGGGCCACCATAGCCGGCGTAGCGAATACCTGCAAGTCGCCCGATCCCATCGTCGCAGCCACGTTGCCGCCATCGACCGTTACCTTACTTTGTGCAGAAAGTCCTTTTTCCATCATAATACAACCGTTTTTTATTGCGTTAATAATTCAGAATTCGTATCTTTGAACATAGCTTTAGATAGGATGCGCCTCGGAAAACCGGGAACAAGATCCCGTTTTCTCCCAGTTT
>ERZ1027001.1682-NODE-1682-length-9915-cov-4.580933_pt1 | contig 9915 bp, 10 predicted proteins | sample MGYA00519452_ERZ1027001 | MGnify/ENA primary metagenome ERZ1027001 (study PRJEB26926, sample SAMN06164867) | human gut metagenome | biome: ENVO:00009003; feature: ENVO:2100002; material: ENVO:00002003 | host: Homo sapiens | place: USA | collected 2012 ...
CGCGTCTCGTGGGCTCGGAGATGTGTATAAGAGACAGGTATATATATGGGGAGTGCGGCGGCGCAGGAACCCCGCAGGCCCGAAGCGCAGCTGCGCTTCGACGAGGCGCGGCAGGAAGCGATCGCCGATCTGCCCTCCCCCGCTTTTGCGGCCGATTCCTTGGCCGCCGCGCGTCCGTTCGCCTATAAACTCAACCGGCGGCGTACGACCGAAGCTGCGGCATACGATGCGGTGACATTGTGGAACGTGCGTAAGGTGAAGGCTAAAAACCGCCGGATGCGGTTGTCGGACACTACCCGGCGCGAGAAAGTGCGTTTGCTGAAATTCTTTACCGAGCGCAACCGGAAAAAAGGCGTGCGTCCGCACCTGCTGGGCAACGTTGCGGGATATACGTGGGCCGACGTCGTATACGACGAACCCGGACACAAGTGGCGCAGCGCCCCAAAGCATATCGCCGCCTACACGCTGCGCGACGAATACGATTCGGTGCGCAGGGCCGGAGGCGAGCTCTCCCTATTCAAGGTTCCCAAGGAACTTTGGCGTACGTTGCCGCCCGACGCCGTTTATCTGCTCGACGGGGAGCGGGTTCCGGGCAGTAGCTTCCAGTTTATCGACGGGCTGATCCTGCGCACGCTCGAAATATACACCGACTCTGCGACGATGGCGCGCTACGGCGCCGGCCGGGGCGTCGTTATCGGGGACATCTATCCCGACCGGGTGCCGCTCGTGGTTTTCAACGGTGCTTTTTCCTCGATCGAATCGTGGCTGAAGATGTGCCGGGCCGATGCCTTCTCGGTGTCGGCGGACGTGCCGATGCACTATTTCTACATGCTTCCCGTCGAAGCCGTGCAGACCTATGGCGTGCGGGGGAAATACGGTGCGATCTGCATCGACATCGTGGAGTGATTTCGGCCCGAAGGATTGCCGACGACGAAGAGTTGCTGGCCCCCGCGCGAAAGCTCGCACCAAACGCGCTGTACCGTGCCGGGCACGTTCCACGGCAATAGCGGAGCGGGCCTGTCGGGAAGTTTAATCCGAGTCGCCGCTCCGCTTGTGTGAGAATGCGCTCCGTCAGAGTTTCGGATTGCTGCGGTGCCGCTCTTTGTCGCGCGAGGTTTTTTTGGCGAAGTTGGCTTCCATGGCCGCCGTGAGGTCCACGCCCGTCTGGTTGGCCAGACACGTCAGCACCCATAATACGTCGGCCATCTCGTCCGCGAGATTGCATTTCTCCCCCTCCTTGAACGACTGGTCGCCGTATTTGCGGGCCATGATGCGGGCCAGCTCCCCTACTTCTTCGGTGAGCACGGCCATGTTGGTCAGTTCGCTGAAATAGCGCACTCCGTACTCTTTGATCCACGCATCGACCCGTCGCTGTAATTCGCTTAGTTCCATTTGTCCGTTGATTTTTCCGAAAGGTACGAAAAAATCCCGCTTTCTCCGTGTCGGGGAAAGCAGGAAAAAGTCATTTTACAATATCCTAATCGGTTGTTTCCGGCTTATTTTATCCGAATCAGGTTCAGGCCGTCCCGCAGCGGTACGATTACGTTTTCGACGCGCGGATCTTCCCGGACCATGCGGTTGAACTCCATCACCGCCTGCGTGTGGCGGTCGTTGTGGGCGATCGGCTGCACGACTTTTCCCGACCAGAGGATGTTGTCGGCGATCAGCACCGAGTCGCTGCGCACCAGCGGACAGCCGCCGTCGTCGCCCATCAGCATCCGGTAGTAGTCCGGGTATTCGCGCTTGTCGCCGTCGATGAATACGAGGTCGAACACACCGCCCAGTCCGGGAGCTATATCCAGCGCCGAACCGATGTGGAGCCGGATGCGGGAGCCGTGCGCGCTGCGGTCGAAGAACGATTGCGCCAGCTCTTCCAGTTCGTCTTCAACCTCGACGGTATGCAGTTCGGCCTCCCCTTCCAGCCCTGCGGCCATGCAGAGGGCCGAGTAACCCGTGAAAGTCCCGATTTCGAGCACCCGCCGCGGGCGTAGCATCCGCACGAGCATTTCCAGCAGGCGGCCCTGAATATGGCCCGACAGCATGCGGGGCTGTATGACCCGCAGGTTGGTCTCGCGGTCCAGTTCGTGCAGCAACTCCTCTTCGGGCGAGGTGTGGTCGCGGATATATTGTTCGAGCGCGTCCATTACTGCCTGCAGAATCCGTATTTGTTGAACTTGTACGATGCCTCGATCCGGTCGGGCGGGTCGGCCTTGAGCGCGAGCAGGCATTCGCGGGTGAATTCGAGATACCCCGTGCCGTTTGCCGTCACGACGTTGCCGTCGCGCACGGCCTGCCGCTCCTCGTAGAGCGCGTCGCCCGTGTAGTTCGCCCCGCCCCACTGTTTCAGCATTTCGACCGTGTTGCCCGTATGCCGTACGCTGTTCAGCAGGCCGTTCGCGGCCATGAACGAAACTGCGTTGCAGATGGCGCCGACGAGAATCCCGCGCTTCAGCGCTTCGCCTGCGAGCGGCGCGATCCGCCGGGCGGCGGCCGACTCCCACTGCATGCCGCCGACCAGAATCAGCCCGGCGCAACTTTCCGGTAGCGTCGAAGCGTCGTAATCGGGCGTTACGCGCAATCCGCCGATCGACCGGACGGACTCTCCGTCGGGAGACATGTATTTTGCGGCGTACGAACCCGGACGGCCCGGCATGACGCCCGAACAAAGGGCCGGGGCGAGGAACGCCGCCTCCCAGTCTGCAAATTCGTCGAGCAGGACGAATACGATCTCTTTTTCCATAACCTTATTTATAAATCAGTCTCGACATGCCGGAGAATACCTCTTCGGCGACTTCGGTCAGCTGCACGGCGGTCAGCGAACGCACCTTGGCGTAGACCTGTTCCATCGTGTCCACGTCGTCGTGCGTCAGGAAACTTTTTCCGGCGCCGAGCATGTAGCCCTCGTTGCTCTCGCTCGAAATGGCGAGCTGGGCGATGAACTGTTTTTTCGCCATCGACAGTTGGCGGCCCGTCAGCGGCGCGGTGCGCAGTTTGCGCAGCTCCCCTTCGATCAGGTCGATGCACTGCGCCGTGTTGCCGTTTTCCGAACTGAAGTAGATCGCTACGATCCCCGTGTCGCTGTAGGGCGTGTAGCTGGCTTCGATGTTGTACGACAGTCCGTTTTTCTCGCGCACCACGACGTTCAGCAGCGAATTGGCGCACGGTCCGCCCAGAATATTGGTCACGAGGGCCAGCGGCAGGCGTTTCTCTTCGCCGATGCCGTACGCGCGGCCGCCGATGATGCAGTGTGTCTGGTGGGTATGCTTCACCACGGTCTTCTCGAACGGCGGCCGGGGTGCGGTCGCGGCCCGGACGAATCCGCGCGTCGTAGCTGCCTGCTGCGCGAAATAGCGCGCCGCGACGGTCTCGGCCGTCTTGGCCGAGAAGTTGCCGATCGAAGAGAAGACCATCTGGTCGGTCGTGTGCGTGCGGCCGGTGAAGGCGCGGATCGCGTCGCCGTCGTAGCGCATGAGCGCGGCTTTGCGGCCCAGAATGTTGTGGCCCAGCTCCGAGCCGGCGAACAGCATCTCTTCGAACGTGTCGTATATCAGGTCGGCGGGCGAGTCCTTGTAGGTGTTGATCTCGTCGGCGATCACCTCCTTTTCGCGTTCCAGCTCCCGGTCGGGGAACGTCGAGCGGAAGGCGATGTCGGCGATCAGCTCGACGGCCTTCGGGAAGTCGCCCCGCAGGGTCGTGGCGTGAATGGTCGTGTCCTCCTTGGTCGTGAAGGCGTTCAGTTCGCCGCCGAGGTTTTCCAGCCGGCAGTTCACCTGCCATGCGCGGCGGCGCCGGGTGCCCTTGAAGAAGGCGTGTTCCGTAAAATGCGCCAGCCCGTACTGGTCGGGGTGTTCGTCGCGGCTTCCGGCATTGACGACCAGCGCACAGTGCGCCACGTTGCTTTTCACCTGACGGTGGATGCCCCGGATGCCGTTGGGTAATCTGTATGTGAAGAATTCCATGATTATAATTTCGTGCGCAGGCTGAGAAATTTGCCCGTATAGCTATCCGGGCACTGTTCCAATGCGCGCGGAGTGCCTTCGAATACGACTCTTCCGCCGCCCGTACCCGCTTCGGGACCGAGATCCACGACCCAGTCGGCGCATTTGATGACGTCCATGTTGTGTTCCACGATGACGATCGTGTGTCCCCGTTCGATCAGCGCGTTGAATGCCGCCAGCAGCTTGTTGATGTCGTGGAAATGAAGTCCCGTCGTCGGTTCGTCGAAGATGAACATCACGCCGCCCTGCGCGCTGTCCTTGGTCAGGAACGACGCCAGCTTTACGCGCTGGCTCTCGCCGCCCGACAGGGTCGAAGAGGACTGGCCCAGCTTGATGTAGCCCAACCCCACGTCCTGCAACGGTTTGAGCCGCTCGACGATCCGTTTGCAGGTCGAATCCTTCTTCTCTTCGCCGAAGAACGCGATCGCGTCGTCCACGGTCATCTCCAGCACGTCGTAGATCGACTTGCCGCGGTATTTGACTTCGAGTATCTCGTCGCGGAAGCGTTTGCCTCCGCAGGCTTCGCAGACCAGTTCGACGTCGGCCATGAACTGCATCGAGACCTTGATGACCCCTTCGCCCTGACACTCTTCGCAGCGTCCGCCCGCGATGTTGAACGAGAATGCCGAAGCCCCCAGCCCCGTATGCTGGGCATAGGGCTGGTCGGCGAACAGCCGCCGGATTTCGTCGTAGGCCTTGATGTAGGTCACGGGATTCGAACGCGACGACTTGCCGATGGGGTTCTGGTCGATCATCTCGACCGATTTGAGCAGCTGCACGTCGCCGACGATGCCGTCGAAGTCGCCGGGCTTGACGCCCGTGTCGAAGAGCATGCGCCGCAGCGCCGGATAGAGTATTCCCTTGGCCAGCGACGATTTGCCGCTGCCGCTGACTCCCGTGATGCAGGTCATCACGCCCAGCGGAATCCGCACGTCGATATTGCGCAGGTTGTTCTCGCGGGCGCCTTTTATGACGATCGAACTGCTCCATCCGCGTTCCGCGGCGGGCGGGGCGATCGCGCGGCGGCCCGTCAGGTAATCCGCCGTCAGGCTTTTTTTGTTTTTCAGAAGCTGCGGCAGCGTACCGCTGAAAACCACTTCGCCGCCGTTGTAACCCGCCTTGGGACCTATGTCCACGATGTAGTCGGCGGCGCGGATCACCTCTTCCTCGTGCTCGACGACGATCACCGTGTTGCCCAGATCGCGCAGTTGTCTGAGCACCTTGATAAGCCGGTTCGTGTCGCGCGGATGCAGGCCGATCGAGGGTTCGTCGAGGATGTAGAGCGAGCCGGTGAGGTTGCTGCCCAGCGAGGTCGAGAGGTTGATGCGCTGGCTCTCGCCGCCCGACAGGGTCGATGAAAGCCGGTCGAGCGTCAGATAGCCCAGTCCCACGTCGGTGAGGTATTGCAGGCGGCTGCGGATTTCGATCAGGATGCGGGCCGCGGTTTTCGTGTCGTGTTCGTCGAGCTGCAGTCCGTTGAAGAATACGATCAGCTCGTCCACCGGCATCACCACGAGGTCGGCGATGTTCCGGCCGCCGATGCGGACGTAAAGCGCCTCTTTGCGCAGGCGGCTGCCCCCGCATTCGGGACAGGTCGTCTTGCCCGTATAGCGCGCCTTCATCACGCGGAACTGGATTTTCCGCCGCTCCGAGTCGATGTAGGCGAAGAACTCGTCCAGACCGTGGAAATATTGGTTGCCGCGCCACAACAGCCGTTTCTGCTCCTGCGTCAGCTCGTGAAACGGCGTATGGATCGGGAAATCGAACTTATAGGCGTTCTCCACCAGCTTTTCCTTCCATTTGCGCATGGTCTCGCCCCGCCAGCAGGCGATGGCGTCCTCGTAGATGGTCTTGCCCTTGTCGGGAATCACCAGATCCTCGTCGATGCCGATCACCTTGCCGTATCCCTCGCAGCGGGGACATGCCCCCAGCGGGTTGTTGAAGCTGAAAAGGTGTTCCGACGGATGTTCGAATTCGATGCCGTCCGCCTCGAAGCGCGACGAGAATTCGGCCGCGCCCTTGTCCGAGATGACGGTGCAGATGCCGTCGCCGTAGGAGAAGGCGCGCGCCACGGAGTCGCGGATGCGGGTTTGCGTGTCGTCGTCCGGCGCGATGCGCATGCGGTCGATCACGACCTGAATATCCGCGGCTCCGGTCGTTTCGTCGATCGAGGGGAGTATCTCCTCGATCAGGCGCGTCTGGCCGTCGGTGTAGACTCTCATCAGGCCGTCGGAGAGCAGCAGCGTCAGTTTTTCGATGATCCCCTGCCCTTCGGCCAGCACGAGCGGCGCGGCGATGACGGCGCGGCTCCCCTCGCCCAGTTCCTGAATGTATGTCGCCACGTCGTCCACGCTGTAGCAGCGCACCTCCTGTCCCGATACGGGCGAAAAGGTGTGTCCGATGCGGGCGAACAGCAGTTTCAGGTAGTCGTATATCTCGGTCGTCGTGCCCACCGTCGAACGGGGGTTGCGCGTATTGACCTTCTGTTCGATGGCGATGGCCGGCGCGATGCCCGTGATGATGTCCACGTCAGGTTTGTTGATTTTGCCCAGAAACTGCCGGGCATAGGCCGAAAGGCTCTCGACGTAGCGGCGCTGTCCCTCGGCGAAGATGGTGTCGAAGGCCAGCGTCGATTTTCCCGAACCCGAAAGGCCCGTTACGACGACCAGTTTGTCGTGCGGAATCTCGACCTCGATGTTCTTGAGGTTGTGGACCCGCGCGCCTTTGATATAGATGGATTTTTCGTGTGTCATTTCGTATCGCTGAAACCGCGGAATGCGGCGGACCGCATTTCCGGTTTTCGATTTTTAACTTTCGATTCTCAAATGTCCTCGCCGGCGATGCTTCCTCCGGCTTTTTTCAGTTTTTCGGTCAGCTCCCCGGCGCGGCTTTCGCGGATGGTGAGCACCATCGTGCAGAGGTTGTCGAACTCCTGCGATGCGATTTTAGGCTGCTGCTCCTTGATGACGCGCATGATGTCGTTCATGGCGATGTAGGGGAAATCGACGCGGATCGTGCGGTCTACGGTGCGTTCGACGATTCGGGCCGCCGCGATCGCTTCCGCCGCCGATTCCCTGTATGCGGCGATCAGCCCCGGAACCCCCAGTTTCGTGCCGCCGAAGTAGCGGACCACGACGATCAGGCAGTCCGTCAGGTTGTTCGAAAGCAGCTGTCCCAGAATCGGCTTCCCGGCCGTTCCCGAAGGTTCTCCGTCGTCGTTGGCCCGGAATGCGGCGCCTCCCGGCCCCAGCCGCCATGCGTAGCAATGGTGCGTCGCGTCGTAGTATTTCTTGCGCAGTCCGTCGAGGATTTCGCGTATCTGCTCCTCCTGCTGCACGGGGTAGGCATAGGCGAGGAACTTGCTGCTCCGCTCCCTCGACGCCGCCTCGGCGGGCGCCGCAATGGTCAGATAGCTGTCCTCCGGTTCCACCCTACCGCACCTTTGTAAACAGACGGTTCCAGCGGATGTTCGCCGGGAACGATTTGTTCGCGTCGAGCGACAGCCAGACGAACGAAGCCTTGCCGACGATATGGTCTTCGGGAACGAAGCCCCAGAACCGCGAGTCGGCCGAATTGTGGCGGTTGTCGCCCATCATCCAGTAATAATCCATGCCGAACGTGTAGCTGTCAGCCTCCGCTCCGTCGATGAATATTTTGCCGTCGCGCTCTTCGAGCGAATGACCCTCGTATGTCTCGATGATGCGGCGGAACAGCGGCAGGTTCTCGGCGGTCAGCTCCACCGTCGCGCCTTTCTTGGGCACCCAGATCGGTCCGTAGTTGTCCTGACTCCAGTGCGGCTCCTTCCACTGCGGGAACACCTCCGTATTGGGGGAGAAGATGTAGCGGCGGACGGAGATCACGTTGTTCAGGGCTTCGATTTTCCCGGCGGCCTCTTCGGTCAGGAACATGTCGTATACCGAGCCGTTGCCCCGGTACTCCGTAATGCCGAGATTCTCGATGGCGTACTGCGAAAGGGGCGACGACACCTGTACGGCGTACTGGTACTGGATGCCCGGAATCCCCTCCTGCGGCGCACCGTTCACCCACACCTGCCCGTTGCGTATTTCGAGCGAGTCGCCCGGAACGGCCACGCAGCGTTTGATGTAATTCTCCCGTTTGTCCACGGGGCGGCTGATGATGGTGTATTTTTCGGCCAGACGCTTGCGTCCCTCCTCTTTGCCGAACGAATCCTCGTAGCTGCGCAGCACGTCGTAATAGGTGGCGTTCTGATTCTCCAGAAGGACGGTGTCGCCCGCCGGGAAGTTGAAGACCACCACGTCGTTGCGTTTGATTTTGCGCAACCCCTTGAGCCGGTGGTACGGCCACTTGACGGCTTCGGAGAACGATTTTTTGGTCTGCGAGAAGGGCATCGTGTGATGCACGAACGGGAACGACAGCGGCGTGTTGGGCATCTGCGGTCCGTAGGTCACTTTGCTCACATAGAGATAGTCGCCGATCAGCAGCGACTTTTCCATCGACGAGGTCGGGATGACGTACATCTGGAAGACGAAGATATGCACCAGCGAAGCCACGACCGTGGCGAAGATGATGGCGTTTACCCATTCGTATACGGTCTTGTAGACCTTGCTCTGCTGGCACATACGTGCGTTGTAGCACCAGACGTAGCGGTAGAAGAACTTCGTGATGTAGAGGTCGAAGATCACCGCCAGTCCCAGCAGCATCCAGAGATTGCCGGTCCATACGACGAACCAGAGCGTGTAAAGCAGCGAGGCGAGCGCGAAGCCGACCCATTTGTTGTGGAAGAATGCCTTGATTTTTCCCATATTCGTAAATTTATTTCAGCAGGTCGTCCATCGAGTAGACGCCCTGCCTGCCGCATAAGAACTCGGCGGCTATGACAGCCCCCATTGCTAACGTACGGCGGTTCTTAATCGTATGTTTCAGTTCCAGAATATCGTCTGCCGATTCGTAGGTCACGGTGTGTATGCCCGGAACCATGCCTTCGCGCACGGAGCGGATTTCGAGCTGGTCCGCGGCGGCGTCCGCCGGAGTTTCGATCCGGTTCGTCGCGTGTTCGATCCCCGGCGCGTAGTTCACCCACGCGGTCTTGTCGTGCAGCTCCGAGATGACGCCTTCGGCCAGCGTGATGGCCGTGCCGCTCGGAGCGTCCTTCTTCTGGGTGTGATGTACCTCTTCGATCTTCGCGTCATAGCCGCCGACGCGGTCGATCATCGCCGCCAGCTGACGGTTGAGGCGGAACATCAGGTTTACGCCCAGACAATAATTCGAAGTATAGAACAGCGCCCCGCCCTTCTCGCGGCACAATTGCTGCAACTCGCCCAAGCGGTCGGTCCAGCCCGTGGTGCCGCTCACCACGGGAGTCGCGTTTTCGATGCAGGTGCGGATATTGGCGTAGGCCGTCGAGGGCATGGTGAATTCCAGCGCCACGTCCACTCCGGCGAGATTCGCGGCGTTGAGGTCCGCGGCGTTGTCGGTGTCGATCACGAGCGTCACGTCGTGACCGCGTTCGATGAGTATTTTTTCGATCTCGCGGCCCATTTTGCCGTAACCTATGATAGCTGCTTTCATGCTTTCCGTCTTTATTGTCGTGCAAATTCGTACAAAGATAATACAACCCGGCCGCACTGCCAAATTTTTCAACCGCCGCCGCGGGCGCGTTTATCTTTCCAATGGACGCTGAACGGACGAAGAACGGGAAAATATTTTTCTGTTCGGGAAATATTTATTAACTTTAAATGGTTGTTCGATTTTAATTCGAAATGAAAGAAGGCTTTAATCTTTATAGTTTGTAATGAGTATGGAAAAAGAACAGAAAAAGACACGCACCGAGTGCGACCTGCTTGGGTGTGTTGAGGTGCCGGAAAACGTATTGTACGGCGTGCAGACCCTGTCTCTTATACACATCTGACGCTGCCGACGATACTCCTTGTGTAGA
>ERZ1027001.1705-NODE-1705-length-9787-cov-6.409474_pt1 | contig 9787 bp, 6 predicted proteins | sample MGYA00519452_ERZ1027001 | MGnify/ENA primary metagenome ERZ1027001 (study PRJEB26926, sample SAMN06164867) | human gut metagenome | biome: ENVO:00009003; feature: ENVO:2100002; material: ENVO:00002003 | host: Homo sapiens | place: USA | collected 2012 ...
CGAGATTACTACGCGTCTCGTGGGCTCGGAGATGTGTATAAGAGACAGCCATAAGCCATCATTGCCAAGTAAAGGTACTAACAGTCTCTCCACAGGCCAAAATACAGCTAAAGCAATCAGCATCATATTACGTATAGGAGCAGTATAAGTAGCACCTGTAAACATCCCATAAAGCGCTAACCCTAAACCTGCTATTACAGGATAGACAAGAACATAATTTCTGTAAGCTGCCGCTAATACAGCAACCTCTTGCAAATCTGTAAAGCAATTAATTAAAAATGTACTGCCAAAAAAGAACCCAACTACCAGCAGCACTATCAATACAAACAGCCATTTATAGGTCATCCGCAGCGTCTGCCAAAATAAAGCACTGCTCTTTTGGCCCAGTGCTCTTCCTGAGAAAATAGAGGCGCCGTTAGCCATGCCATCTACCAAAAACGACATAATATCCTTCAGTTGGAATAATACGGCATTTGCTGCCAATACCACTGTCCCCAATGCTGCACCGGCAGCGGCAATAACATTATTTACTGTCAGCAGACAGGCCGTACGAATCATTAAATTAGCATTTACCGAAAGCATTTTCAACAAAGTTTCGGGTTCTACGACTGTTCTGTAATCCAAGTTTTTATAGTCAAACTTACCATAAAGATACATAAGCCAGCAGCCAACTGCAGCGCCATAGAGCTGACTTAGCAGTGTCGCCCAGGCCACTCCCTCAATACCGAAGTGCAGCACAAACACAAACCACATACTTAAGATCATATTCAATACATTACTTGAAACCTGCATAAACACCGAAGCACGAACTCTGGTCTGTCCCATCAGCCAACCCAATGATACATAGTTGAATAACACCAGCGGAGCTCCCCAAATCAAAATATTATAATAAGCTGCGCAGAGCTCGGCTACATCGGCAGCAGGAGCTACTAAAGCCAGATAAGCAGTTAAAATAGGCTTCTGAAAAATAATGCATCCACAACCGACTATCAGCGCAACAAAAAGCGGCCTTAAAAAAGCCAGTAACCCTTCTTCTCTGGAACCAGAACCCAAAGCTTGAGCGGCATATCCAGAGGTACTGACACGCAGAAAACCAAAAAACCAGTAAATATTATTGAAAAGAATTGCACCTAAGGCTACAGCCGCTATATACTTAGGATCAGGAAGCTGTCCCATTACAGCAGTATTAACCGCTCCCATCAGCGGCTGTGTCATCGTTGAAAGCATAAAGGGTATTGTAATTCCCAAATATTCCCTGTCTGTCAAAACATTTGTACACACTGATATATTTCCTTCCGTCGAGATCCTCTAGTATTTTAGTTATTATTCTAAAATGTTTTTGAGTTTAATTGATAATAGGTATTGTATGTATATACTATCATATGTTATACTGATTAGCAAGAATAAAATTAAAATAATCGTATCAAAACTTACAAAATAAAACTTGATAAGCAAAGGAGTTATAAAAATGTCAGATACTATGGATATTTGCGGTTTAAAAGCAGAACGAGGGCAGAAACTGCAAACTTACATTCCTGTCCTTGACTCTAATACAAAAATACCTATCACTATCATCAACGGTCAAAATGATGGTCCTACTCTTTTAATAACAGCCGGCATCCATGGTGGCGAATATCCTGGTATCGCAGCGGCAATAGAAATATCTCAGGCTATAGAACCAGAAGTTATCTCCGGATGCCTGATTATAATACATCCCGTCAATATTCGAAGCTTTTGGGAACGCAGTGCTTTCGTTACCCCCGATGATGGTAAAAACCTCAACCGGGAATTCCCCGGCGATGTCAACGGAACACTTTCACAAAAAACAGCCTGGCTGCTCAGTCGACATTTTTTCCCTTTAGCTGATTTTTATGCTGATCTGCATAGCGCGGTGATATCCATGAAGAATTGTATCCATACGTATATTATCCCGGGCTGCCCAACTCTGAAATTTCTGCAAAAGCGCGCGAAGTAGCCATGGTTCTGGATATGAAATTTATGGTTCGTTCAACTGCTACAACAGGTGCCTATAATTATGCCGCCATTTCAGGTGTCCCTTCTCTCCTTATCGAACGAGGCGGATCCGGATTATGCCGGCGTGAAGACATTGACGCCTATAAAAACGATCTTCATAATATCCTTTGTAAACTCGAACTTCTTTGCAGCCCACAGCAACAACAAAAACATACCCCTGTTGATGTCACTGACGTTATTTATCTTGAAACTGATCAGGCCGGCTGTTGGTTCTCCAGTTGCCGTTGTGGCGACAAAATAAAACAAGGTGATAAACTAGGTTACCTGACTGATCTTTTCGGCAATACCATTACTGTCTATAATGCCGAACAAGATGGTATTATTCTCTATCAATGCTCTGCTCTAGCAGCTCCTAAAGGCACTATTTTAGTAACCTATGGTAAAGTTAAGAATAATTAAAATAATGTTGCTTGACAAAGCCCCAGCAAACCAATTACAATCAAAGTAATCTCTTTGCACTGCATATCGCTACAGTACAAACTGAACAGGCGGTAAACCTTTGGTTTTAGCGGCCGGGCCCATCGGGCAGCAGATTCGTAAACAAACATCTGCGGGACAGTAGTAGTTCCGCAGATGTTTTTATTATATCTGTGCCGCTGCAAGAGTAACCCCAGGGAGGTTATCCACCATGCAAGACAAAATTGCCCAATCCGAACGTCTGGCCATGCAAGTTTCTATTAACAGTATCATCGTCAATCTAATTCTTTCAGTTGGTAAATTAGCAGCAGGGATACTGGCTAATTCTGCCGCAATGATTTCTGATGCCATTCATTCCGCTTCCGACGTCTTCAGTACCTTTATAGTTATGGCCGGCGTCAAGATATCCAATAAAGCTTCTGATGCAGAACATCAGTACGGACACGAACGTTTGGAATGTGTCGCCGCCATCATTTTAGCGATAGTTTTAGCACTGACAGGTATTGGTATAGGTTACGCAGGTTTAGAAAAAATACTTCACGCTTCAGCCGAAGATTTGAAAATACCGGGCAGCTTTGCTTTGATCGCCGCAGTAATTTCCATTATCGTTAAAGAAGGTATGTTCTGGTACACTAAAAAAGCAGCTGCCAAAATAAATTCCAGTGCTTTAATGGCAGATGCCTGGCATCACCGCAGTGATGCATTGTCCTCAATAGGCAGCTTTATCGGTATTCTAGGCGCCCGTATTGGCTATCCTGCTTTAGATCCTCTTGCCAGTGTAGTCATTTGCCTGATGATCGTTTACGCATCATACGAAATTTTTAAAGATGCCATAGACAAGATGGTCGACCGCTCCTGTGACGAAGCCACTATCAATACGATGACAGCTCTGATAAGCGCTCAAAAAGGCGTTGACCACATAGACGTACTGCAAACCAGAAAATTTGGCTGCCGCATCTATGTAGATGTCGAAGTAAGCGCTGACGACGACCTGACTTTACTGGAAGCACATACTATCGCCGAAAATATTCATAAAGCAATTGAAAGTAATTTTTCGGAGGTAAAACATTGCATGGTCCATGTAAACCCATGCAGCGAAGTACACCATGACTAAATAAAAAAACCACCACTGTTCAAGTGATGGTTTTGGCAGGCGCACCCCTACGCCTGCCAACGAAGGAGGAGAGAAAGGATTTTCTATTCTTTTAAGAAAGCCTTGAAAACAGCAAATAAATCAGAATATATCTGCCGGACAGAGTGAAAATGTGTCCGGCATTTTTACTCTGTAGAACAATCAATATTTCGACCAGCAAGAATAAAACGACAATCATAAGAAAAGACCGTCTTCTCAAGGCGCGAAGACGGTCAAATGTTATCAGTCAAAGCGGTTCTGCCACTCTCACATAAACAGAACCTCATTGGTTAAAAACATCTCCTTCCTGTCTCTCGCAGGTCAAGCAGTGATGCTTATATAGGCTGCTGTCCGGCTTCAGGTATTACCTCGGCTTGTGCAAGGACTGACCTGTTACGGTGACGGGATCGCATCGGATTTACACCGATCGACATTTAAGTTCATAGAACACCCATATGAAATATTGATTTGTTATATTAATTATAAGCATTACTAATTATCTTGTCAACACTTTTAGTAAAAAAACTTCTAAATATTTTTTGCGTTATATATTACTAATAAGTATTAGCAACAATTTTATGTTATGTGAAAATATTTGCACTTCTATCGTAATTTTTAAATACGCTTATCTTATGCTGTAAAAAGATAAGCGTATTTTTCATTAAGCGTTAATAACGTCGCGTCTGCAACCGATAATACACACACTAGCTCTGGTTTTTCTTTTAGTCATCTACTCTCACTTCTTTCATTCTTTTGACAGCAGAGAATCTAAAAGCAAAAGGATATTGTTGCCAATAGCAGCGTGGAATCTAATGTTATCTTTATCGTCAATGCTCCACGCAACATGCATGGCGCTAGTTTTATTCGAATATAAGCGTTTAAATTCGTCAAGCATCTGTTTTGGTAATTTGACATACAACATCATATTATATTGTTTAAATTTTTCATCAACCAGGACGTAGTGAGAGTCGAGAACTTCCAATCCATAACGTTTTTCGATTAATTCTATCAGGCCTTTAATAGCCGGGTTATCATTCATCTATATTGCCTCCTTAAAAAATGGCGCGGCCCACAGGCGGCCGCGTCTCAATGGAGAATCTAAAAATTATTTTATTTCAAAAGGCGAGCTGTCTTTAACATTAACACCGCTCAGCTCAGCAGCAGCAAATCTGTTGATAAGATCTTGAACCGCCATAGTAGCCGAAATTTTTCCAACCACTACTTCACGCTCGATCTCTTCTTTGCAGCCAATAATGGCTGGCGAACGATAAAACAGATTATGCAGATGTTCTTCAACCATGGTATATACCCAGGAAAGCGTCTGCTGTTTCCTGCGTTCAGCTAACACGCCATTTCCCCAGCCTTGTTTCATAAAGGCTTCGATAACATCATTCCACAGTTCCATAATTCCCGCTCCTGTATAAGCAGAGCAGGTATAGGCATGAGTCGTCCAGTTTTCGGTAGCCTGACGTAAAAATTGCAGGATACGTTCATACTCAGCTCTGGTAACCATTGCCCGCTGTTTATTATCACCATCGGCTTTATTGACGACGATTGCATCGGCGAGTTCCATTACGCCTTTTTTCATCCCCTGCAATTCATCGCCGGCGCCTGTCAATACGACCAGCAGAAAAAAATCTACCATCGAACGTACGGTAGTTTCACTCTGCCCTACGCCTACGGTCTCGACTAAAATGGTGTCATAGCCGGCAGCTTCGCACAAAAGCAGTGTTTCACGGCTTTTACGAGTCAGACCACCCAAAGTTCCTCCCGAAGGAGACGGACGGATAAAAGCATTCGGTTCGCGTGAAAGCTGTTCCATACGTGTTTTATCGCCCAGGATACTGCCTTTGGTAACAGTACTGGAGGGATCGACCGCCAGTACTGCGACTTTATGTCCGCCACGACACAGGTTTGTGCCAAGAGCCTCAATAAAGGTGGATTTACCTGCACCAGGCACACCGGTGATCCCAACGCGTGTCGATTTACCAGTGTAAGGCAGCAGTTTTTGGATAACCTGCTGTGCCGTCTCAAAATGAGCGGCAGCATTACTTTCAACCAAAGTGATGGCGCGTGATAAAATTGCGCGGTCACATTTGAGGACACCTTCGACGTAATCGTCGACTTCCAGCTTACGGCGTTTGATAGCCGGAGCTACTTTGTCTTTTTTATCTACTGTTACACCTGGAGTTCCTTCATGACCGCCTGTAACACCGTACATTACCCGGCAGGCAAATTTATCGTTTTCTTCTTCAGGCACCCACGAAGGTTTATAAGTATCTGTCATGGCTTAATCCGCCAAGCGTCTGTTCAGCTCTTCCAGTACTTTTTTAGCGCAGACAGGTATAATGGTGCCGGGTCCAAAAATAGCTGCTGCACCGTGTTCGTAGAGATAATCATAGTCCTGGGCAGGAATTACGCCGCCGATAACGACCATGATATCCTCACGTCCGCGTTTTTTAAGTTCTTCTACCAGTTGCGGCATTAAGGTTTTATGACCTGCTGCCAATGAGCTCATACCAACGATATGAACATCATTATCTACTGCATCCTGCGCAGCTTCTTCCGGAGTTTGGAACAGAGGGCCGATATCTACGTCGTAGCCCATATCTGCGAAGGCAGTAGCAATAACTTTCGCCCCGCGATCATGTCCGTCTTGTCCCATTTTAGCAATATAGATACGGGGACGACGGCCTTCGCGCTGTTCAAAGTCATCTGTCATCTGACGAACTTCCTTGATAACATCTTCATCAGCAAATTCGCTGCTGTAGACGCCGGAAATTGAACGGATGATAGCTTTATGACGGCCGCAGACTTTTTCGACAGCGTCAGAAATCTCGCCTTTGGAAGCACGAGCACGAGCTGCGTTAACTGCCAGCTCCAGCAAGTTGCCTTCACCGGTTTCCATGGAATGGGTGATAGCGTCCAAACAACGGCGAACTTCATCGTTGTCACGGTTAGCACGCAATTTTTTCAGACGTTCGATCTGCGCCAAACGAACTGCAGTGTTGTCGACTTCCAGAATATCAAGCGGATCTTCTTTTTCCAGACGGTAATCGTTTACGCCGACAATTTTTTCGGCGCCGGAATCGATATGAGCCTGACGACGTGCTGCCGCTTCTTCGATACGCATTTTAGGAAGACCGGTATCGATAGCTTTGGACATACCGCCGAGCTGTTCGATTTCCTGGATATGTGCCCAGGCTTTTTGGATCAGCTGATTGGTCAGTGCCTCTACATAATAGGAACCGCCCCACGGATCAATAACTTTGCAGACTTTGGTTTCGTCCTGAATGTACAATTGAGTATTACGAGCAATACGAGCCGAGAAATCTGTCGGCAACGCGATAGCTTCGTCCAAAGCGTTAGTATGCAGCGACTGGGTATGCCCCAAAGCTGCTGCCATAGCCTCGATACAGGTACGCGTAATATTGTTGAACGGATCTTGCTCTGTCAGGCTCCAGCCGGAAGTTTGCGAATGTGTACGCAAAGCCATAGATTTGGTTTTTTTCGGGCCGAAGGAATTAACGATTTTCGCCCACAGCATACGTCCTGCACGCATTTTAGCAATTTCCATAAAGTAGTTTTTACCCATTGCCCAGAAGAAGGACAAACGCGGTGCAAACTGGTCAATAGTAAGACCATGCTCAGTACCAGTACGCAGGTATTCGAGACCGTCGGCTAATGTATAGCCAAGTTCGATATCAGCAGTAGCGCCTGCTTCCTGCATATGATAACCGGAAATCGAGATACTGTTGAATTTTGGCATATAAGCGGAGGTATATTCGAAAATATCACCGATGATGCGCATGGAAGCTGTAGGCGGATAGATATAGGTATTACGAACCATGAATTCTTTCAGAATATCGTTTTGGATCGTACCTGCCATAACTGATTTGTCTACGCCCTGTTCTTCACCGGCCAGGATATAGAAGGCCAATACAGGCAACACTGCACCGTTCATTGTCATTGATACAGACATTTGATCCAGAGGAATGCCGGAGAAAAGAATCTCCATATCCAAAATAGAGTCAACGGCAACACCGGCTTTACCTACGTCACCGACAACGCGCGGATGATCGGAGTCATAACCGCGGTGAGTTGCAAGGTCAAATGCGATAGACAGACCTTTTTGCCCTGCCGCCAGGTTACGGCGATAGAAAGCATTTGATTCTTCTGCAGTAGAGAAGCCTGCATATTGACGTACTGTCCAGGGTTTGGTTACATACATCGTTGAATAAGGCCCACGCAAAAATGGCGGGATACCTGCCATATAATGCAGATGTTCGCAGTCTTTATAGGCATTCACATCATATAAAGGAGCTACGTTGATTTGTTCCATTGTACGGTAAAAATTTTCTTCAAAGGATTTACCGGTTTCAGTTTTTAATTTTTCCTTCCAGGCAGCAAACTCGGCGTCGCCTTGTGCGGGTGCCTGCTGAAAGGGAATTTGACTAAAATCAGGAATTCTGGACATTATCAGAACATCCCCCTTTCTTTTTGCATACGGAGCAAGGTTTCATAGCAGTTGGATTTGACGCTGATGTAATCATCCATACCTGCGGCATCACAGATCTCTTTCAGTTCTGCGCTGGGAGCACCTGCCAGGAATACCTTCATTTCCGGATTTACAGCTTTGATGCCTTTCGTAACGGCTGGGGCCAGTTCCGGATAAGTAGCGTCAGTCGAGCAGACGATGGTTGCATCGGCACCGGACTCAAGCGCTGCTTTAACAGCCTCTTCGACAGTGGGGAAGCCATTATTTGTCATAACCTCAAAGGCAGCAACCTGCATGAAAGAGGTAACGAAATCGGCACGTGCTTTATGCTGCGGGATCGGTCCCATATTGGCCAGGAAGATTTTAACGTTTGCACCGGTTTTAGCAACAAAATTTTCCGTACGCATACGCAGTTCTTCATAGCGTTCAGTCCAGCGATGCGGTGCAATAGCTTCAACCTTTTCGCCCTGAGCGCTGCCGGTAAGAGCTGCTGAAATTTCGCCCATAGTTGCTCCGGCCAGTAATGCTTTTTCAGCATCAGCGATCAAAGAACCCAACTCGCTGGCATCACGTTTGCCAAGGTCGCTGAGTACAGCTTCTACATAAGCATTGTCGCGTACTTTTACATTGACTTCCAAATCAGTTTTGCGTGCTTTAAGGATTCCTGCGAAATCGACTTCAGGCACTTCCAAAAGTTCTTCAGTCATGTTCGGGTACATGTTATTGCCAACGGCACGATCTTTTCTGGTAGCAAGATTTTTAAAACGTTCTTCTAAAATAGCTTTAACAGCTGCCTGTACTTTGCCGCTTTCAAGTGCTGCCAGTAAGCCGCCATGGCTTTCGATTTCCTGGAACTTAGCCCAGGTTTTTTCCGTAAATTCTTCTGTCAGCGGTTCAATATACCAGCTGCCGCCGGAAGGATCGATCGGCTGAATAAAGTTGAATTCATGCTGTTCCATGATCTGGATATTACGGGCAATACGGCGGGAAAATACATCACTGGGACGAATGCAATGATCAAAAGGTTTGACATACATGCCGTCCATACCGCCAACAACCGCAGAGAAGGATTGTGTTGCCGCACGCAACAGATTTACATAAGGATCGTATTTCGTCTGGCAGAAGGTAGAAGTGCTGACATAAAGATTGATCTTTTGCGCTTCTTCATCCCCACCGCAATTTTTAACGATTTGCGCCCAAACCATTTTCAGACTGCGCAGTTTAGCAATTTCCATAAAGAAATTAGCTCCGATACTGAAATGAAAACGCAGGTGGCGACAGAAGGTATTGACATCAATACCACGGCGTTCCATAGCGCGCATATAAGTTACAGCTTCATTCATAGCATACGCTACTTCCTGAACGTCGTTAGCACCGCCATTATGATAAACATCGGTATTGACAACTACTGTTTTAAGCTGCGGAGCATTTTTTTCAGCCCAGGCAATACTATGTGCCATTTCGTCATAATATTCATCCAGCGGACGAACTAATTCGCCGTCCAAAGCAAGTTCGCCAATCGGATCGGCGGTAATAGCGCCATGTAATTTTTCGAGGGCCAGGCCTTTTTTCTCGCAGGCAGTGATCACAGCAGCCAAAAGAGCGATGTTGGAAGCGCCGGCATAAATATCAATTTCAAATTTTTCCAGATCTACGCCATCCAGCCTGTCTCTTATACACATCTCCGAGCCCACGAGACGCGTAGT
>ERZ1027001.1706-NODE-1706-length-9784-cov-11.123959_pt1 | contig 9784 bp, 7 predicted proteins | sample MGYA00519452_ERZ1027001 | MGnify/ENA primary metagenome ERZ1027001 (study PRJEB26926, sample SAMN06164867) | human gut metagenome | biome: ENVO:00009003; feature: ENVO:2100002; material: ENVO:00002003 | host: Homo sapiens | place: USA | collected 2012 ...
GATTACTACGCGTCTCGTGGGCTCGGAGATGTGTATAAGAGACAGATTTTATATTTCTGGGTTATTATACCATAGCTATACAAATATTACAATTAGAAAATAAGGATGTGATATAATGTACGAGACAAATAATGAGATAGATTTCAAAGCACTTGGAAGCAAATTGCGTGAAATCCGGACAAGTAAGGGGTTAACCCAGGAATATGTTGCTACTATCGCAAATGTAAACGTCAGCCATATCAGTAATATCGAGAATAATCGTGTAAAAATATCTTTGCAGACATTGGTTTTTATATGTAATGCATTAGATGTTACTGTTGATTTTGTTCTATCTAAAGAATATTTTCATGCTATCACCGCTCTTGATAATGAAATCCTCAAGGAATTGCATGCCTGTAATCCACAAACAAAAGAACAAATTTTAGAAATCATAAAAATCTTACAATAATTTTTATATACCTTCATAACTAAAGAACTGCCTTCTGAATATCAGAAGACAGTTCTTTTATTTGTAGTTCAATTATTTACGAAACTAAGTTATTCTATTTCTGCACAATATTAATGATTCTGCCCGGAACGTAAATCTCTTTTACGATCGTTCCTGTCAGCTTATCTGCGATCAGTTCTTTTCCTGCAGCAATTGCAGAATCTTTATCTACATCTGCCGGAAGTGTTACAACTGCTCTTGTCTTGCCGTTGATCTGAACCGGAAGCTCGATCGTATCTTCTACGGTCTTTGCCTCATCAAATTCCGGCCAGGTCTGTGCATAGACTCTTCCTTCGTATCCGCAGTTCTCCCAGATTTCTTCCGTGATATGAGGTGCTACCGGATTTAAGAGAATTAAAAATGTTTTGAATTCTGCACGGTTGATAGATCCCTCTTTATAGAAATCATTTAACAGACTCATCATTGCAGCAATCGCCGTGTTATATTTCAAATTTTCAAAATCACTGCTTACTTTCTGGATGGTCTGGTGCATCTTTGTTTCAAATGCACTGCGGTACTCATTTCCGTCTACTAAAATCTCCTGCAGTTTCCATACACGGTCTAAGAAACGGCGGCATCCTTTTACTCCATTTTCAGACCAGGAAGCGCTCAGATCAAATGCTCCAATGAACATTTCATAAGTACGAAGTGTATCTGCGCCGTAGTCCATGACAATGTCATCCGGATTTACTACATTTCCACGGGATTTAGACATCTTCTCGCCATTTTCTCCTAAGATCATTCCGTGGGAAGTACGTTTCTGGTATGGCTCCTTTGTTGGAACAACACCCTGATCATATAAAAATCTGTGCCAGAATCTGGAATAGAGAAGATGCAGTGTTGTATGCTCCATTCCGCCATTATACCAGTCTACCGGCAGCCAGTATTTCAATGCTTCTTTGCTTGCTAATGCCTCTGTATTTTTTGGATCGGTATAACGTAAGAAATACCAGGAAGAACCTGCCCACTGTGGCATGGTATCTGTCTCACGCTGTGCCGGTCCGCCACAGCAAGGGCAGGTGGTATTGACCCAGTCTGTCATTGCTGCTAACGGAGATTCTCCATTGTCTGTCGGCATATAGCTGTCTACATCCGGAAGCTCTAACGGAAGCTCGCTCTCCGGAAGCGGAACATAACCACATTTTTCGCATTTTACGATTGGGATCGGTTCGCCCCAGTAACGCTGACGTGAAAATACCCAGTCACGCAGTTTGAAGTTGGTCTTGCTCTTTCCAATTCCTTTTTCCTCTAAAAAGGCGATCATTTTTTTCTTTGCTTCTGCTACTTCAAGTCCATCTAAAAATCCGGAGTTGATCAGTTTTCCGGAAGCCACATCGGTGTATGCCTCTTCCTGTACATTCTCACCGCCTGCCACTACTTCGATGATCGGCAGATCGAATTTTTTTGCAAACTCCCAGTCTCTGGTATCGTGTGCCGGAACCGCCATGATCGCACCTGTTCCGTAAGACATCAGTACATAATCTGATACCCAGATCGGAATTTCTTTCTCATTGACCGGGTTGATGGCTGTTAAACCGTCAATTGCCACACCTGTCTTTTCTTTTGCAAGCTCTGAACGCTCAAAATCGGATTTTTTTGCAGCCTGCTCACGATAATCCTGAATTGCATCCCAGTTCCTAATATCTTCTTTATATTTATCTAACATCGGATGCTCCGGTGATACTACCATATAGGTTGCTCCGAACAAAGTATCCGGTCTGGTTGTATACACGGTCAGTTTTTCCTCCTTGCCGGCAACCTGGAATTCTACCTCTGCACCCTGGCTTTTTCCGATCCAGTTCTTCTGTGAAACTTTGACACGCTCAATATAATCTACGTCCTCTAATCCCTCTAAGAGTTTTTCAGCGTAATCCGTGATCTTTAACATCCACTGGCTCTTTACTTTCCGTACTACCGGACTTCCACAACGCTCGCAGACTCCGTTGACTACTTCTTCATTTGCCAGACCGACTTTACAGGATGTACACCAGTTGATCGGCATCTCACTCTTATAAGCCAAACCTTCTTTAAATAATTTTAAGAAGATCCACTGTGTCCACTTGTAATACTGCGGGTCTGTTGTATTGATCTCACGATCCCAGTCAAAAGAATAACCTAAAGAATGAAGCTGCTGTTTAAAATGCTTCACGTTATTCTCTGTTACGATCCTTGGATGGATCTTATTTTTAATCGCATAGTTCTCTGTCGGCAGTCCGAATGCATCCCAGCCCATCGGATATAAGACATTGTAACCCTGCATTCTTCTCTTTCTTGCTACAATATCTAATGCGGTATATGGTCTTGGATGACCTACATGAAGTCCCTGTCCTGATGGATATGGGAACTCTACCAGTGCATAATATTTTGGTTTGGAATAATCATCGGTTGCTGCAAATGCTTTCTCATCATCCCAGATTTTCTGCCACTTCTGCTCAATGGCTCTGTGATTATATGGTGTTCCTTTGACTGACATTTTCCTGTTCCTCCTAAACTCGTATGACTTACGAATCTCTACTTTCTCTTATTTTTGCTCATATAGATAAAATTTTAGCACAGACCTAGTATTTGTCAAGTATTCCCACGAAACAAGGACACAAAACATGTCCATCCATGAAACCGAAATGCAAATTTCAGACCACCACACAGCTCCATAACACAACAGGGCAGATTCCCAATTTTAATAGGAAATCTGCCCTGCGTTTTTACTCTTTTACACTGATTGTAATCTGATACATATGATCTTTTCTAATGGCGACAAACTGTTGCCTTTTCCATCCGTTCCTTCATAATACTTCTGTCCCGCAGATTCAAAGAGAATATAGAGATTCTGTCCAAAAATCTCAAGTTCCTCCGAGCAGGGCGGCATTTCTACCTTCTGCATCGGTTTTGTCGGCTTCTCATTTAAGGCTTCTAACGAGTGATATATTCTTAAAAAGGAGGATTTTGTCCTTCCTAACGAAGTACTTAAAAACACCCTTCCATCGTCTGCAAATGCAATTCCCTGTACCTTTGGCGGTATCGTATAGGAATCCATTTCTTTTAATTCATTTTCCTGAAACCGATAGGCGATCATTTTGGATTTTAAAAAATCATTTTCCGTTGCCACCCACAATTTTCCATCATGATAGGTGATGCAGGAAGGACGGTTTTTCACCCGAAAAGCCTCTATGGACTTTGAACAGTCAATAAATTCTTTTGGTTTTTCCTTTGCGAGTTCCACAAGCATCTGATATGGGATCCTTTCTAAGGTGCTGTTGTCGGAATGACAGATCCATACATTTTTCCCATCACAGGCAACACCGCCTAAGTGGCTGTTTCTCTTCATTCCGAGTGTTGCAAGATACTCTCCACTCTTTCTGTCAAACAGATAAAGTGACCCTAACACATCCCAATCACAACTGTATGCCGTCACTAAAATAAAATCTTTTGTCAAACATAGTCCCTGCGGACATTGATCCTCATCTAAAATGCGCCGGGTTTTGATGTCCTCCTGTCTTGTCGAGGGCATTCCCGGAATGCTGACATAGTCTAACACTTTATAATTGCAGTCTTTTAGTGTCTTGGTGTCTTTGCCAAGTTTCGCATCCGTATGATAAGAATACCTGCTGATATTTTCGACATCGTTGATCTTTCTGGTCCATTTTGCATATAGCACCATATTCCCAACCATGCCCTGTTCAATGGTTGTTACTTTTTTTTCAAAATAATTGTCTGCATACCATCCTGCAAAGTTGTATCCTACCCGCCTTGGCGATTCTAAAGTAAGCGGTAAATCCTCCATGCGATAGGACTCGGCATTTTTCCCTGAATTCTGTCCTCCGTTCAACTCATAGGTGATCCGGTACTCAAACAGATGATCTGTTTTTGTGATATCTGTCGGATACTTTTTCTTATCTTCGGATAATTCCTGTGGTTTCCCATCCTGAAATCCATATGCCCTTACAACTGCAGGGTCTTCTAACAGGAAAACCAGAACCAGAATCCATGCAACTGCTTTCTGCTTTCTGATCTTCACCTGTTATCTCCAACCCGTCTTTATTTTTAATCTGCTTTTTCTACTTTATTTGCTCTTGCTTCAATCTCTTTTTCCTGGATATCAGAAGGTGCCTGCTCATATCTTGCAAACTCATAAGAGTAGTCTCCGCTTCCTCCGGTGATCGCTCTCAAACTTGTGGTATATCCATAGAGTTCCATGGTCGGAACGTCTGCAAGAATCTCCTGTTTTCCGCCATCGATCGGATTCATTCCAAGAATTCTGCCCCGGCGTTTGTTCAAATCTCCCATAACATCTCCGGTATATTTATCCGGAACAATGACTTTTAGAGAAGAAATTGGCTCTAAGAGTACCGGAGATGCCTCCATGAAGCCTTTCTTAAATGCCTGGATCGCTGCTGTTTTAAATGCCATCTCGGAAGAGTCTACCGGATGATAGGATCCATCATAAAGCACTGCTTTCACTCCGACTACCGGATATGCTGCCATAGGTCCTTTTAACACTGCTTCTGCCAGACCTTTTTCTACTGCCGGATAATAGTTCTTTGGAACAGCTCCACCGACAACGGTCTGCTCGAATACATATGGTGTCTCTAAATCTCCGGATGGCTCAAATGTCATCTTAACATGACCATACTGTCCATGTCCTCCGGACTGTTTTTTGTACTTGTATTCTACGTCTGCTTTTTTACGAATGGTCTCACGGAACGCAACTTTCGGCTTTGTGAGTTCAATCTCCACTTTGTATTTCTCTAAGAGTTTGCTTGCCGTTACCTCTAAATGCAAGTCACCCATACCATATAAAAGCGTCTGTCCGTTCTCGCTGTCATTGACATTCTTCAATGTTAAATCTTCCTGCATCAGTTTTTGCAAAGTCTGGGAAATCTTATCTTCATCTCCTTTATTCTTTGCTTTATATCTCATGCATGTATATGGTGTGGAGATTTGTGTCCGAATATACAGGATCGGATTTGCTTTTGTCGATAAAGTATCGGTTGTTGTGACTTTTGAAAGTTTTGCCAATGCTCCGATATCTCCCGCATGCAGCTCTGTTACTTCTTCCGGCTTATTTCCGCGGAGTACATAAAGTTTTCCGATCTTTTCCTCGACGTCTTTGTGCTGATTATAAAGCACATCGTCTGCTTTCAATACACCTGAATTTACTTTAATTAATGAATATTTTCCGATAAACGGATCCACAATAGTCTTAAACACATATGCTGATTTTGGTTTTGCAAAATCGTAATTTGCCGGATATACTTCGTTTGTCTTTGCATTGATTCCGGTACATTCACGTTTTTCAGGACTTGGAAGATATTTTACGATATCAACCATTAAGGTATACATTCCGCGTGCTAAAATATTAGAGCCCATCAGCACCGGTACGATGCTTCCCTCTGCCACGTTCACACGGAGTGCCTGTCGGATCTCATCTTCGGAAAATTCCTCGCCGTTGAAGTAACGGTCCATGAACTCCTCACTGGTCTCTGCAACAGCCTCCATCAAAGCTTCCCTGCAGATACCTAAATTCTCTTTGGAGTATTCCGGTACTTCTGTTTTTTCTACATTTCCGTCTGCCGTCCAGCGTTTTGCTCTCTGCTGTAAAACATTGACATAACCCACAAACTCTTCGTTTTCGCGGATTGGAAGATGGAATGGCGCGATCTTCTTTCCGTAAAGTTCCTGCAGATCTGTTACAACCTGACGGTAGCTTGCGTTGTCTATGTCCATATCGGTTACGAATACCATACGCGGCAATTTATATTTTTCACAGATTTCCCATGCTTTTTTCGTTCCTACTTCAATTCCGTTCTTGCCTGATACAACGATGATCGCTGCATCAGCGGCGCTCACTGCTTCTTCTACTTCGCCTACAAAATCGAAATAACCAGGAGTATCTAATATGTTGATCTTTACATCGTCCCAGATAATTGGAACTACAGATGTATTAATGGAAAACAGACGCTTTGTCTCTTCTTTATCATAATCACTGATAGTATTTCCATCACTGATTTTTCCCATACGATTTGTAATGCCGGATAAATATGCCATTGCTTCTACCAGGGATGTTTTTCCGGCTCCACCATGCCCCAGAAGAACTACGTTCCGAATTTTGTCAGTTGTGTAAACATTCATATAAAAATCCTCCCTTAAACTAATCTTGGCAACTTCTCATTACCGATATCTATATTTTACAAAATTTTCTGATTATTCTCAAGTCTTTTATTTATTTTTCACAATTTATTTTTCTATGTTATTATTTTAACAATCATTTTCCAAAAATATTTTAGCACTTAAACGCGTTGAAGTGTTGCATTTTTAAACATTTCATAGTATGATATGTTTAGTTTATGATTTATTTTATAGAAGAAGAGGTACGATTATGATTATTGTTATGAAACCAAACGCGGAAGAATCCGCCGTCAAAAAGATTATTACAAAAATTGAGGAAAAAGGCTTACATACGCATCTTTCCCAGGGCGAAGAAGTGCTGATCATCGGTGTTGTCGGCGACAAATCCAAGTTAGACACCAATGCTATCTGTGCTCTCCCTTCCGTGGAAAAAATTGTCCCGATTACGGAAAGCTATAAGCTGTCTAATAAGAAGTTCCACCCGGAACCGATGGAATTCTCCGTTGGCAGCACTAAGATCGGTCCAAACAACATTACGATCATGTCCGGACCATGTGCCGTAGAGACAGAGGAACAGCTTTTAAAGATTGCCCATGCCGTTAAAAAATCCGGCGCAACAATCCTCCGTGGCGGTGCTTATAAGCCGCGTACTTCCCCATACTCTTTCCAGGGACTGGAAGTAGAAGGTTTAAAATATATGCAGACTGCCGCAAAAGAAACCGGATTGGCAACTATTTGTGAGGTAACCAGCGCCCACGCCGTGGAATCTGCGGAACAGTATGTTTCCATGCTGCAGGTCGGTGCCAGAAATATGCAGAATTTCGAACTCTTAAAAGAGGTTGGACGCACCGGTATGCCGGTACTGTTAAAACGTGGTCTTTCTGCTACGATCGATGAATGGCTCAATGCTGCTGAATATATCATGGCTGCCGGAAATTCCAAAGTTGCCCTTTGTGAGCGCGGAATCCGTACTTTTGAAACTGCTACACGCAACACTTTAGACTTAAGTGCTGTCTGCGTTTTAAAAGAAAAAACACATCTTCCGGTCATTGTTGACCCTAGCCATGCGACCGGTGTCCGTGCTTATGTGGAGCCACTTGCCAAGGCTGCCATCGCCTGCGGTGCAGACGGTCTGATGATCGAAGTTCACAATGATCCTGCCCATGCCCTTTCCGACGGCCCGCAGTCTTTGAACTTTGAACAATTCGATTCGGTGATGAACAATATCAAGCCTTACATTGAATTATCCGGGAGGACACTGTAATGTCTTTTGAAAAAGTTGGTTTTATCGGTCTTGGACTGATCGGCGGCTCTATTGCTAAGACCATAAAGAAAAAATATCCAGACACGACTCTGATCGCTACTGCCAGACATGCTGACACCATTCAGGAAGCACACAATTTTGGCACCATCGAAAATGATACGCTGTTGCCACTCTCTGATTTTGCTGACTGTGACTACATTTTTCTCTGTACTCCGGTGCAGCAGAATCTTATTTATTTAAAGGAATTGAAATCTGTCATCAAACCTTCCTGCATCATTACCGATGTCGGCAGTGTCAAAAGCGATATCCACAAAGCTGTAACTGCTCTGGATATGGAAGCGAATTTTATCGGCGGTCATCCGATGTGCGGTTCCGAAAAAACAGGTTTTTTTAATGCTACGGAATATCTTTTGGAAAATGCCTACTATATCATTACCCCAACGGCTAAGACAACCCCTGCACAGCTTGAGGAGTTTCATGCTCTGGTCAAATCCTTAGGCTCTGTGCCTATGATCCTGGACTATGAAAAACATGATTTTGCAACGGCTGCGATCAGTCATCTTCCGCATATTATTGCTTCTAGTCTGGTCAATTTGGTTTCGGATTTAGATGATGAACAGGAAACGATGCGTACGATTGCAGCCGGCGGCTTTAAGGATATTACGCGCATTGCCTCTTCTTCTCCTGTGATGTGGCAGAATATCTGTTTATCCAATCAGGAACAAATTCTAAAACTGACGGATTGCTATATCCATGCATTACAAAATATCCGCTCTTCTGTCGCAGATGCAAAGTCCGATGACATTATTTCTTTTTTCCAAAGTGCCAAAGATTATCGTGATTCTATCACAACCCCTGTCCGTGGTTCTTTGCAGAAAAATTACAGTGTCTACTGCGATCTTGTCGATGAAGCCGGTGCCATTGCCACTTTAGCTACCATTATGGCAAGCCACAATATCAGTATTAAAAATATTGGGATTTTGCACAACCGGGAATATGAGGACGGTGTGCTCCAGATTGAATTCTATGAAGAGGATGCTCTCGAAAAGGCTGTGAAACTGATGGAGGATAACCATTATGTGATGCATAGAAGGTAAGTGAAACTTCTCTTTTCGATAGTGATAATAAATGTAAAAAGGACTGCAGACTTTGTAATTGCAGTCCTTTCGTGATTTTTTAACAGATTAATCTTCATCTGCTTTACATGGGTCTGTGAATGCAACCCATGTTTTTCCGTATAGTGATAGAGATAGAATGGAACCGGAATTATTCGATACACAATCAGAATTGTGATAATACTCGTACCAGCCTTTCATCAATATTTTTTCTGTCATATCACTACTAATTATTTCAACCCAGATTGGTTCTATACTTTTTCTTACCTCTGATAATGCTAAAGGTCTGCCTATTGCATCCACCGGAAGTGAAAACGGCTGAGGAAAACGGTATATGATACCATCAATGTCCGAAAATTTCGTATAAACTCCTTTTTTAAAAACAATGGTTTGACGAAGTGCATCTACAATTCCCCATTTACCACTATACATTGAATTTCTGCTTCTAACCCACACAGGTTCTCCATCATAGCGTTCCAATTCTTCAACGGAAACCGGTAAACGGAAATTCGATTGCAACTTGTACTTTTCATCAGTTATTGTCAGACTGACATCTTCCTGTTCTGTAAGTTTTTTAGTTCCCAATTCTTCTTCAAACTCCTCTTCCCCCGGAATCAGATCATCCAATGTTACATTTAATACTTTGGCAATTGCTTCAAGATTACGAATGGGAACTCTTCCGTATTCCCAATTTGAAATCGTTGTTGCCTGGATATCCGCCTTTTTTCCTAACTCTTTTGCAACTGTCTCTTATACACATCTGACGCTGCCGACGATACTCCTTGTGTAGAT
>ERZ1027001.1712-NODE-1712-length-9758-cov-8.157786_pt1 | contig 9758 bp, 23 predicted proteins | sample MGYA00519452_ERZ1027001 | MGnify/ENA primary metagenome ERZ1027001 (study PRJEB26926, sample SAMN06164867) | human gut metagenome | biome: ENVO:00009003; feature: ENVO:2100002; material: ENVO:00002003 | host: Homo sapiens | place: USA | collected 2012 ...
TGGGCTCGGAGATGTGTATAAGAGACAGACGTATATAAGTTCAAAAAACTTAACGAAATGAAGCTAAACGATTACGGCTTCGGTTTATTCGAGTACAATGGCGTTCTTTATTTCAAGGAGGCAGATGAAGGGAGATGCTTTGATGTAAGAAGCGGGAATGAGGTTATTATCGGGGAAGATAAGATTATAATGACTTTGGAGGATTAGTTATGAGGAAACTTGACGACACCAACAGGACAAGAAAGAAAAACGTACGGCACTCGTGGGTAAAGGCGGGGCCGGGGACCCAACGCTGCGCTATTTGCGGAATTACGAAGCGAAGCGAGTGGAGAGACGGGAAGACCTCGCATTGCGTATATCTATCATCTGGTGAGCTTTATTCTATGACAGGAGAAACACCAGAATGCAGGGATCTTAGTGAATTTTATTAATCTAAAAAGTATATAATTACCTAATAATAAAACAAAAAGGAGTTTGAAATGAAAGAGGAATTTAGCAAATACGACAAAGTCGTTTATGATGGTGAGGTATTTGAGGTACTTGAAACCGCCGACAATACGGGAATGATGAAAATAGAACCGTTATTTGATGAGACATATAAATCCATTTGGGCTGATGAGGAGATGGTTGTTTCGTTAAATAGAGCTATCAAGTTAAGGCTTATTGATAATGAAACGGCGGATGAGGCGATAAATTTCGGGAAGCCAAAAATAGGAGACGCAGTGGTGGAAAGCGGACCGCTTGTGGGGAAAGACGGCAGCGGGAAGGACGACCGGGCCGACGGTAAACTCCGGTGGGATCTTCTTCCTTTGGCTGAGATAGAGGACATCGTGAGGGTATATACGGAAGGAGCCAAGAAGTACGCCGATAACTCATGGCAAGATATACCTGATGGATTTAATCGTTATCTAGGTGCACTCATGAGGCACTTGGTCGCTTATACGAAAGGGGAGAGATATGATAAGGAGGGATTCATGCATCTATCCGCCGTATGCTGGAACGCCATAGCGTTATTATATTACGATAAACATAACAAAGGGTTAATAGAATGGAAGGATCAGGAGAAATAATAGTAGACGAGAAATTAAAAGCTATTGACAAAAGGACTGGTAGGTACATTAATGTGATCGCACGTACTATTGACAATGGTACTTCATTCCCGATAGTTAAGTACCTTGATAAGAATCGTAAGGAGCTGAATCATGATTGTGTAAGGCATCTTAATTTTGATATAGACATAGATTGGGAGTTGAGAAGATATCAGATCGTAAAAGATTTATTGTCCAACGATTTCGATGGGAGGAGGTTGAGTGTAGATGAGGTAGATAACGCTATATTTACAGCGGATTTAATTATTAACAAATTAAAAACTATTTAAAAATGGTAAGAATTGATTTTTTCACGAAGAAAGACGCTGAGTACAGCGATTACATGCGATATATTATCGCCAACACGTTACAGGAATATGAGGGTGAGGTCACGTTAAACCAGATCCCGGAGAACAAAGCCACGGATGAGGAGATATCCAAGTACGGTATAGAGGTATATCCTACTATTATCGTCAGTGGAGATAATATGGATGGCTTTAATAAACTTGAGGGGATGTGCGGAAAGGCTGATCTTATTAACGTCATGTCATTATACGATAAGAAATAGGCTCATGACGCTAAGTGATAAATATTTTGGCTGGAAAGATATATTCTTTGACAGGTTCGTGCATTGTTGTAATGAAAAAAGCGGTCAACCACAAGGGAGTAATATACCTCTAGCCAAAATAAACTTCGACAACAAGACGGGATATGTGGAGGACGGGACTATTAATATAGCCGAGCTTCTTCAATATCTTTGGATAAATAATAAGGTCTATAGGTGTGAATATGCGCCCATAGATATATCTTCCGCCTTGCAAACATTGATCAGATTGACCGAGAACGCTAAACATATGTTTGAGGATCAACCGGGTGTATATGACATGATCCCATATAGAGGGTTTTTCCTTAGAGATGACTTTTCATCCGGGAAAGATTATTCACTTGATTTGGATAAAATAGTGAGCGGGATGGGAGGATGGTATGGGGAGGATGAGGATCCATGCTACTCGATGTTCGTCAGCCAAGATCAGATATGGAACTTGAACCCGATATTGAAGGTATTAGCTGATGAAGGATCTATTCTAGCCAAAGAACTTGGATATGATATGAACTCATATGTCAGCGACAATGGATATACGATATACAATCCCTACCTCTCGTGGATCAATCATTACTATCATTATTGCCCGACATTTAATGAGGATAAGCTGAAGCCGTGGGATAGGGTAGAAGACAGAAAGAATAAGTTCAAGATGACGGATAAGGTCAAGAGAGGCGCCAATAACTGGTACTATTCAGGCGGGACTATATCTTGCGTAGATAGCTTCTTAGGGAAGAAATACAGGAAGAATCTCCGAACCTTTATCTATCGTGGAATAGTATTCTTCCTTGACCGGATATGGCATACGTCTTTATTTGAGAGGATGGGCGTGAAAATGAAATACAACGCTTATTATTGTTATGCCGCTACTTCCGGGATATGGTATGATAATGGATTCAAGGAAAGACTAGCCAAGAGGTTTAACAAGTCGCTGGGCGGCGACGGGGAACTGTTCGGGGCTAACCTAGCCTGCATGGTATGTGACCGTAAGGATATCGATTGGGAGGCGCTTCGTCTTTGGCTTGACAAATACGATGATCCTACTGATAAGGGCATGGTGAATAGCCCTATTCAATTTATGTATTTATATTTATATTACACTTTTAACAAATAATTTGAAATGAAGAAGATAAATAACTGGATTATAAGAACATTTGGGTTGAGAGGCTCATGGAGCTGGGCTAAGAAACAGATGTTAAATGGAGCGATCATTAAACGTAAGGCTACTACAGGGACATACAAAATAGCTATTGATGATGACAAGAATAGGTTACTTGTAGCCACATGGGATCATCTAGATCAAAGTCCTGTATGGGAAAGGTGCCCGCATAGTTTAAGGGAAGATTGAACTTGTGGAGTGATATCAACATAACTGACAATTATAGAAGTCTTAAGATAGACGCTAACAAATTGTTTGATCATGGGATTCTTTCAGAGGGATATGATAAATTGAGAGTTATAAATATAGGACAACAGGGACGAAGGTAATGAAAGTGCATATTATTAATCATCGCTGCGGTGACGATGAAATAGAAGTTAAAAATGGCATACGAGTTTTTGATTGGGTTGGGAATGAGTTTATTATCAATCTAAATAATTTTGGGGAACTGGAAATAAATGGATTGAATGAAGGTTTATGCATTATACCTCAATACGGGAACCAAATTGTCATAAAGAAACAGATTTAAAGCAACGCATGACGCTATGGACTGGGAATTTAAGATTGAAAATATTGAATCATAATTTAATTTAATAGACATGGAGACTAAAATATGCAAGAAATGTGGTAAAGAATTACCAGTAGATAAATTCTATAAGAACAAATCACAAAAGGATGGGTTTGGATACTACTGTAAGGATTGTGTAAATGCCTACAAATCGTCCAAAAAAGCCAATGCAGATGGGGGGGGGTAAATTAACGAAAGTGTTTACCAATCCAGATCTAGCCAAATTCAAACCTAGAGAACTTATCGAAGAACTAAAAGCTAGAGGTTACAAAGGCACGCTCACCTATGAGCAGGTAATAACATTATAATACAATTTGAAAGATGGCAAAGAAACAGTTAAAGATCCCGTTTAAGGACGGGAGACCATGTAAATGGGTTAAGGATGTTCATGATGAAGAACGTGATAATTATGAGTTTGACGAATGCCTTGAGATATACGGGTTCGTCCGTGGATGCTCCTCCGCCGTAATGATATTAAGACCGGCAGATGATCATGGGAAGGATTTTAATTATGCCAAAAGTGTCTATTACCAAGTATTCTTGACAGACAGTAAGGAAGTAATACAGAATATGATGCATGGAATCATATATGGTAAATGGACTTTTGTTAAGAGGGGAGAAAATTTTGGCATTAAATTGGTTAAGGTCTTACCTAGGATACATAAACTTACTCTTGATATGATGGCAAAGGATATTTTTAGACCTGAAAAATTATAGCGATATGATTATAAGCAAGAAATGGTCGATGCCGAACAGCGAGACATTCAGCATAAAACCGATAAAAGAACTTATAGATAGATATAAAAAAGACGGAATGGTTATAGTGGATCCATTCGCCAGAAACAGCGATATAGGAACGATAACCAACGATCTTGATCCTGAGACTAAGGCTATGTATCATAAAGACGCCACGGACTTCCTACGTGGTCTTAAGGATAATATAGCTGATATTGTACTATATGATCCACCATATTCCGCTAGACAGGTGTCCGAGTCATATAAAAGGCTTGGAGAATCTGTTAATATGCAAACAACACAATCTAGTTATTGGGCTAGACAGAAGAAGGAGATAGCTAGGATCACCAAGAAAGGCGGGGTGGTCATTACCTGCGCGTGGAACTCCGGCGGTATAGGGGCCGGGCTTGGCTTCGAGCAGCAGGAGATTCTTCTTGTGGCTCATGGGGGATGGCATAATGATACGATCGTTACGGTAGAGAGGAAGATGATGGATGGTATGCATGATAGTATCCCGATATTGATGGGAATAAAGAAACTGGATGATATGTCACCGAAAAAGCAAAAACCATGAAGGAACGGATTTTTACCACAAAAGAACAGGGGAGGGTATTGGTCGAGGCCGGCCTTCCTATCTCCACCGCCATCGGTTTCAGAGACAAGTATCTGGATCAATTACATTCTATGGAGGATGACGCTGGTCGTATAGGCCTGATCGAGGCCGTTACCCCGGATATATCCAACCCTGTTTGGGATGTAGGGACGTTACTGAATTTGCTCCCATATGAGATAGAGGGTTGTACATTAGAATGTTATAAGCTAAAACATGCATGGTCTGTAACGTATAGAGATATAGATGAGATTCCTATGTATTGGAGTAGCGAGAAACTTCTTGTAGACACATTGTTTTCGATGATGATGGAATTACTTAAACATAAGATTATATGAACATAAAGCAAATAACAAAATTAAGGTACAAAACGAAAGATAAGCCTCCTATAGAAGGGGTTCCTCTTTTAGGATACAACAAAAAATATAGCTGTCCGTGGGAAGTAATGTACAGGGGATAAGTACTACACCTGCATGAAGTATGATGCTGAATTTGAAACATATCCACCGGAAGAATATGAATATTTATATCCATGAGAACATGAAGCAAGTAACAAGAATAAGGTACAAAACTGAGGATAATCCGCCTATGGCCAATGTCCCTCTTATAGGATACAGCAAAAAATATGACTGTCGGGTAGCGTTAGTATACAGAAGAGGAGACAAGTATGATTAAATAATTACAAAATCGATAGTAATCCATTGTAAAATCATAGAATTATTTGTATATTTAATATATTAAAATGAATTGATGATGAGTCTAATAAAGCGTTCATATAAATATCGTATGTATCCGAACAAAACACAAGAAGAACTTCTTGCAAAAACATTCGGATGTGTTCGTGTTATATGGAATGCTTGTGTTGACTCATTTAACTCATACGATAAAGAAACAAACCCTAATCCGAAATTCCCGACAAAGTCGGATCTTGTTATTGAAAAACTTTGGTTAAATGAAGTATCGGCAGCCACCTTGCAGCAGAAGCAACGTGACTTTATCGAGTTCTCCAAACAGTACTTCAACAAGAACAGGAAAGAAAAAATCGGTAAACCGAATTATAAAAATAAACACGACAACCAGTCGTTTAGATTGCCGTTCCCGAAGTTTAAAATCACTGACAATAAGATCCGGATCGAAAAGATCGGATGGGTTAAGATTGTTATCGATCGTGAAATCCCGGATAACGCTCGTTTTATCTCCTGTACCGTTTCAAAGAACCGTGCTGGTCAATACTTCGTATCAGTTCTTGTAGAAACAGAACAGTGTTATAAACAGAAAACCGGTAAAACAGTCGGAGTTGATCTTGGAATAAAAACATTGGCTACATTGTCTGACGGAATATCTGTTGAAAATCCTCATTTTCTTTGTGAGAACCAAGCGAAGTTAAAAAGGATGCAACGGCATTTATCGAGAAAGAAATTAGGAAGTAATCGAAGAAACAAATGCAGGCTAAAAGTATCAAGACTTCATTGTGATATAGCCAACAAGCGTTCATGGCACATGCATAATTTGACCACGATGCTGGTAAATAATTACGATGTTATCTGCATTGAAGATCTAAATGTTTCCGGTATGCTACAGAGCCACAAACTTGCTAGTTCTGTATCCGACACTTCTTTCTCAATGTTCCGTAGCCAACTTGAATACAAGTGTAGGTGGTATGGTAAAGAACTGATTGTTATAGATCGTTTTTACCCATCCTCGAAAACCTGTTCAAGATGTGGTTGGAAGAATAAAGATCTGAAATTATCGGATCGAACATTTGTTTGTAAAGATTGTGGCTTGGAGATCGACAGGGATCTCAACGCTGCAATAAATATACAAGCCGTAGGAGTTGATGCGGCTATACGGACGCAGAGCAGCCGGGTTGCCAGTTGTGTTGAAGCGTCTAAAATGGAGTAGGATATCTTAGTTATTTCTATGATTTTCTATGAAATTTACAACTATATCCGTGAGAACTAGAAGGAATATATTTATATTTAAGCATGATTAATATTATTTTAATATTATTCATGCTTTTATTTTTGTTTAAATCGTATTTTTGTATCAACATTAAAAACCTGATTATTATGGATGAAAACAAACAAAAAGTCAATGAGCTAACGATGAGGACGCTGGGTTCTCATTATGGCGGATATACCTATGTAAAGGTAAAAAATCGTCAAACTTATGTAACGATAGATTGGAAGTTGTTGAGGGCTATAGAAAAAAGGAGAGGTGGAGATAGACAACGAGAAATACCATCTATCCGGAATAGAGTACGTAGCTAAAAGATGTCAGGACATGTTTTACGTTGGTCGTGATATTTATTATTTCAAGGGTATGGGAGAAAGAGGAATAACCAATCTTCTTAGAAACGCTATAGATGATTTGCTAGATACCATAAGCAGCAGGGAGACTTATCGTAGCGCAGAGCACAGGGTGTACGCCCAAATGAATAAACTTACGGAAGCGGGAGCCATGATCAGCTTAGCTATTGAATTACTAACATCTAACATCCGTCATAGTTATGGAGAAATTAATTTTGAACGACATCCAAGACCTGTGGAGGTGGAGGGAGAAGATAAACATTGATGACCTCAAAGAGGATCCTATGGCTGAGGACATGCCATTATATTTCCCATGCGCTATTATCTGGCATGTTGATTATGGGGAGCATGACGCTGATAATTATATATGTTATGGATTTGTTTATGTAGCAGAAATATTAGGGATATAATTTAGTTTATTTATATGAGCATAAAAAAACAGATAGTTCTTGACGAAAAAGATTACGATGAATTAGTGAATTATGCTAATCTTAGTGATGATGAGATAAAAAGCAAAATCGCCAGCGCTCTAACCACCGATATAGTATTTAGCTTCGATTTTGATGTAAACAAAAAGGTTACGGGGAATATGAGGATCGAAAGCGCTACCCATAATCTAGGATATAATGAATATGATAATATCGTAAGGGCTAGAGACGAGAATATTCACCATGCTGTCTATACGGCGATATATGATTATCTTGAGAAAATAAAGAGAGATAATAATGAGCTAAGCACAAAAGATTGGATATTATTCACGTCTATAATCTTATCTGTTTTAGCGATGGGATTTGCAGGCGGATGGTTGGCATTTAATTGATTGAATTATGGGTAATTTAAAAGATATACAAAATATGACCAGTAAATTACTATTTTTCGATTTAGAGACAACCGGGGTTAAGTTCTGGAGAAACGGGATACACCAAATAGGAGGGATCGTGGATATCGACGGGCAGGAGGTCGAGAGGTTCGACATCCGCCTAGCCCCGAACCCTGCCGCCACGATAGAGCAAGAGGCGCTAGATGTGGCTGGTGTTACCTTGGAGCAAGTGCAGTCGTATCAGCCTATGGAAGAAGGGTACAGGCAGTTAGTTGGTATATTATCCAAATACGTGAATAAGTTCGATAAGAGGGATAAAATGTATTTGGTGGGGTATAACAACGCTGGATTCGACAACAACTTCCTACGGGCTTTATTTACCCAATGTGGGGATAAGTATTTCGGATCATGGTTCTATCCTAACTGTATGGATGTATATGTTATGGTAACACCGTTCCTGATGGGTGTAAGAAACGATATGGAGAACTTTAAGTTGATGACCGTAGCCAGGACTATGGGTATTGAGATCGACGAGAATAAGCTTCATGACGCTACTTACGATATTGAGCTGACTAGGGATATTTTCTATCGTATAATCGGTAAAATGGATGTTAAGTTATGAGAAGTATCTTAGAGGCGATGCATGATTATCCGGATGAGGCTCTTGGGCTATTCTTCTTTTTGATAGTGGTCTTCTGGCTATTGTCAGGCATATTCGAGAAAAAAGATGGATGATAAACTCGATAAGATACTGGATCTCCTAAGATCTCAAAATGAAATGATCAAGGATATTCACGACTATGTGAAAGAAGTTACCAGCGAGAAGTATATAGGAGAATCTAGGATGACCAGCTTCTCTATTAACTTGGCCGCTGATATACTTACCGAAGCCATTAGCCCTAAGATAAAGGAGATGATGGTGAATTTATTAAGGGAACAGGGATGGAAAACTGAGTGAAATATAGGGACTTACGATAAGAAGGTAAATCAATTAAAGGATTTGATGAAAAGGAAATACAAATCCGTTTATGACAAATCCAAGGAAATAGATATAGATATAAGCTCGATGACATATCTTCCGAAGCCGGATGTATTCGATGTTATGTATGCTGAGCATATGTCCGTTATTCTTGATCGGGTTAATAAGATCATAGATGATAACAAGGATAAGCTTAAGAATCCGACTTGCGCTACTTGCGTACATCTACATGATCAGGAGTGGGCGAAAAGATACGGGAAAGTATGTTGCTCCGTTTGGCAAGTGTGCGACCATTATATAAACCCTAGTGGCTTTTAAAAAGGCGATAAACGGCGGAAAGAAGATCGTTATCAAATTTGACACTGATCAACCGATATCTATGTCAACAAGAGTCATGAATCCTTCATTCGGGGAGATTATGGATGAGTACGGCAAGGACATATTCCAAGGTAATCTCAAACTGGTAGATGTCCCAAAAGGAGTTAAAGACTTGATAGTTAACTATATAGAAAAATATCGTAAATTATGAATATAAAAACATTTATATACATGATCCTGACATTCAGGAGAGTAGATCCTATACCTAAGAATATAGGTCTTATGTTAAGTACAACGTTCTGGATATCTATAGTATGGATAATATCCAACTTTACCATATTGATAATGAGATTAACAAAGTAGACGAAATGAAAGAAGGTGATGTGATATACAAGAATGGCGTGGAGCTGCTTGTAGTATTAAGCTACGACCATAATGAGCCATGTAAGGGTTGCCTTTTAAATGATTTCATTATATACATCAACAATAATGGGAGTATAGACGAAGAGGACTATGATCTATTATTAACTAAATAATTGATAGTACAAATGGACAAATCAAACAAAAT